>Ga0255093_1000817_pt1 | contig 12859 bp, 8 predicted proteins | sample Colum_Law_RepA_8_2_FD_188437 | JGI IMG/M metagenome (GOLD analysis project Ga0255093, IMG submission 188437) | Freshwater microbial communities from Columbia River, Oregon, United States - Colum_Law_RepA_8d | ecosystem: Environmental > Aquatic > Freshwater > River | place: USA: Oregon | collected...
GCACGGGCGATCCCTTCCGCTATCCGGCCTTCGACGGCCCCGACGGCAAAGCCTTCTACGAGAACGAGGCTGAGGTCATTCCCGTGGTTTTCTACGACGACGGCTGCGCGAGGCTCAGTGGCCGGGTGTGGGCACCGAAGGGTTCGTCCGCCGCGCACAAGCTGCCTGCCGTGGTGATCGAGAACGGCTCGATCCAGGCCCCGGAGACCGCCTACTGGTGGGCCGCGCAGCCGCTGGTGCGTGCGGGCTATGTGGTGCTCACTTTCGATCCGCGTGGTCAGGCGCGTTCCGACCTGCAAACCCCAACCGGGCAACAGGGCGGCAATCTCAACCAGAACGTCTTCGTCACCAACTTGGTGAACGCCATCGACTTCTTCCGCTCCAGCCCGTCGAAGCCGTATCCCTTCAACTCGCGATGCGCTGGCACATACCCCACCGCTGTCGCGGACTTCAACCCGTTCCACGACCGCATTGATCCAGCCCGCCTCGGCATTGCGGGGCACTCGGCGGGGGCCGCTGGCAGCTCCATCGTGCAGGGCTTCGGTGCCGTGGGCGCAGCGCCCTGGCCGGGGCAGCTCGACACCGAAAACCCGGTCAAGTCCGTCGTGGCCTGGGACGCACTCGCGGTTGGCGCTGTGATCTTCAATCCCGGTTATGTAGCCGTTCCACGGGTGCCGTCGCTGGGCTTGACCGGCGACTACATCAGCCTGGCCAGCCTCTTGTTCGACCCCGCCACGGGCGCTGCCACCCTCGCGCCTTTTGCCGCGCCGCCTGATCCTGAGAGCCACAAGCAGCCTTACCAGACCTATGCCGCCGCCGGTGTGCCGATCTACAACATGACCATCGCGGGCGTGAACCATCTCGACTTCAGCCAGGTGCCGACCTTCCCGGCATCCTCCTGGTGCACGGACACCAGCAGCGGCGTCTGCAAAGGCAACTGGGGTATCGGGCCGATGCAGCACTACACGCTGGCCTGGTTCGACCGCTGGCTCAAGCAGCCGGGCGAACCCGGTCATGCCAATGCCGATCAGCGTCTGCTCGACGACGCTGGCCCCGAAGGCTCGGCCAAGCTCAGTTTCCGCTTCCGCTCCGCGCGCAAGTTCCCGGATCGGTCGGGCAAGGTGCAGCAGTGCGAGGACATTCGGGCCGGATGCCCTTGAACCTTGCTGGGCCATTCTTGATGTGAGCCGTCTCCGGCAACCACGCGTTGCGCGCCAGGCAACCCACTCGTGATTTGTCAATCAGTTATGCGCGATACGTCAAGCGCGGTGGCTGCGTCGGCGGCATCGTGCTGACCTGAAACACCAAGGGCGAACAGCGGAGCTGGCGCAGCATCACGGCCTCTGCCGCTGAATCATCCGGGTCGGAAAGGGCACCTGCACGCGCCAGCAATGGCAGGGGTCAATCAAGGGGAATGGCCCAATCCGAAAGGGCCGTCACGCTGCCCGCGCCGAAATGGGTAGGTAAACCCACCTGCTGGTCATGCTGGTTTCCGCTCGGTGCCGGGTGGGTGCCAGGCCAAGAATCCGGCCAGGAGGTGCATTTGACATGCCGATCACTGAAACCCTGGAAGGGCTTGGACTGCGGGGCTTCATCGCACCGCTGACGCTGCTGTTGGAGCGGGTCTCCGGCATCGAAATGGCGCTGGATGCGGAGGACGAGCAACTGGAAGCCGTGCTGCGCCAGCAACTTGGCCTCTGCGCATCGCTCGCGCCCGATGAGGCTCGCCTGTTCCTGATGCAGGTCTGCGTCGGTCTGCCGGTGTTTCGGTATCGCGCAGGCGCGGCATCGGGGCCAGCGGTTTGGCATCCGCTGCAAGAGTCCCTGCGCCAGTTCCACGAACAGCATGGGGAGCTGGTGTTTTGGGCGGAAAGCGACCTGCGCCCTGCCATCCCCGAAACACAAGAGTGGTTGCGCGCATGGGACTGCTGAGCCGTTGGCGCAAGACCAGCGCGGGCGCGGTGGCAGCCCCTGTGCAAACCCATCTGCACCCGGTCAGCAGCGCCGCGAAGCTCCTGCTGGCGCACGGCCCCTTGCTGTCGTCCATCCGCCAACAGGTTGGCGTGCCGGAAGCGCATTGGAACAGCCTGTATCACCGCCTGTTCGAGTCCTTTGCGGCCTTCGTCCAGCAGCTGCCTGCCTCAGAGGCCCATCACCACCACGAACCCGGCGGGCTGCTGGCGCACGGCCTGCAAGTTGCCTTGAGCGCACTGACCCTGCGCCGGGGCGTGCTATTGCCGCCCGGAGCCAACGCCGAAGAACTCGCCGAGAAGCAGGATGTGTGGACGTATGCAGCTGCAACGGCGGCACTGCTGCACGACATCGGCAAGCCGCTCGGCGATCAGCGCACGGCCTTGTTCGATGCCGATGGCAAAGCCCTCGGCGACTGGGATGCGCTGGCCGGGCCGATGACGGCTCCGGCGGTGGCCTATCGCATCCAATTCCGGCGGGGGCGGCGCTATCGGCTGCACGCGCGGCTGCCGCCGCTCTTGGCGCATCACATCGTCCCTGCACCGGGTCTGCGCTGGCTGGCGTCGGACATGGATGTGTTCGAGTGCTGGCTCGCTACGATCTCTGGCGCAGACGATGACATTGCAGGCGAACTCGGCAAGCTGATCCGCTCGGCGGACGGACTTTCGGTGGCTACCGATCTCACCGGCGTGCAGGTATCGCGCGCACCGCATGGCGTGCCCAAGCCCTTGTCCGAGCGGCTGGCAACGGGGCTGCGCTACCTGGTGGATCAAGGACAGCTCCCGCTCAACAAGCCGGGTGCTGCGGGCTGGGTGACGGAGGACGCGCTGTGGCTGGTGAGCAAGCGCGCGCTCGATGCGCTGCGCGAGCATCTGCTGGGCGAGGCGCAGGGCGGCGTGCCTGCGCGCAACGACCGCTTGATGGACGAGCTTCAAGGCAATGGCCTGGTCACGGTCAATGGCGACCGGGCGATTTGGAACGCCACCGTGCAGCGCGGTGCCTGGTCGGTGACGTTGACGCTGCTGCGCGTGCCGCTGGCGCGGTTGTGGCCGGAGGCCGAGGCACGTCCGCCACTTTTCGATGGCAGCGTGGTGGCCGACGATGCCGTGCCGGTGGATTCACCAGCGGCATCTGGTGCTGAGTCAGTATCTACAGCGCCAACTTTTACAGTGCCAGTTTCTACGGTGGCATTCACAACGGCTGAGACAGTGCGGGTCTCGCCAGTGCCGCGAGCCGAACCGCTCGCCTCCAGTCTGCCGTCGGCAACCGAGCTTGACGCCGACGACGCTGCATCCGCGCCGGATGACGGAACCCAGAACGCCATTTGCCAGCAAAGCGATTTCCTCGCCTGGCTGCGCGACGGCATCGTCACCGGGCGACTCAAGACCAATACCGCCGATGCCCGCGTCCACTACGTCGAAGAAGGTTTGTTGCTGGTCTCACCCGCCGTGTTCCGCGACTTCGCGGGCGTCACCGGCTGGGAGGCAGCACAGAAGAAGCTGCTGAAGCTGCGGCTGCACCGCAAAACCGCGCAGGGCACCAACGTCTGGACGTATCGCGTGGTGGGTGAAACCAAGTCCGGGGCCTTGCTGCGCGGGGTGGTCATTGCCGACGCGCCAAGCCAGTTGGGCATCGTCGTCACCCGCATCAACCCGGTTTTGCACCGGGTGACGGATGTCGGCGACGCGGCCTCGCCAGCGCGCGAAGTGTTTCCAGTGGAAACACCTGAGCAGGTCAGCCCATGAGCGAATACTTCGACAACCGGCTGCGGCCCGCCTTCGAGTTTTTTCCGGCCACGGTGCTCGGCGGCACGGCGTTGGCGCTGTGGCAGGACGCCCATTGGCTGCTGCCGGTCATGCCCGGCGTGGCCTCGACGATGGCGGGCATCTTTGCGGCTTTGGCCCTCTGGCGCTTCTGGCAGGGCCTCAAGATTCTTCGCTACCGCGCCCACCTGCGGAAGCTACCGCGCTATGTGCTCGACGCGGACGACATCCCGGTCTCGAAGGCCAAGCTGTTTCTGGGGCGCGGCTTCCGCTGGGATCAGCGGCACAGCCAGCGGTTGATCGAAACACTCGACCCCGCCAAGCGGCGCTGGCTTGATCCTGGCCCGCTCTACCGCGCCGCACGGGCAATGGAACTGAGCGCCGAGCATCGGCCCTGGCTGGAACCGCTCGCGCGGTTCACGCGCCGCGATAGCCCCTGGAACCCTTTACGGCCATTGCCACCCGTGGGCGGCAACGCCTGCCTGCACGGCGTGGGTCTGGAAGACGAGCGCGACGTGTGGATGGACTTGGGCGACCGCGTGGCCCACACGCTGGTGCTGGGCACCACGCGCGTCGGCAAGACGCGGCTCGCCGAGCTGCTGGTGGCGCAGGACATTCGCCGTGGCGAGACCGTGATCGTCTTCGACCCCAAAGGCGATCTCGACTTACTGGGCCGCATGTTCGCGGAATGCCAGCGCACGGGGCGGCTGGAGCAGTTCCACGTCTTCCACCTCGGCTACCCGGAGTTCTCGGAACGCTACAACCCGGTGGGCGAGTTCGGGCGCATCACGGAAGTGGCTTCGCGCATCGCCACGCAACTGCCGTCGGAAGGCAATTCAGCCGCCTTCCGCGAGTTCGCCTGGCGCTTCACCAACATCGTTTCGCGGGCGCTGGTGGGCTTAGGCCGCAAGCCTGCCTACGCCGACATTGCGCGCTATGTGACGCACATCGAGCCGCTGCTGATCGAATATCACGAGCTGTGGTTCAAGGCCGATGGGCCTTCGGACTGGCGCGAGGCCGTGGCCAACATCGCCGCCAACGTCAACGAGAAGAACCTGCCGATGGCCCTGCGGGGCCGCGATCCGCGTGCCATTGCGATGGTGCGCTTTGCGAAGGAACGCAACCTCTACGACCCGGTAGCCGATGGCCTGCGCAGCGCCTTTGAATACGACAAGACCTACTTCGACAAGCTCACCGCCAGCCTGCTGCCACTGCTGGAAAAGCTCACCAGCGGGCGCTCCGGCACGCTGCTGACGCCGGTCTATTCCGACCTCGCCGACAAGCGCCCGGTGCTGGATTGGATGCGCGTCATCCGCCAGCGCGGCGTGGTCTATGTGGGGCTGGACGCGCTCTCGGACAACGAAGTGGCGAGTGCGGTCGGCAACTCGATGTTTGCCGATCTCACGTCCGTTTCCGGCGCGCTCTACAAGTTTGGCGATACCCAGGGTCTGCCCGATGTGGCGGGCCACCAGCGCGGCAAGGTCTGCATTCACGCCGACGAGTTCAACGAGCTGGTCGGCAACGAGTTCATCCCGCTGCTCAACAAGGGCGGCGGTGCCGGAATGCAGATCACGGCCTACACACAGACCGCCTCCGACATCGAGGCGGGCATCGGCGACGCGGCGAAGGCCGGGCAGATTTCCGGCAACCTCAACACGCTCATCATGATGCGGGTGAAGAACGAGGAAACCGCCGAGTTCCTCACCACCCAGCTGCCGAAGGTGCGTGTCTACACCAAGCTGGCCGAGAGCCGCACCACCGACGACAACGACCCGGAAACCGCCACCGACTTCACCTCCGCCAACTCGGATCGCGTAACCGAGGTTGAGGCGGACATGCTCCAGTCCGCCGACCTAGTGCAGCTCCCGAAGGGCCAAGCCTTCGCGCTGCTGGACGGCGGACGCCTCTACAAGCTGCGGTTGCCACTCGCCGGTGCTGATCCCTTGTTACCGCGAGGCGTCGAGGACATCCGCGCCTGGGCGCAGTCCCGCTACCGGAGCACCCGCGATGGATAGCTCGCGTTGGACGGGCCTGCTCTGGTGGTTGAAGTGGGTGCTCATCATCCTGGCGCTCACGCTGATCGCGCACCTGTTCTACACGCTCTGGCCCTATCCGCAGGGCGAGGCGCGGGGCGTGGCGGCGCTGCGGCGCAATCTCGATCAGGAGTGGGCGGCGCTGGTCGCGCTGGGCGATGCGCGCTTCCCGCCGTTGGCCTATGCGATCCACGACCAGCTCTATGCCGGGTTCTTCAGAGCACCGGGCTTCGATTACATGATGCGGTCGGCGCTCGACCCCGCGCCGATGCAGGACGCCGACGAACTGATGCGCAAGTTCGTGCTCGCCACCCGCGAGTTCTGGGAAACCGCCGCCACTGGCTTGCAGCTCTTCGCCGCACGCCTGGCCGTGCTGGTTTTGACGCTGCCGCTGCTCCTGCTTGCCGCTTTGGGCGCTTTCGCCGATGGCCTGGCCGTCTGGTTTCTGCGACGCACCGGCGGCGGACGCGAGTCGGGCTTCATCTACCACCGCGCCAAGCGCGCCGTGGCCTACAGCCTCGTCCTGAGCGCCGCCGTTTACCTGATCCCACCCACCGTGATGCACCCCCAGTGGCTGCTGCCACCCCTACTCGTCGTGTTTGCAAGCGGAATCCGCTACGCGACGGCTTATTTCAAGAAATACCTGTGACTGACTGCGATCAGTAGGTTGAGCACAGGAAATACCGCGAGATGACCATGTTCGATACCAGTCCCGACTACAGCTTCCGCGATGTTTTCGATAGCTACGTTCGCTTGCACCGCGCCAGCGCGTCCATGCAGCGGCAGCTGGATTTGGTGATCCGGCTCATGAAGGAAGACGTTGCCGTCACCCACCCCAGCCAGCTGACCACCGACAAACAGGTGCTCTGGCGGGACATGGTGCTGAATCGCGCCAAGCCCGTGACCTGGAACAACTACAGGCGGCATGTGCAGGTGCTGTTGCGCTACGCCGTGACCAAAAAGCTCATCGCCGAAAACCCCTGGGAGGTCTCGGCCGAGCCGGTCGAAGACGTAGCCCCCAAGACGGTCAACATTGACCGTCTCAACGACATCATTGCCTCGCTATCCCGCGAAGGGTCGCGTATCGAGCCGCATTGGTTCTGGCTCGCCGTGCTGCGCACCCTGTTCATGTCGGGCATCCGTCGTCGGCAGCTGCTCGGCCTGACCTGGGAGGACGTGGATTTCAACGAGCGTCAGATCGTCCTGCGGTCGAAAACCAGCAAAACCCGGCGGGAATGGCAGGTGCCGATGATGCCCGCCGTCGCGGAGGATCTGCGCACCCTCCAAGCCAAGACGCGGGCAGTGGCGGGGGAGGAGTATTTGCGCGACGGCCAAGTGTTCAATGTCACATTGTTCCTGCGCCGCCGCCGCAATCCCAAGCTCAAGCAGATGAACGAATGGCACCTGGCCAACTTCTTCCGCGCGCTCAAGACGCATCATGGCTTCAAGGCCAGCCCCCACAAGGTGCGACACACCTTCGCCACCCAACTGGCGAAGACTGGGCGCATCAAAACGCTGCAACGCATCCTTGGCCACCGCGACGTGCGCACTACCTTTTGCTACGTCCATCCCGACATGGACGAGATGCGCGACCTGATGGGAAATCTCGGTACGAAGAAGCCCAAATCCCCAGTTGTTGACGCTACTGTCTCCCGCGAGTAGCCTGCTGATACCGGGTTTCGACTCGGCACAAAGCAAGGATTCTGTTGAGGAAAGGTAGCGATTGCTGAGGTTCGCAGTCGCGTGGGAAAGACTCGGAGCCGAGAGATTTTCGCTTTCGGACGCGGCAAATAAAAAGCCCTGCACCGTGAGGTGCAGGGCCAGTATCTACCGCCAGCTTGGTGGGTCGTCCCGGACTCGAACCGGGAACCTACTGATTAAGAGTCAGCTGCTCTACCAATTGAGCTAGCGACCCACGTCTAGAAAAACTTTGGGGTGACCGACGGGGCTCGAACCCGCGACAACCAGAATCACAATCTGGGACTCTACCAACTGAGCTACGGCCACCAAAGGGCGCGCATTATAGCCAAACATCTGAGGAAAGTGGTGCGGTTTTGAATCAACTAAAAACACCCGTCACGCTCAGCACCATGCACCCGCTGAATCGTAAGACTTGTCGACACGCTTGGCCTAAAATCGCAGCACGCGCCTGTAGCTCAGCTGGATAGAGCATTGACCTTCTAAGTCAAGGGCCGCAGGTTCGAGCCCTGCCGGGCGCACCATCCACTAACCCGCCGAACTTGGCGAGCCCAGAATGCCACCCTCATTCCAGGGTCGCCACGTTGCCAAGTATCGGCAGCTTCACCGATCCGGCCAGGCGCACGGCAGGCAGCAGCGGGTTTCGGGCGACGATGGCTGGATACTGCGTCAGTGCCTGCCCCGACAGCACCAGATGCAACTGGTCACCAGCAGCTAGCTTGATGCCGATGCCATTGAGCTGCAAAGAGTGAGGACCAAAGCCTCGCACCGGTCGAATCTGGTCGTTGAGGATCTCTAGCGCCGCCGTCGGCGCACCACCACGGCTCAAGCCGATCGATACATAGACGATGGCATCCTTGCTGCTCACCCCCAGCGGCAGTCCATCCGGCAATTCAGGCGCTGGGGTGGGATTGGACAAAGTCAGGGTGGCGGTCGGGATACCGGCAACCACGGTAGTCTCAGTGGCGGTGTACAGGGGCACTGTCACCGGTACCGGCAGCAGTTCCGGCACCATGGTGTCTGGCACGACAAGTTCATTTCCGCCACCGATGGTGACGTCGTTAACGGCAACGCCCTCGCCACTCGTTCCCAGGTTGATGCAGGTCTTGGGCGCCTCGGCAAGCAAGGCGACGGCCGCCGGATCCCGCTTGAGCTTGGCGTCAAGCCAAGTCTTGGTCATCGAATCGGCCACATAGGGTCCACAGCGGTAGTAGTCAGAGATGCCGCTCGACCCCGGTGCCGGCAACAAGCCGCCGACACCCGCTGGCAGCACATGGCCGATCACGTAGCTGTAGAGGCGCACATCGCCGCCGGCGGCGACAAAGCAGTCGTAGTTCGCCTTGCCCTCGTTGAAATTGAACAGCGCATCCGCCATGCCCTGCAACAACAACACATCCACCTTGGGTGGCGGAGTGGCGGCGCGCTTGCCTGGCTGGGTGACGCCATCGCAGAAATAGGCATTGCTGCGGTAATGCAGTCGTGCGAAGTCATCTGCGGTAAAGGCGTTGTTCGTCAAGCCATTGGTGAGCACCATCGTCACGGCTGGATCGATGCCGCCGTTGCCCATGGCGCGGCTGGAGGCCTCGCCGGCGGCGGTCAACGCCAGCCCCCAGCCTGATTTGGGTACCTGGCCCGAACCCAGGCTGTAACCCAGTTCGTTCGGCGCGATGCTCGGCACCATCGCCTTCAGACGCCGCCGCGGGTCGATGTTATTGAGCAGAAACTGATACATGCCGCCGTAGGAGCCGCCATAGGAGCCCAGCACCAGACTGTTGTCGCGGTATTGCAGCCAATCCAGGTTTGACTCTGCCCAGTCCACGATCTGGATCAGATTCAGGCCATCACGATCAGGGTCCATCACCGTCACCGTGCCGCCAGTTTGACCAAAGCCGCGCTGGTCAAAGGAGATCACTCCGTATCCTGCATCCGTGAACTGCTTCGTCGTGCCGATATCCAACAGCGGCGTTCCGGGTGGCGCTACCAGATTCCTTTGCGAGGCATTCACCCGGGTCAGGCCGAAACCCGGACCATTGAGCAGCAGCGGATATTTCCGCCCGCCGACCATGGCCAGCGGTTCGTGCACGGTGAAGGCAATGTCGTTGCCGTCCGTCGCCTTGATCGTCAGGTCATAGCTCGTGCCGGGTCGGGACTGCCCCACAGCCGGGCCGGCGCGGCCCTGTCCGTCCGCAGGCGGTAGCGGCGGCAGACCGCTGGCGACATCGAGCCCACTGCTGCTATTTCCGCACGCCGCGAGCAACCCACAGCAAACGGCCAGACACAAACCGCCGACGAGAACACTGAAAGTCTTCACGGCTTTTCTCCTGCAAAGCGGAATTGGTCATGGGCGACCAGGCTCTCTGGCCTGTCGTGATATGGCGGAGAGGGAGGGATTCGAACCCCCGGAGCCTCGCGACTCAGCAGTTTTCAAGACTGCCGCAATAGACCACTCTGCCACCTCTCCGCTTGCACCAGTGAACGTTTTAACTGAAAGAGGGGTGCGAGGCACCCCGCTTCATCAAGTGAACTGGTGCCGGGAACAGGAATCGAACCTGCGACCTACGCATTACGAATGCGCCGCTCTACCGACTGAGCTATCCCGGCGGGGCGGGAATGATAGCGCAGCACTTTGTGGGAGTCTGCCCCTCCGCACTCACTTTTCCACGACGATGGTGGACTTGGTCAAGCCATCGACGATAAGCGTCACGCGGGCTGATTCGGCATCTTCGGCTGTGGCGAACGGTCCGGCGCGAACCCGGAGCAGACGCTCGCCAGCTTGCATCACGCCCACCGAACCCGCCTTCAGGCCGGCACGTTGAATACGGTTGACGATGGCTTGCGCTGCCATGGGGTCTTTGTAAGCACCCACCACGACCCAACGTCTCGGAGGCTGTGGCTTGACGGGGGCCGCCGCAGGCGGCGCTGTCTTTAATGACTTTTCGACGCCGGCAGGCGCAGGCTTTTCAGTGCGCGGCTTGGGTGGTGCCGGCAACGCAGGAACCACAGGCTTCGACGTCGCAGGCTTCGAGACTGGCGCTGGCTTACCAGGACTGGCTTGCGATAGCTCAGGTGCCGCTTTTTCGGCTGCAACCGTCGAAGGTTCAGAACGGGGCATTTCCGCAAACGCCGGCACATCCAGTGTCGGTGCCGTGTCGATAGATTCGGCGGGATCGACTGCGGCCCTGGTGCCGCCGAGTGGAATCACGACTGACGGCAGCGCAGCGCCCCCGCCAGAACCGCCGCGCAACAGCAGGCTGAGCAAGAAGGCGAACAAAAGCAGCACGGCCAGGCCGACCAGCCGCCGCTGCACGATGGCGAAAGTCTGGGTAGCGGGAGAGTTGTCGGCTTCGGTCATCAGGATCAAACGTCGTGGATCAGGGGTGCAATGGCAGCGACTGTCAAAAACGAGCCGCAGACGAGTATGGGCTGGTCCGGTGGCACCTGTCCCATGGCCAATTCAAACGCCGCCTCGGGATCACCACCCGCCTGTACCGGCAGACCCGTGACGGCGAGCCGGGTGGCCAAGGCGGGCGCACTCAGGCCACGCGGCCCTGGCAGCGTGCAGGTGATGACGCCAATGACCACTGGAGCCAACGCCCTGGCCACCGCCTCGACCGGCTTGTCGTCCAGCATCCCCACAATCCACAGCACGCGCTGCCCCTGCTGCCGGATCGAATCCGCCAAGGCCGCTGCAGCCTCGGCGTTGTGCGCGACATCCAGCACAAAACGCCCTCGCCGCTCCATGCGCCCGGGCAGTCGCAGTGCCGATAGTGCCTGCTGCACAGCCACCCAGCCCACCGGTCGTTGCGACTGCAGTGATTGGACCACCGCGAGCGCCCCCGCCGCGTTATCGAGTTGATGCGACCCCGCCAGCGCAGGCAGCGGCAGCCTTGGGGACTGCACACCATCGCCGTGCCAGGCCCAGTCTTCATCACTGGCCTCGTATCCATAGTCCTGCTGATCAAAGCGCCGCAATACGACCCCCGCGGTCGCCTGGATAAGTCCAGCCGGCGGATCACGATCTGCAATCACCCCTGGACGACCAGGCCTGAAAATGCCCGCCTTTTCCCGGCCAATCCGGTCGCGGCCCACGCCCAGCCAGTCCTGGTGATCGAGGCCGATGTTGGTGACGATGGCGCTGTCGGCGTCGAGGATATTGACCGCATCAAGTCGCCCCCCCAAGCCGACTTCCAGCACCTGCACTTCTACCTGCGCCTCGCGGAAGAGCCAGAGCGCTGCGAGCGTGCCGAACTCGAAATAGGTGAGCGAATCCCCTGCGCGGTGTTGTTCGATGGCGACGAAGGCGCGGCAAAGGGCCTCGTCCTCCACAGCCACCCCGTTCACCGCCACCCGCTCGTTGTAGCGATACAGATGCGGTGACGTGAACGCCCCCACCCGGTAGCCTGCCGCGCCATAGATCGACGCCAGCAGGGTGGTGGTGGAACCCTTGCCATTGGTGCCGCCCACGATGATGGTCATCGGCGGCTGATCCAGCAGGCCTAGCCGCCCCGCCACCCGCCGCACCCGCTCCAGCCCTAGCTCGATATGGCGAGGGTGCAACTGCTCTTGATAAGCCAGCCACTCGGCCAGCGTGTTCGGTAACGCCATGCGGATCAGTCAAACCCCGTGAGTCGTGCAGCTGCCGTTGTGAGCAGGTGATTGGCGGTTGCGAGGCGCGCAGCTGTGCTCAAGCACAGTGAGCACAGCTGCGGCCGCCAATCGCCGCGCAGCAGGCAGATGCGCGGCTCACGCGGCGAGGGATGGGGGCTTGAAGTGGGTCAGCATCGCCAGCATGCGGTGCAGACGCTCCCGTAGCTCGCGGCGGTCGATGATGAGATCGATCGCGCCTTTGTCCTTCAGGAACTCGGCGCGCTGGAAGCCTTCCGGCAGTTTTTCGCGCACGGTCTGTTCGATCACGCGCGGGCCTGCAAAGCCAATCAGCGCGTTGGGCTCAGCCACCTGCACATCACCCAGCTGCGCGAAGCTGGCTGATACGCCGCCCATGGTTGGATGCGTGAGCACCGAGATAAACGGCAAACCCCGCTCATGCAGCTTGGCCAGGGCGGCGCTGGTCTTCGCCATCTGCATCAGCGAGAACAGCGACTCCTGCATGCGTGCGCCACCCGAGGCCGAAAAACAGACCATTGGGATGCCGTGATCGAGTGCGGCATTCACGCCCCGGGTGAATTTCTCGCCCACCACGCTACCCATCGAGCCGCCCATGAAGCTGAACTCGAAGGCCGCGGTGACCAGCGGCAGGCCCATCAGCTGGCCGCGCATCACGATCAGGGCGTCGTTTTCCTGCGAATCCTCGATGGCCTCGGCCAGCCGCTCGGTGTACTTGCGGCTGTCCTTGAAGCCCAGCGGGTCGACCGACTTCAGGCCCGCCGCAATCTC
>Ga0255093_1000820_pt1 | contig 12845 bp, 13 predicted proteins | sample Colum_Law_RepA_8_2_FD_188437 | JGI IMG/M metagenome (GOLD analysis project Ga0255093, IMG submission 188437) | Freshwater microbial communities from Columbia River, Oregon, United States - Colum_Law_RepA_8d | ecosystem: Environmental > Aquatic > Freshwater > River | place: USA: Oregon...
CGGCAATAGCGAGACTGAGATTCCGCCCATTACGATCTCGGTGGGCGTAGCGCTATATCCTCAGGATGGTGATTCTCCACTCGCAGTGATCGAAGCTGCGGACCAAGCGCTGTACGCAGCCAAGCGTGCCGGTCGCAACCGGGTATTGAGCCGTAGCGCGATGGGCCCCGCGCGACCCAGCAACGCCGCAGTGTGATGGCGTCGATTGGTGCAAAGGCGCTAAGTATTCGTGATCTGTATTGATAGCCCGGCGCGCTCACTTCGAATGTCAGCTATGGGCTGGTCTGAGCCTGTTGCGACAGGCGAGTCGGTGCCAAAAGCCGTCGTTCGTGCTGAGATTCGGCATTGCTTCCTTTTTGGCAGCCCAAGAAAGAGCAAGCAAGCGCCGGCCAGCATCGCGGCTGTGAGCAACCGTACGATGCGGCCGTTGCCATCCAGAAGGGGTTGAATCAAGGTGTCACTAGCAACTTTTAGGCACCCATCGCAAGTTCGTTGAGGTGGCCGGGCGACTGCACGGTAGGCGTACGTCGCCGCGAATCCAGCACTTCGGCCACATGGCTGGCATCCCGCGCAATACCCGAGAATCTTCCCGACCCCCAGGTGTAGAGCCAAGGGAGGCCGAGAAAGTAGAGACCGGGAACCGTGGTGACGCCACGGTCGTGCGCGGGGTAGCCGCGGCCGTCGAACACCGGAACCTCGATCCATGAAAAGTCGGCGCGATAGCCAATGCACCAGATGATGCTGCCGATGCCCGATGCGGCGAGATCCAGCGGGGCCGCATTCTCCGGTGGTTGCCAGCAGGGCACATAGGGGGGCTCGACTGGCGCTGAGATTTGATGGCTGCTGATGTAGCTATCAATGGTGGTCTTGATGCTTTGTGCGACGGCATCGGCATGGTCGAGATTCTGCTTCAGGTCCTCGTCGAAGCGCAGCACGCCATCGGCGATGGCTTGCAGGCGGCCATGCAGCTGCATGCCCTCGGCAGCAAACTTGCGCAGGTCGATTTCACGACCGCCGTCACGCCCGGTCAGGTAGTGATTGGCCTTGGCGCGCACCTTTTCGCGGTTGGGGTGTTCGTGCACGGGGATGTCGTAATAGCCCATGGCATGCAGCCATTCGACGGCATCCTTGCCACGATACTGGCGCGGTGCGCGCGGTGCGCCGCCGACACAGAGATGCACCTGCCGACCCGCAAGGTGCAGGTCTTCGGCAATCTGGCAGCCGCTTTGGCCGGTGCCGACCACCAGCACCGCGCCCGGTGGCAGGGCGGCGGCATTGCGATAGTCCGGCGCGTGCAATTGTTTGATGTGCGCAGGCAAGCGTTCGGCCATGCGCGGCACGGTGGGGATGTGATAGCCGCCGACGGCGACGATGACCTGGTCGGCGGTGTAGCTGCCGATGTTGGTCACCACGGTGTAGAGGCCCGCCGCATCGCGGCTGAGCCGGGTGACGCTCACGCCTTCGAGCAGTGGCGGGTTGAAGCTGGCGGCGAAGCCTTCCACATAGGCGACGATTTCGTCCTTCAGCATGAAGCCTTTGGGATCAGGCCCGGCATAGGGCCAGTTCGGCAGGGTGCATTGCCAGTTGGGCGTGACGAGGCAGAAGGAATCCCAGCGGCGGTTCTTCCACTCATGGGCGATGCCGTGCTTCTCGAACACCAAGTGGTCGATGCCTTTCGCCTTGAGAAAATAGCTGGCACTCAGGCCCGCCTGGCCGCCGCCGATCACCAGGGCGGCGTAGTGGGTTTGCACGGGCTTGATGGCAGCGTTCATGGGGCTCAATCCTCAAAGCGTTCGATGGTGACGCGGGCATCCTGGGTGTCTGCAAATCGCCGGGCGGCGTCTTCGATCTGCTGCAACTGCCCCATCGCGCTGCTGCAGGCAAAGCCGTAACGCTGGCGCACGCGGTCGCTGGCGTGGTGCAGGGCGCGACGACTGCGGTCGAGAAACTCGTCGAGCGGATAGCTCTCGCCGACGGTGAAGAAGTCCTTGATCGTCGAAGAAGGCGAATAGCAGCGCTGGGCGCTGGCATCGGGCCAGCGGACATGGAAGGTCACTTCAGGCATGGGCGGCTTGTGGCGGGGCGATGAGGCGTGCTTGAGGGGCAGCAGGGCCGCAGCCGATGAGTGCGCTGTGGTGAAAATCCCAGGCGGTGACTTCTTCGGCGCCATCGCGCAGGCGCAACTGCCGATGTGGCTCGATCAGGCCAATCGCGGCGCAGGCGAGATCACGCGCCTTGAAGCGGCTCATCACACAGGCCACATGCACGGGCTTCACGGCCAGCAGGAATCCGTAGCTGGGAAAGGTCTGCAGAAGCCATCTTTCAGGCACGGCCTCGCTTGGCATAGGCACCGCGCGCAGGTTCACGGTGGCGCCCACGCCAGAGCATTCGAGCAGCATCAGCAGCGTGCCGAGCAGGCCGGCCTGCGAGATGTCCTTGCCGGCTTTACACAGGCCGTCTTCGGCCAGCGAGGGCAACAGTTCGAGATCACCGCGCAGGCGCCGACCATCCACACCCGAGGCGGCGTCCCAGTTGGAGAAGTGTTGGCGATAGGCGCCGCGCAGATCAGTGACAGCCAGCAACACATCGCCGGCCTGTGCATCGAAGCTGGTCAGCAGTTTCGAGGCGCGGCCGAGGATCGCCACCGAGAACTGCTCGCGGTCACAACGGGCGTTGCTGTGGCCACCGACCACCGGCACGCCGTAGGTGCGCGCAGCAGTGGCAAGGCCATTGAGCACAGGCCCGGCACGCGCCTGACCGGCGCTCCACAGGGCATCGACCACGGCAATGGGACGGCCGCCCATCGCGTAGATGTCGCTGACGTTCACCATCACGCCGCACCAGCCCGCAAACCAGGGCTCGGCCGCGACGAACTCATTCAGGAAACCTTCGATGGCGAGTAGCAGATAACCATCACCGTCCGGGATGGCCGCGCAGTCATCGCCGACGGCAATCGCCGCATCGGGGTCGGCTACGCCGAGGGCGGCAACCACCGCAGCAATATCCTGCTTGTGGGCAACGCCGCGGCTGTTGCGCAGACCGTCTGCGATGGCGCGCAGGTTCATGCGGCCTGCCGCAAGGTGGAGACAAAACCGACCTCGCCGATGAAGCAGGGCGGGTAGTGATAGAGACTCGCCTGCATGCTGTGATGCAGGCGACCACACAGGCTGATCTCACCCAGAGATTGCCAATGCAGGCGCTGGAACAGCGCGACATTCTGCGCCTGCACCTGGGCCAAAAAACGGTGCGCGCCACGGCCGTGGGCGGTGCTCACCGCCATGCGGATCAGCTCGCTGCCCAGCATCGCGCTGCGGCGATAGTCACGCTGCACCGCCAGCCTGGAGCCATGCCAGATGCCGGGTTGGGTTTCGTGGATGCGCACCGTGCCAACCACCTGCTCCGGCAGGCCGAACAGGCAGGAGATGGCGACGATGGTGGTGGCGATGCGGTCGATGGTGTCGGCATCGCTGCCTTCAAACAGACCCTGCTCGGTGCAGAACACCTGGCGGCGCAGGCGTGCGGCCTCGCGTCGCTCCCAGCGCTCGGTGACGTGCTTGATGATGTATTCCGTCGGTACGAACGGGGCGTGGCTGCCGACGTTCGCCGCCGGCAGCATCTCGATCACCGTGTGCTCAGGCGAGCGCATGAGCCTGCACCAGTGGTGCGTCGATCTCGAACGAGGCCAGTGACGAACACGCGCCACACTTGCCGCAGCCCGCCTTGATGTCGGCCGATTTGAGCCCACCCTCGACCAGCATCTTGCCGAGCGGCGCGAGCAGGCCGCGCATGGCCGCCGCACTGGGTGAGGGATGGTGCGCGAGCGGCGTGCCACCCACCGGCACAAAGGGCACCACGAAGGGGTAGACGCCGAGCCGAATGAGGTCGGCACTCATCTCAAGAATGGCTTCGTCGCTATCGCCAAGACCCGCCAGAATGTAGGTGCTGACCTGGCCGCGACCGAACACGGCGACGGCATCGGCGAAGGCGGTCATGTATTCGCGCAAGCTCACGGTGGCCTTGCCGGGCATGATGCGATGACGCACTTCCGGCGTGACGGCTTCAAGGTGCATGCCGAGCGAATCGACGCCCGCATCTTTCAAACGCTGATACCAGCGGGCGTCATCGGGCGGTTCGCACTGGGCTTGCACGGGCAGCCCGCGACGTGCGCCGGGCGCACCGAAGTGAGTGACGGTCGCAGCCTTCACGCCGAAGGCGCTCTCGCAAAGAATCTCGGCACCACGATCAGTGAAGTTGGGCGTGCCGGTGGTCATCACCATGTGTTTCACGCCATCGAGCAGCACGGCGGCGCGGGCGACTTCGCCGAGTTGCTCCGGCGTCTTGCGATTGATGGTGCGGCCCCCTTTCAGGCTCTCGCCGATGGCGCAGAACTGGCAGCTGGTGCTGCGCCGGCCATAGCGGATGCAGGTCTGCAGCACGGTGGTCGCGAGCACGTCCCGGCCATGCAACTGCGCGATGTGGCCGTAGGGCACACCGTCTAATGTTTGCAGGGCGTAGAAGCGCGGTTGAAGGGGGAACTCGATGCGGGCGATGGCTTGCCCAAAGCGTTCGAGCACACTCACGCCACGCGCATCCGGCGCGCGCGCGAAGAAGGGCGAGGCTTTGGCGGTGTCGCTATGCACCGGCACCATTACCGTGCGGCCATCTACCGTCACCGCCTTGTGGTCGGTGGGGCCGGCGCCGCCCTGGCGTGCGGCGGCACCCGCCGTGGGGTCTTCAAGGCGCACGCCATTGGCCTGTAGTTCGCTGATCACTTCAGCGCTCGCCATCGGCATCGCTCGGCTGCGCAGATGCTGGCTGAGGTCTTGCAGCGAGACCGAGGCGATCTGTGTCATGGCGCTTTCTCCAGCATCTGGGCGATGGCGTTGAGGTAGGCGCCCTGTGCGCTGTCAGCGGACTGTGGCTGGCGCATGAGAGCGGCGATCTGCTGCATGTCTTCGAGGTCGCGCGGGTCGGCACGCGGTGCTTCGACGGGCCTGGCGGCGGCCACAGCAGGCGCGTTGGTGACTTGCGCAGGCGCTGCGGCGCGCCTGTCGATGTTGAGACTCAGCAACTCCGGCCGCGCGTAGTGCCCGACGCTGTCCATCATCCGCTTGCGCTTGGTGATGAGTGCGAAATCGAGATCGGCAATCACCATGCCTTCGCCCTCGCGCAAAGGCTCGGCCAGGTGCTTGCCTTCGGGCGAGATGATGGCCGTGTAGCAGCCACCGCTGAAGGCTTTCAACAGTTCAGGCGTGGGCGCTTGCGAGGCTTTCTGCGCGTCGGTGAGCCAGGCGGTGGCGTTGACCACGAAGCAGCCGGATTCCAGCGCGTGATGGCGCATGGTCACTTCCATCTGGTCGGCAAAGATGGGCCCGACCAGCGAGCCGGGAAACTGTGAGCAGTGGATCTCCTCGTGCTGTGTCATCAGCGCATAGCGGGCGAGGGGGTTGTAGTGCTCCCAGCAGGCGAGTGCACCGAGATTGCCGACGGCCGTCTGCACGGTGCGCAGGCCAGAGCCATCGCCCATGCCCCAGACCATGCGCTCGTGATACGTCGGCGTGATCTTGCGGCGCTTGAGTGCAATCGAACCGTCGACATCGAAGACAACTTGCGCGTTGTAGAGCGTGCCGTGGTCGCGCTCGTTCACACCGAGCACCACGACCATCTGGTGGGCTTTAGCGGCGGCACCAATCGCATCCGTCATCGGCCCCGGAATGGAGGGCGAGTGTTCGTAGAGCTTGAGGTGGGCAGCGCCCATCGTCACGGCGGGCGTAACAAAACTGAAGTAGGGGTAATACGGGACCACGGTTTCAGGGAACACCATCAGCTGCACGCCCTGCACGGCGCCATCAGCGATGGCTTGCAGCACCTTGGCGATGGTGCCGTCGGCGCTGTCCAGCACCGGATTGAGCTGGACAGCGGCGGCGCGGACGATCTTGGAGGTCATCGCTCGTCTCGCAAGCCAGTGCTTACACGGTCCAGGTGTGGATCATGAAAGCGTTGTCGTTGCGGTTGATGAGAATCAGATCAAGCACATCGAGCGGGCTGATCGGGATGATGCCGGGCAGCAGCGAGTGCTCGCCGTGGCCGTAGAGCATTTGCAGTGCGAAGCGGCAGCAATACACCTTGCCGCCCTCGCCCATGAAGGCGTTCAACTGGCCCGAAAAGTTCTGCGCACCAGGGAATGCCTCATCGCCGATGGTGGGGAAGCCACGCTGGATGCCGAGTGTCACGCCCGGCCCGTAGAGCAGGATCGCGGTCTCGAAGCCTTTGCGCTGAAGCCGCTTGGCTTGCAGGATGTTGACGAGCCCAATCGAGCCCTCGAAGGCGACGGTGTGAAAGGTGACGAGTGCCTTTTCGCCCGGCTTGGCTTTCACGTCTTCAAACAATTTCTGCTCGTAGTCGACGAAGAAATCGCCTTTCTTGGTCGCGGGCATGGTCGGTGTGGGCATCGGTGTCACTCCTTGAGGTGCGGCGGGGGGCGGGGCGAGAACTGCGGTTGCTCCGGTGTTACCGCAACCGCTGTACCGCGCGCCGCAAGGCGCACCCGATCAAGCTGCAATCATTGGGATGAGTAAATGGTTTTGCTGGATTTTTTCCCTCAGGGCTTTCCCATTGATCGCATTTCAATGGCGCGGAAATGCAATCAATGCGACCTGTCGATGTATCGCTCGTGCGATTCGCCAATCCCCTGCAGCAGACCATGCACCGTGCTGGAGCACGGCTCGCATGGCGTGGTGATTGCGTGCCTTGTTTCGACGGGCGCGCCTGCAATCGCCTCTCATTGATCGCATTTCATGCAATCAATCGCCACTGCGGGACGAGGTGTATGCAATGCCTGAAAAAGCCCGCCGCTGGAAACTCAATCTGGAAGCCAGCGACAAGCCGGCCTATCTGGCACTGGCCGATGCCATTGCGGAAGACATCCGCAGCGGCCGCCTCACGGCTCAAGATCGGCTGCCGCCGCTGCGCACGCTGGCACTCGCACTGGGCCTCAACTACACCACCGCCGCGCGCGGCTATGCCGAGGCGCAGGCGCGGGGCTTGATCGATAGCAAGGCCGGCCAGGGCAGCTTCATTCGCGCCACCGCAGCCGCCCTCAACAACCGCAGCGCGCGCAGCGTGGGCTTGGTCGAGATGACCATGAACCTGCCGCCGGAGCCGCAGGACGCCACCCTGCAAGCGCGGCTTCGATGCGGCATGGCCGAGCTGCTGGCGCAGCAGGATTTGCCTACGCTGCTGCGCTACCAGGAGTTTGGTGGCAGTGCAGCCGAACGCGATGCCGGCGCACGCTGGCTTTCGCCCTTGCTGCCCAAGCTGAGCCGCGACCGCGTGCTGGTGTGCCCCGGCATCCAGAGTGCGCTGGTGGCCCTGTTCAGCACGCTCATCCGCCCTGGCGAAGTGCTGTGTTGCGAGGCCATCACTTACCCCGGCGTGAAGGCGCTGAGCGCACAGTTCGGCATCAAGCTGCACGGCCTGCCGGTGGATGCCGAGGGCATCGTCCCACACGAGTTCGAGACCGCCTGCCGCGTGCATCGGCCCAAGGCGCTGTACTGCAACCCGACCATTCAGAACCCGAGCACGCAGACCATGTCGCTGCGGCGGCGCGAAACCATTGCCACCATCGCCAATCAGTACGGCATCGCGATCATCGAAGACGACGCCTACGGCCTGCTGCCCACCACGCCCGTGGCACCGCTCGCCACGTTGGCACCCGAACTCACCTATTACGTCACGGGCCTCGCCAAGCACCTTGGCGCGGGCCTGCGCATTGCCTATGTGGTGGCACCCGATGCGCGCGCCAGCCAGCGCCTGGTCTCCACACTGCGTGCGACGACGATCATGGCCGCACCCCTCACCGTGGCGCTCGCCACGCGCTGGATCAACGACGGCTGCGCGGACGTGATGCTGCACGCCATCCGCCGCGAATCGCAGACCCGCCAACGCCTCGCGGCCGATCTCTTGCCGCGCAAGAGTTACGTCTCGCAGCCCGATGCCTTCCACCTCTGGCTCACACTGCCGCCGCCGTGGAACCGCATCGACTTCGCCACTCACCTGCGCTCGCGCGGTGTGGGTGTAGTGGGCAGTGATGCCTTCGTGGTAAGCGGCACGCCGCCCGAAGCGGTGCGCGTGTGCCTGGGCGGCAGTGCCACACTCAACGATTGCCGGCACTCGCTGGAACTGATCGCCGATGCGCTGAAAGAGCAACCGGCGGTGGCCTCGGCAATGCTCTGAGCATCGCCTCTGCGCGGCTCAACACAGGGCCGCGAGTGCGAAAGTGATTGGAGATTGATTGCAGCCCAAGGCCCTTTCGCTGCACGGGCGGGTCACTGCACGGCGCGCGAATGCCGAATCATTTCAAACAGATTGCGCGCTGATCGCACATTGACTGCACGGCGCTGAAACGACGGGGCACATGGCTTGCGCCGACGGGCAGCACATGTAGGCCGGCGCGGCTGCATGCACCAGACCCGTCCATCTAGCCCTTAGGGAGTCGCCCGTGAAAAGAACAACCTTCATCCATCGTCTCAAGCCCGTTGTGGCCGTCGCCAGTGTGGGCCTGCTGCTGCCTGCGGGTGCAGCCCATGCGGTCGAGTTCAAAACCGAGCAGTGGAGCTTCAGCGTCACCGGCAACGTCAACACCAACTACACCTACACGGCCTGCGACAAGAACCCCGCCGTGGTGAAGGGCAGCCTGCTTTGCACGGCGGTGGCCGGTGAGTCCAAGGGCTCGTCGTCGGTCAGTTCCGGCAACTTGCCGAACGGCATTGTGTTCGGGGCCAAGACCACGCAGGAGGGCTATGACCTCGCAGCGACCTTCGGCTATTACCCCGGCATTGTCGGCAACGATTTTGGTCGCGGCCCGAACGTGGCCATCAACCCCGCCACCGGCGCCCTGCCCAGCGGCAACATTGGCCTGGCCTCGCCCGCGCAAGACATTCGCCAGGTGTTTGCCACCGTCGGCAATAAGGACATGGGCACGGTTCTGATTGGCCGCAACTACTCGCCCGTGGGCTTCGATGCCATCGTCAACGACATCACCTTGATTGCTGTGGGTGTGGCGAGCAGCTTCACGGCGCGCGCACCGGCCAACACCACGCTGGGCACCATTGGCTTCGGACATCTCTACCCCAACCCGCAGGCACAGCTGGCGTACACCACGCCGGACTACGAGGGCTTCAAGGCCACCATCGGCATCTTTCAGCCGACGGATGTGTTCAGCCTCACCGGCACCTCGGCAAGCTCATCCAACTCCACCAAGAGCACGCCAGGCGTGCAGGGTAAGTTGCGGTATGACTTCAAGGGCAGCGATTTATCAGGCTTTGTTTCCAGCTCTGGCCTGTATCAAAAGCAGGCACTCAATGCTCCCGGTGCGGGTGCCACTGCACTGGCCGAGTCCAGCCCCAAAAGCTATGTGCTGGATGTCACCGGCAAGCTCGTCTATGGACCGTTCGAGCTGGTGGCGCATGCCTACACGGGCACGGGCATCGGCATCTACGCCTATTACTTCGATGGCTTTTCACCGACCGGCAAGCCGCGCGATTCCAGCGGCGGCTACCTCCAGGCCGCCTACACCGTCGGCAAGACCAAGTTCGGTGCCAACTACGGCATCAGCTCGCTCGACCAGGGCAAGGGCGACACCGATGACACCCTGCTGAAAGACAACAGCAAGGTCACGCTGGGCGTCTATCACAGCCTCACGAAAAACGTGACGCTGACCAGCGAGGTTACCTCGGCAAAAAGCGAGAACCATCAGGGTGGAGATGTGAAGACTCAGAACTACAACGTTGGCGTGTTCTTCTCGTTCTAACGGAGTGCGCCTGCTTCAAGGCGGGGCGCTCCAAGACTCTGGCCGGAGCAGATGCCCGGTCACTGCTTTATGAGCGCGATGAGTTTGACCAAGCCAAGTCTGACGAGCTTGGCTTTCTCCGAAGTCGAAAATCAACGTCCGCTCTGGCCTGAACTGATCTGATTTGGCGACCGACGACTTTGGACTGGCCAGCGACCTCAAGGCGCTGACCAGTCAGCGTGATCAGACCTCAGTCTGCTCTGCCATCTCCAGCGCATCGTCGACTTCGATACCAAGGTATCGGACGGTACTTTCCAGCTTGGTATGGCCAAGCAGCAACTGCACAGCGCGGAGATTCTTGGTCCGCTTGTAGATCAGCGTTGGCTTGGTGCGACGCATGGTGTGAGTGCCATAGGCATTCAGGTCGAGACCGATCTGGCTCACCCAGCCGTCGACGATACGGGCGTATTGACGGGTCGAAAGATGTGGAGACTCGTGGATGCGGCTGGGAAAGAGGAAATCACCGGCACGAAGATGTGCACAAGTGATCCAAGCACTGGTGGAGTCCCTGGTCTGATCCGTGATCTCGAACTGCACGGGACGCTGAGTCTTCTGCTGCATGACGATGGCACGCGAGGCTACACGCTCGCCGTGGCAGACATCATTGACTCGCAGCTTTACCAGATCGCAGGCGCGCAGCTTGCTGTCGATGGCGAGATTGAACAATGCCAAGTCTCGCGTTCGGTGGGCCAGTTGTAGTCTCACCCGAATCGCCCAGATGTCTCTGAGTCGCAGGGGCGCCTTTTGACCGACGAGCTTTCCTTTGTTCCAAGGGGTGTGCGCTGAGGTTTTGATTGCACTTTCCATGACCATCTCCGGTCGCTTCGGGAAGTGAACTCTGTTCCTCAAGGAGGCAGCAGGCGAGTGGGTAGCAAAAACTGACGGCGGCGCGTCGAACTGCGTGGCGTAGTACCGCAGACGCTATCTGTCTTGAGCTGCTGATTCAGTGCCTCAGCGGCTCCGGTCTGATCGGTTTCGAGCGGCCAGATCCAGAACGCGCTTACTTCTTCCAGTAGTTGTTGGCGGCGGCGATGGTGGCGAACTCAACGGCGACGGTCTGGCCGGCCTGCAGCAGAGCCATGGCGTCATTCGCATAGACATCGCGCAGCCTGGAGCGCACCGCCTCATCGGGTTGCGTGGCTTTGATGACGAGTCTCGCCATTTTCATGGCGAGCTCGCGGCCTTCTTCAGGTGTCGCTGTGATCAGGGAATTGTCGGGGATCAACATGGGATTGCTCGGTGTGAAGGGAAGGTTTCGCTTCAAGAATTGACAGCGGGCTTGATCTGGCGAGACCAATGGCAACGACAGGCACGCCCCAGCCCAGTGGTCTTGTTCTGATCCACTGGAACTGGGGAGCAGTCCTGCCTGTGCCGCCGGTTACTGACCGACTTTGCGCGTGGCCGGCAGGCCTTTCACGACCTCTTCGTGTGCCTTGAGCTCACCGCACACCGGCTGGCTCCAAGGCCCGCTGAAGGCAATCTGATCAACGCCATTGGGCCCGAGGCCTGCCGGCACGTAGTCGAGCTTGAGCGTGCTGCGCGTGCGCCAGCTGATGAAGTGGTCGGCACAGGAGCTGTCACCCGAGCTGCCCAGCGCACCGATCAGCTCACCCTTGGCGTTGTAGAGCGGCAGGCCACCACCGAACACATTGAAGCCGCCGACGCGCACACCCACCATCGGGTCGTTGGCCTGGCCCCAGTAGGCCGTAGGGCCGGCATAGGCGAGTTCCGGCGTGATGGGGTTGGACTCCTGAATGCCGAAGGCGAAGCCCCCCGGCTGGGCGATGCTGTAGAGGTTGGCCGTGGCCATGGCGAGCTTGGGCAGGCTGAAACTGTTGCTGGTGTAGGCCTTCTGCGCGGCAATCACGCGGCTGCCGGGCCACTGGTCGCCCCAGTTGTCGCCGGTGAAGGCAACGGCGCAGACCACGCCGGCGCGGTTCACCACCGCACCCCACATGTTGAGGCCGAAGGCGGCGTTCTTTTCTTTCTGCGCCGCTTGCAGTGCGGCCTTGAACTCGGCGTGCGTCGGCAGGCCCGCACAGCTCTTGTCGGCGGCCAGCAGCTTGGCGGTGGCAGCGGGGGCGGCCTGTGCCGCCGTGGCGGCGGCGATGGTGAGGGCGGCGATGGTGAGGGTCGTTTTCATAGGTTCCGGTGCGATGTTTTTTTAGGTGATGGGGAGTCAGAGGCCCTTGGCGGCAACGAGCCGCATGGGGGCGATATCGAGGGGCGCTGCGAGATGCGGCGGCACGGTGGCGATGATCTGGGCGGCGGTGGTGTCGCGCAGGTGGTTGTCGCGGCCGGCGGCATCTACGAAGGCATCCACGATATGGACGATGTCGGGGTTGGCTTCCGAGTGCAGCACCAGCCAAAGCGGCATGGGGCTTTCCTTGAGGGCTTCCGGAAGGGCAGCACCGACCAGGCGGGCGACTTCTGCGCCCTTTCCGGGCTGGGCTTTGAAGGTGACGATGGCAGCGACGTGGCTCATGGGGTGCTCCGGCTAAAGGCTTGGGGATGCAGCGACTGCGGGGTGCAGTGTGGCCGTGTTCAACCTCCGCACTGCTGTGGCGGGCTGGACAATGAACAGGCAAAATCCGCCACCACTCAAAATCGCAGGAATCGACCATGCATGTCGTGCTGCTCGCCCTCGACGGCAACCTGCCTTCTGGACTCGTTGGTCTTGCCGATGTCTTCTGGCTGGCCGGCAAGGCCAGCGAGAGCCAGCCCAAGGCGCGGCGCTGGCCGCTCTGCGCCGTGATCGTCGCCAGCCCCGATGGCCGCGCCGTGACCGATGGCCGCGGCCGCCGGCTCGCCGTGGATGCCGCGCTCAAGGACATACCCCGCGCCGACGCTGTGCTTATTCCCGGCCTGATGCCTGCCAGCGATGGCCTGCCGCCGCAGAACGCGCAGACCGCCAAGGCCGCCGCCTGGCTACGCCAGCAGCACGCGCACGGTGCTTACATCTGCGGCAGCTGCGCGGGCGTGTTTGTGGTGGGCG
>Ga0255093_1000830_pt1 | contig 12742 bp, 13 predicted proteins | sample Colum_Law_RepA_8_2_FD_188437 | JGI IMG/M metagenome (GOLD analysis project Ga0255093, IMG submission 188437) | Freshwater microbial communities from Columbia River, Oregon, United States - Colum_Law_RepA_8d | ecosystem: Environmental > Aquatic > Freshwater > River | place: USA: Oregon...
CTGCCATATGAGACCACGCTTCATCCGCAAAAAAATCGGGGGAGAGGGGGCAACGTGGCGCTGTACAGTTAGGTAGGTCCCGCTTGCCGAGCGGGACTTTCGCCGCAAGGCGAACCCGGTGTGCAATTCTTAAGGGATTGTCGCCCGAATCGTTTCCATAACGGGCCACAGGTCGCGGCAAGCCGCGAAGTCCTGCCCGGCAGGCAGGACCTACAACAACAGATTCTCGGCAAAGAGGACATGCCGAAATCCGCGACGGCCTCCGCCCCAGCGGATGACTCACTCCTACTCAGGCATCATCTTTTAACTTCTGATACACTACTGGTCTCAGGCATTCCACATGCAAGGCAGTCTTTCCAAGTGGCGAAACTGGATGCGAACGGCGGCCCTCAATGCTCGCCCGGCGGCGTCACCACGACGAATCGCCCTGCCTGCAGAAACTACGAATTTTGAAGACACAAACAGTGAGACGAATGTGGCCGACACTCTGAGCGAACGCTACATGCTCTGGATCGACGGGGTAGGAGCCTGGCAGTTACTGGCCGGCCACGAGTTCCTGATCGGCGGCCCCACCATGGAACAAAAGCCTGCGGATATCTGCCTCATGGCCAATTTGTCGCGTCGACATGCCACATTGAAAAGATCCGGAGAAGATTGGTTCATCCATCCGCACCAATCCACCGTTATCTCAGGCAAATCAGTCACCAGCCAGACTCTGTTAAGAACTGGAGATGCGATCTGCCTTGCGGACCGAGTTCGTCTGGGATTTCGCATTCCAAGCGTCCTCAGCGGGTCCGCTTTGATCGATTTTGAAAGTCACCATCGCCCGAGCCATAGCCTTAATGGTATCATCCTGATGACTGACAGCGTTCTGGTGGGGCCCAGAAAGGATCACCATATCTGCTGCCCGGAGTGGTCGGACATGATTGTGATCTATCACCAGGACGGCCAGCTCAAGTGTCGATCCAGAATGGCGATGAGTGTTAATGGAGAACGGGTGAGGGATTCCGCAGCTCTGAACGACGGTGCGATTGTGTCCGGTGAAGAGTTTCGGTTTCGAATTGAAAAGCAATCCTTGAATCCTTCAGCTTAGTCTGCGTCGGAACAATCTTATGAGGTTCACTTTTGCTCCTGAATCCAAACCGCTCGATGGTTACACCATCAAGCGGGCAATTCACCGAGGTGGATTCGGCGAAGTTTATTACGCGCTCAGCGATGCCGGCAAAGAGGTCGCGCTGAAGCTGCTGCACAATAATCTCGAGGTGGAACTGCGCGGTGTTTCTCAGTGCCTGAATCTCAAACATCCAAACCTTGTCACGATCTTCGACATGAAACAGGATTCCGAAAAGGAACACTGGATCGTAATGGAGTTTGTTGGCGGTAAAGGGCTTTATGAGGTCATGCAGGAGCATCCGAAAGGAATGCCTCTGAAAGATGTTCTGTTCTGGCTCTCAGGCATCACTGCCGGTCTTAGTTTTCTGCATGATCGAGGTATCGTGCATCGCGACCTGAAGCCGGCCAATATTTTCGCCGACGCTGATATCGTAAAGATCGGTGACGTTGGTCTATCCAAGTATATCTCCGAAAGCCGCCGCAGCGCGCAGACTCAGAGCGTGGGAACTGTGTACTACATGGCTCCGGAAGTCGCGCGAGGCCGCTACGGTCGTGAAGTGGATGTGTATTCGACCGGTGTTATTCTGTACGAAATGATCACAGGCCGAGTTCCCTTCGAAGGCGAAACGACGGCCGAGATTCTGATGAAGCATCTGACCGCGGAGCCGGATCTTTCTGTGCTTCCCGAACGCCTGCGACCGGTGCTGGCCGCGGCTCTGGATAAAGACCCGGATCGCCGAATTAGTGAGATTGACGAACTGGAGCGACGGTTTCGCAACGCCATTCAGGAATCTGGATTCTCCGTGGAGAAACCAGCCCCTGTTTTTGCTTCGCAACCGCAGGTTCAGAAGCGATCAACTCCGGCGATGGCCACGACTCTGATCAGCCACGAAAAAGCCGCTGCTGCTCCAGCGGCTGCCGCAGCGCCCGTTGGGACAAAAGCGACTGCTGGAACTGCAACCTCCGCAGAACCTCTCGGTCCATTTCAATCAGCCGCTCTGTTCTGGAAACGCAATGTTCCCGCTCCGGTTAAATGGCTGACGTATGCATTGCTGATTCTGGTTCTCCTGAGAACTGGTGGGGGACTCAGCACCAGAGAATGGATTGTACTTCTGCTCGTGTATCTCGTGTGGCGAAGAACCTCGGCCAAAGCGGAAGCCCGCGCGAAAGCGAATGAGGTCGCTAAAAATGCTGGACCACCTCCCGTGCCAGCATCATTCGCCCCGAACAACATTCCTCGCGCGGCGCAGCCTGTAGCGATGGCCGCGCCGCAGGTGGCTCCGAGTCCTCAGGCAATGGCCTATGCGGTTCGAAATTATTCCCCAGCGACGATGCGACAAATTCCGGCCGCGCAGCGAATGGTTGATATCACAACGTCGTTGTCGATTTCTCTGGCGGCTGTGATTCTGGTCACGGCGGCCGTACATCTCGCGACACCACTATTGCCAAAAGTCATTGATGTGGCGTTCTTCGGAGTGGTCACGTTACTGGCGGCGATTGGCTTGATCATCCCGGCCAAGCTCTGGGAAGGAAAATCGGGGGATGCATTTATTCGCCGGATGTTCCAGGGCGCGATCGGCATGGGAGTCGGAGCCGTCGCGTTTACTCTGCAAAGATTCCTGATGTTCGGCGATGTACGTCTGTTACACTCGGAAGGAGACGGCATCTTTAACGGAGGCAAGTTGGGGCAAATCAGTGTCATGGATTCTCAGGGCTTGCCCACCATGGCCGGATACATGCTGTTCTTCGCCCTTCTGTTTGTCGCTCGCCGCTGGTGGTGGCAGGCGGACAGTTTCCGGAGTGCCCGCTTTCGCATCTCGTCGACGTTGGTCAGCTTGTTTTTAGGATTTATCCTGACAGCGTTGCTGCCTTTTCCAAACAATTTAGGAGCCACCTGGGCTCTCGCAATTTCAGCAGTGGTTCAGTTATCAGCCGGCTGGACACCTCAGGAAGAACGATGGCTGGCACCGGCTCCTGGAGTCAATCCGGCGGCCCCGGTTTTGGCTCAGGTGCAGCATCCGGTGGTCGGGCGACAGATGACTCAGGAGGCCTGAGTTCCGTAGTTTTCACAACCCATTAAATCAACAACCCGCTAACCCCGGTTATTTCCAACGTGTTTTTAAACAGATAACCAGACGCTAACGCGTACCGGCTGATCGTTTGAAATTCAACGATCTCTTTCAGTCGACCAGTTTTTTGCCGCTTCGACAAGTCAGCATCACCATGGCAGCACCACTATTCGGCCTTACCTTTTTTGCACTGCTTCTGATCGCTCCTGTTGCCATTCTCATGGCGCTGGGAGTTTTCAAGCTGATTGCATGGCTGGGGAATTCTTTGATTGGCCGAACAAACACACGTAACGGTGAACACCGCGGCCTCGGATTCAGCCAAATGATTGCTGGAGCCATCGCCGGAGCCATTCCGGTCTGTCTGATTATTCTGGCGCTGGTGCTGTTCAAAGTTCGCTCCGTACAAAGCGTTCAGGCTATTCCACCGAGTGCGGCTCAGGTTTCACCGGTTCTGATCGTTGATGAGCCTCAAGTCACGCTTGTTCAGGATGGTCCTGTTCTGTTCGCCGAGCATTGGTCAAACTCACGTCCGGAAGGTCTGCAAGCTGTGCAACAACCGGGCGGACTGATTCCTGTTGATTCCCCGATTGAAGTGCCCATCGAAGCCAGTAAGCCGGCACCCGATCCTTTGGCGAGTCAGCTCGAAACAGCCTCAACTCCTGCCGAGGAATCCGGTCAGCCAGCCACTGTGGAACCTGCCAACGCAGCGGCTTCCTCTGCACTGACCGGGGAAACACCAGCCGCAGATGTGGCGGCAACCCCTGCCGTTACGACAACTGAACCAACATCAGCCGAACCACCAACGACAACAACGAACCCGGCTGAAGTCACGCCAGTAGACCCTACGCCCGCCGATACTGCAGAACAGAAAACGTCAGTCGATGATCCAACGTCAACATCTCCAGAGAACGCAGACGTGGCAGCAGAGCCAGCGGCTGAGACACCAGCACAGCGTAAGGCTCGATTAACAGAACTTGCCTCACACATCAGCCCGTGGATTCGTTCACTGTTGAATGAAGCTCAGCAGGAAGAAGATGCGGTTGCAGCCGATGTCGCCGAAGCTGTTGAATCGTCTGACAAGCAGATCGTGGTCTTTCAGCTGGCTGGTCCGATTCGTCAGAAGTACGCTTTGATCCCACTGACGCCGGCTTTCGACGCGGCCTTGTCGCCGGTCACTCCGTTTCTGGCCAATGGCAGTCTCGAGTCGATCGCGGAGAGTCTTGCCACGTTTCTGAAGAGGCCCGCTAAAACTCCGACGGAGGTTTCTGCATCCACTGGTGACTCAGAAACTCCCGCGGTTCCTGAGCCGCAATCAATCCCAACGCAGGATGCGTCAATACCGACCACGGTCGCGATGGCTGAAACGACGGGTGAAGGCAAAGGCAACACAGAGCTGACTTCGGGTGAACAGCTTGCCGAAGTACTTGCCAGCGAAGAGACGCCAGCATGGGTTGATAGTCCTCAACCGCATCAATTCGTCGTCCGCTCTGATGCATTGTTTCCCGGGGAATCCACAGTTGCTCCGCTGAACAAGGCGATCAATGAAGTATTGCCCGAACAATTGAAGTTGTACGAGGAATCTCTGGAGCCTGCTTTGCGGGCCCAGGCTCGGCTGGTCAAACTGGAACTTGACGAAAAGACATCGCAGGCTTGCGTAATCCAGACGTTTGAGCGACTACAGGCCGTTGGAAAAGACGGTTCCGACAAACAGGACATGCGGTTCGTGTATGCGTTGGTTGAACTTCCGGAATCTGTCAAGACGGCGGCCGTTCAAACCGTGCGGATGTCACTGCAGCGTGATCGAGTCACCGGGCTGGCTGTGATCATTGGGCTCGCCTGGCTGGCGATCTGTGCAGCCAGCGTTGTGGTTCGGCTGTGGGGGCGAGGCGGTTTCTTTCGCAAAATGGTTGCGATCCCGATTCTTTGCCTGATCTGCATACCTTTACTGCTTCTGGCCGTAGGAACGGGAGCCGCAACGGCTGGAATTCCCGGCAGCAACATGCCGCGTTATCCCTGGGCGGATAGCAGCAAGCCGATTCGAATTCAGGTTTGATAAACTGTGGAGCCCGAAACATCAGCATTTTGGGCATGAAACGGCGAACCGGCCAGGAAATCTCATGTCCCTGTTCCCGATCCCGCGTTTTTGCGAGCGTGATACTTGGAAACGCAAAGTCCTGACGATATCATGTGCCTCACTGCTCCTATAGCTCAGTTGGTAGAGCAACTGACTCTTAATCCGTAGGTCGTAGGTTCGAGTCCTACTGGGAGCACTGAAACGCCACCCTGGTTAATTCCGGGAGTGGCGTTTTTTATTGGTTTTCCAATTAAAACACGGGGGTTTCGTCCGGTCGGCTTCGTTTCTGTGTCCCGTTCTGTCCGGCTCTGGCCCGTCTTGTTTTGCACCATTTCAGCCCCGGTTGCACCACCGGGCGCACCACCAATGGCGTGTTCAAAATGGGCGTCGGTCACCCTCAGGTAATGCCGGGCCGCTACGCTTGGCGAATTCCCCAACCAGGCGCAAACCACATGGGTCGGGAATGAGTTCTCCAATTCCGTTTGGCGGCTTGATCGGCAGTTTCGAAACAGATTCGGCCACGGGTCGAAACCCGCCTTGCGAATGATCCGGCTGAATTGGGTCCCCAGGTTGCCCGAATCCGGGCGGTGGGTTTCCACGACGAACCGACCGCCATCAATCCGGCCACTGCCGTCGGACGATGCCAACAGAGCCTCTTCGAAGTAGGGACGCAACTCGGGGAAGATTGGACAAACACGGAAACCCTTCCCGGCGAAGTGTTCCGTTTTCGGGCTTTGGATTGTGAAGCGCCCCCGTTCAAAATTCACGGCCGACCATTTCAGGGCGAAGACTTCCGACGGAACCCGCAGCCCCCCATACCGGGCCAGAGCGATAATCAACCGCCATTCCGCGTCCGGGGCCGATGCAAGAATCGTTTGGGCCATCTCTGGCGTAACCGTAAAGTCGCCCGATTCATCATGGGTGACGTTGCAACGCATATCCGAGAACGGGTTGACATCAATCAGCCCTTTCCGCTTTGCTCGTTTCAGAATGAGTTTAGCCACACCCGCCATTTTGCGGCTTGTGTTCTCTCCCAAGTGTGACCGCAGGAACAACGCCCATTCATCACCGTCACCGGGGGTAATCGAATTCAACGGACGGTCGGCCCCGAAAAATTCCAACAGGTAGTGACGGGATCGGCTGTAGATTTGTTTGGTTGCCGGCTTCACATCATGCCGGCCAGCAATCCACGCATCGACGAACGCCCCCAGCTTCGGGGCGTCGGGCTCCGGTTCGGCCTGTTGAATCTCAATCAGCCCCAACGCGGCCAAACGGTTCTGCATGTCTTCACAGAGCCCCATCACCCAACCGGCAATCTCCGGGCGAATCGTGGCGTTGTACTTTACTGCCGAATTCAGGTCCTCAAGATTCAACGCAAAGCGGGTTGCGTAGTCATCGTGGGCGTCACCCAACCGAATACTCTTTCGCTTCCCTGCCCCATCCTTGAACCAAATCCGAACACCCTTGGAATCACGCGTAACGGTTGCCATCAATCTTTCCCTTTCCCACGGACCACGATATCGAGCCCCAGGTATTCCGCCAACTTGTCCAGCGCCTTGAACGATATCCCCGCCCCGGCCATGAAGCGGCACAACTGGGGCTCATTCAACCCCGAATTCTTCGCCACCCGATACCGAGTCTCCCCGCAGTTCTCCAACGCGGCCCGGATTTGATCAGTCAGCCCCAGCGGCTTTTCTTTCTTCTTTCCCATGCAATCACTCTACCCTTTACTTTCAATCGTCACAAGTAACGTTCAAACAATCGGAAGATCCCCGCAGAATCTCCACTTCCCGACAACGCCCCGGCCGTTTGGTAACCACTACCAACCCGGCGGCTTCCAGCTTCGCCAACGCATCATGAGACGTTCGTGGCGGGATCCCAAACCGTTGCAGTAGTTTGTGAGTCACCCGAACCGATGGCGAACGTTCCAACCCGGATTGATACATCAGCGCCAACGCCACCACCAGCGGCCCACGACCGGGGAGGTTTAAAACCCCATCGAGCCACGCCAACGGGATCGGCCCACGGATAAACGCCCCACGTTGTCTAGGGATAGGTTGGCGGGAGTTCTTTTCCCTCCGGCGCATCGGCACGGAACCCACCGGCAATCGGAACGCGTCCAATTCGTTTCCGTTGTCCACGGTACTCCCTTTATTCTTTAAGAGACTGAAACCCAATAAGACTTCTTATGAGACTGGGCGGGGTGGCAATGGGTTGCCGGGGTTACCGGCAATGGGTTGCCGGGGTAGGGTGGCAATGGGTTGCCGGGGTTGGTCGGGTCAGGTCGACCAAAATGCCGTTCACTTTCCCCCACATTTCAACGCCCCGTTCGTCCGCATACCGGTTCGGATACACCACCACGTCCGCATCGGTCCGCAGTTCAAACCCATCGAGAATGATTCGGCCGGCGTCACACATGGCGGCCTGAGTTTCCGCCACTACCGATTCGATACCGTCCGCCGGTCCCTCAATCAGAACCGCATCGTGTATCGGGGCCAACAACCGGATCCCACGTTCGACGATCAGACAACACGCCAACCGCAGCATCTCCGCCCCGTTCGCCTGGCACGGGAAGTTCGCCAGACTCCGCGGGTTGGCATCGGGGCCAACATACAAGTTCCACCCGAACACGGTATGCAAGCGGCGGAACAACATCGCATGATCGACCGCAGCTTGTGACCATCGCCAATACGCGGGGTACGTTTGTTTGTGCAACCGCAGCAACTCCCGGCCCACGATCTCCGGTTCCCCGAGTGAAGCGGCCAACGACTGTTCTCCCATGCCATATTGAACGGCCAACGCGCACACCTTGAACCGAGTCCGTTCGGCGGGGTGGCTTTTCTTCGTTGCATCCGGCGGCACGGCTCCGGCTTGTTTGGCAAATGTCAAATACGGATCCCCGCTTTGGTAGGCTTCCATCATGGCGGCATCACCAGACAGAGCCCCGGCAATGGCGAATTCCTGTTGCGACCAATCGACATAGGCTACCGCCCGGCCCGGCTCCGGTTTGATCAGACTTCGCAACCATGCCGACGGCCCGAAGATGAATCGGGAGTTGCTCGGTTGATTGCGCCCGGTCCGTGCCCGAAGTGGGGACAACAAACAACGGTTCCGACCGTCGGCCCCAACGGCAAGTTCGTTCAATCGCAACTGCCCCAACGTGTGGCGGAGTTCTCGAATCGGCCCCACTTCCTGCGGATACCGTTTGGCCATTTGTCGGAACGTTTCATCGTCCAGAGCCAGAGCCCCGGATTCCAATCGCGGCCACGGGATCCCGTTGGCCACCAGATACGCGGCCCACCGGTCGGCCTTGAATGTTCGGCCGGCGTAAACCCCGTAACGCGGGTTGATGGCATCGACCAAACGTTCCTGAATTGCGCTCCAATGTTCCCGCATCATCGCCAGCTTGTTTGTATCAATCGGGATCCCGCGCCACTCCATGTTCGCCACCGCGGCCATGTAGCGGCCCCGGTTCAAAGCCTGGGGAACGTTGATTGTCGGCACCATCACCGGCAGCAACTTCGCCAACGCGTCCACATCGGTTTGGCAGTAGTCCAGCAACGCAAGGCGCTCCGGCTCCGTATAGGGTCCGCCACGCATCGCAAGTTCCCGGAGTTGCTCTTTCTCGGTGGCGTCGATGGCATCGAGCCCAAACCATGCCAGAGCCCCCAGCAACCCACCACCGCACGGCGTCGGCTTCCCGTTGGTCAGGTTGCGAAACTCACAATACAGGTCGACCACGCGGCACGGTATCGGCCAACCCAACACCAGATAGCAACCGAGTTCCGCGCTTGCATAGAACGCGACGAACAACACATCCGGGCCGGTCGGGATCGGGCACGTTGGCGGGCCGGTCGAATCATCGAGCCAAACCCGCAGCAACTTACCCGAACGGAATTCACGGCCCACCAGACACAACGGCGTCGGCCGTTCGCCAGGTGGGCACATGAATTCGAAGTCGACCAGCCAGATTTCTCTGAACTGGTCCAACATCACCCCACCGCCCTTTCGGTTTGCATCGCGTAACGTTCCACCGCTTCCATCGCGGCGGCTTTGGTTCGGTGGCGTGAAATTGTCCGGGCCATGTTTGCCATCGCGTAGAAACAACGTGGGAGCCCCAGCTTCGACCGACACTCAACCACCCGGGCTTCGGTGCCTTTCAACAACCAATGGCGGCGGTGGCTTGTGGCGGTTTCATCTTTGCGGGGTTTCTTTGTCCAGGTGAGTTTCATATCTCACCCCGCAGTCTTTGGAGACATGGGTGGGAGTTGTCGCGAATGAATCGCCCTTGGAACGCCAACCGCAGGAAGTCGGACATTGTCAGGTCGGCCGGCCACTCCGGCTCCGGCAACTTGGCGGCGGCCACGAATGGGACATAACACCCGGCCGACATATCGGCCACGGAACGCAACCACTGAGACTCCGCCAACCGGGCGGCTTCAATTCCCGATTCGTGCCAACGGTTCGGTCGACCGTCGGACGATGGCAACACCAGCGGCCACAGGAACGGGATCGGGCTATTGCGAGACACCGCCACGACCAGCGCCGTCGGCGTCACATCCCCCGGCATCACCGGCCACAACTCCGGTGTCACCATGTAGACTTCGCGGGTATCCTTGTCGACGAAACACCCGGTTTCGAATCGCCAGACACTCCCCGGACGAACACGGACGAATTCGTGTTTGTTCGGTTTGCGGACGGCCACACTTGTGATAACCGGTTTCACCGCGGCCATTGCGGCGAAGTCCTGACTAAGTTTCATCTTCGCCAGGTTGCTCGGGTCGAACGGATCGTTACTGACTGGGGCCGGCTCCGGCTTTGCAATTGTGGCGGAGTCCGCCACCACGCCCAACCGCGCGGCTTCAATCTCCACCCGGGCTTCCCACTCCGCGTCCGTAGCCCGTTTGGGGTTAGCGGGTGGCGTCTTCCGCGGCTTGTGGTTTCCGCCACTCGGATTCGCTGGGGCCGGATCCCCGTTGGAAGCGGCATCGTCAAAGGGTAAACTGTTGAGAGACATTGAACTAAGTTCCTTTCAAGGAACAACGACCAACCGACGTTTCCGCGTCGGTTGTTTCGCTTGGTGAATGGGTTTGATCAGAATCGTTCTGCGTACCGTCGGGCCACTCGAATTCGAGTTGGCCCGGTTTCGTTTTGTGCGGCTCCGGTTGATTGGGATCGGGCGGCGGCCACCGAGCCAGACATTCCACAACGGCGGGATTCTGTAACGGGGCACCGGGGCGGCGGCGGGTCATGAGTTGCCCCCTTTCCCGAGTGCCTCAAACGTCTGCCGGTCCGGGCAACCCGCGGCCAACCAATCAACAATCGTCTGCCGGACCCAGCGCAACGACCGAGCCCCGACCGTAACCGGCGCGGGGATCTTGCCGGCTTCGTCCATGCGGCGGATTGTCTTTGGTGACACCCGAAGGTCCCGAGCAATCTCGGCATCGGTCATGGTGAACGGCAACGGGCCGACCGACGGCGTTCCGTTCGGTGGGATCCCGCCACGTTCCGCGCGTCGGGGTGGTGGTGTTGCCGGCTTCGATTGCCGGACAATTTTCATCGCAGGGCTACCCGGCATGGGCCACCCCGCTTTCCCGGCGTTCTCCGGCTCGATCATTCGTGCGGCGTTTCTCAACTTCCCGAGAAACGCCCAACAAGTATTCCAGCGCTTCCGCTTCCCGCCGTTTGCGGGCCAACTCCATTTGCACCACTTCAACGCTCGGGATGCAATCGAGCGAACTACGCTCTTTCGTTCGTGACATAGAAAAACCCCCGGTGAAACGAGTGACGTTCAACGGGGGCCATTCTGTTGATTTTGGCTTACTTACAATGGCGGCTTTTCTTACCGCTTCTTACTCCGGCTTACCTTTGGTTTGGTCGACGGCTTGGCTTTCGGTGGAACCAATCCGCACCACACAAAAGCCCCCCGACCACGCTTCCACGGAAGGCCAAACCCTTTCCGCTCGAATACAGATTGTATGGTGGTTTGGTGCCGCCCAAACGGCCCGCCGTCGGTTTGTGACCAACCCCACTTTTGGTGGAACGTGAAGAACGCATTAGATTCCGACCAGGTCGATCCCCGGTTCTCCCACATCACTTGAATAACGTCAAACTGTGTCGGCGTGAACGGGCCGAATTCATGGCCGGCCAACACCAGAAGCATCTGAGCAGGGTCCGGGCCGTCCGGTTTGGCGTGTTTTGCGCCGTCCGCGCTGGCATCTGTTCGACTACTGTGCGACACACCCGCCCCCAGTATGTCTAAAGCCTCCTGACTTTGAAGAGTTGCCTGACTTGCCTTTAGGCTTTCGCGGTACGCGTGCAGCAAATAGTCAGAGAGTACAGGCGAGTAATCCGTGGTTTTTCCCGAGTGCCACACCACGCGTTTTAAATCGTGCTCGGACCGCGGGGGCAATCCCGGCGTATCCACCGTGCAGCCATATCGGTGCAGGAACTCCCAAAGTCGCTCTATTGCTTCGGCTCCATACTTGCTTTGGAAAGCATTTGCCAGTGCGTCTACGTCTGTCACCCTTGCTTTCCATGTGAGTTCTGGGGTTGGGCCTGCCACCAACCATATCAGTACGGTTTTCAAAGCGTCCAATGATTTTTCGACACTACCAGTCAGCGTGATCGTCCACCAGCTTGTACCTCGAACAACCGCGATGTCGGTCCCCCCCTCTGCAATTTCAAACCGGAGTTCAAATCCTAAGTCAGGAATGAGATCTGATTTGCTCCCGGCTACCCCAATGAAGTTATCCTCCGTAAATCCAACAAATGCGGTCGCGCGCTTGGTCGAAAGGTCTGATTCGACGCAACTTGTGACCAGTTGGTTCACCGCGTCCACGAAAGGGTTGATCCACTTTTGCTCGAATTGTTTTAACCGAGCTGTGTCTAAAGGCACTCGGAATACAACCTCGGAGAGTTTATCTAACACTCCTGCAACAGCGGGCCTCATAAAACTGCCTTTCCCAAAGCGGGCCGGGCCGGGGAGTTGTTCGGGAAAGGTGAACAACTCAACCCGGCACCGCGTTGGACCATTCGGTTTCGAACCCGAAGTGCCACCCGTGCCCTCTATGCTACCGAGCCCCGGGGATACCGCAACCCGTCCCGCCCGGAACCCTGCCACCCTATTCACAATCTCCGCGATTTTGCGGAAACACACGCGCGGGGAAAGGGCGGTTCTGTCGCATCATCGGCCCCAACATTTTCGGCCCATGCCCTTTGTTGTAGTAACCACAATTGTGTACTTCGTGAACAAAAAAGAGGCATCGACCACCACCGCCGGCTGTCGCAAGTGCTGGGAGGGACCCACTAATTGACCCGGATTTCCTGAATTTTGTGGACGTGTGTGTGTGCGAAACAGGGATATCGCGAGGCATGAAAAGCAAACATTCTGACCGCCCCCGGGCCTGACCCCCTCAGAAAACAGCAAACAAAATGTGCCGTCAGGAACAGGGTATCGTGGTCGCGGTTTTGACCAGATTTACCC
>Ga0255093_1000839_pt1 | contig 12621 bp, 14 predicted proteins | sample Colum_Law_RepA_8_2_FD_188437 | JGI IMG/M metagenome (GOLD analysis project Ga0255093, IMG submission 188437) | Freshwater microbial communities from Columbia River, Oregon, United States - Colum_Law_RepA_8d | ecosystem: Environmental > Aquatic > Freshwater > River | place: USA: Oregon...
TCTACGCTGCCGATTCGTCCGGAATCTTCTCAAGTTTGTTGATTTCCACGTCCACAGTGTCCAGTTTCAGCAATCCGTCTGCGTGCAGTGAGTCATTTCGATTAAGCGTCAGCAACACCGTGATGGGCAGACGGTCTGAGGGTGATGGGGTGCTGAAGCGGTACATATTGAACTGCAGGTCGCGGACGACAGCAGACTCGGCTGAGAATTCAAAGGTCTGCGTGGCTCCCCCAAGGTCAACGTGAACCGCAGCATGCACTCCTGCGGGCTTGTCAATAAACCCGTGCAGAATCACGCTGTGTCCGAGGCAGGCTTCAGAGAGCGGATCGGGCAGCGTGATTGGGATCTCGATTGCGGCCACAGTCGCAACGCTGGCCGGGCCCGCCGCTGACAGAACGGCATCGAGTGCTTCCAACAGCATCGTGAGCGCGTGGCCATCCGGAGAAATGTTGAAATTCGGCTCTTCAGTCCAGTGTCTCAATGAGTAGGTCCGGGGAGCACCGAGACGCGTGCTGATTCCGGTTGGCGGTCCTGACTGATTGTATGTCGGCTGCAATGCAATGCTCCCTGATCTTCTGCTGCTGGTACGCCCCACAGGCCAACGCCTCGTGTCAAAAAAGGCGAGCAACACCCTGTCCGCGTCTCAGAAATTCCTCACGATGACGCGTGATTTTCAGAAAATTCCGGATTTCAACGGAAATGCTGAGGGGCGTGGAGGGATTCTGACCAGTTCTCTGAATATCGAACGCTCACTTCCTGCAAACACTGAAGGCTGGCCCATGCCTGCGTTGACTGTTCTCCTGCACAAGGTCGAATCCGGCGATTCAAATGCTGAAGATCTGCTGTTGCAGGTGGCTTATGATGAGCTGCGCCGCATCGCTGCGCAGCGGATGCGTGGTGAGCAGTCCGGTCAGACTCTGCAGCCAACGGCTCTGGTCCATGAGGCCTGGGTACGGGTACTGGCCACGCGTCACGGCGGCGCATTTCGGGATCGGCGAGCATTTTTTGCTGCCTTTGCGGGGACGATGCGCCGGGTACTGATCGATATTGCCCGTCGCAAGGCAGCCGAACGCCATGGAGGAGGCCTTGTCCGGGAGTCTCTGACCGACGATCCGCCTGAGCATGCGGCGCTGCGGCATGCCACTGCATCCGATCCGACAGCGGAAGTGCTGCTGGTCCACGAAGCACTTGAGCGATTTGAGGCCCGGGATCCGCTGGCGGCCGAACTTGTCAAACTGCACTATTTCAGCGGGTTGTCACTCCCTGAGGTCTCTGAGCTGCTGCAGATGTCACGTGCCTCAGCCTGTCGCTGCTGGCGTTTTGCCCGGGCATGGTTGAAGCTGGAAATCGAACGCATACTCGCAGAACACCGTGACACTGCCGCTCCCTGAAACCGCGGAGATCGAAATGTCCATCCCAGGAGACCTGTCGTGAATACAACAATGCCACAACTGCGTGCCATGTATCTGCAGGCGATCGACATCGTGGAACCTGAGCAGCGCTGCCGATTTGTCGACACTTGGTGCAGTCACGATGCGGAACTGGGGCGACACGTGAAGCAGCTGCTGGAACGCGGTGACGAGGATGCAGGCTTCATGACAGTCTCTGCGGTGCTGCAGACCGCGCTGCTGATGCCGCCTGAACAGTCAGCTGCGGAAACCCTGCAGCCGGGCACTGTGATCGAACGCTATCAGCTGCTGCGGAAACTGGGCAGCGGCGGGATGGGGACTGTCTTTCTGGCAAAACAACTGCAGCCTGTGAAGCGGTTGGTCGCTCTGAAGGTCCTGCGGTCCGACATGCTGACGACAGGTACTGCCGCACAAATCGCAGCTGAAAGCCAGACACTGGCGGATCTGAAGCATCCCGGCATCGTCTCACTGCTGGATGCCGGATGCCTGCCTGACGGCCGACCGTGGTTTGTGATGGACTACATCGCCGGTCTGTCGCTCACTGCATATTGTCGCGACCAGCAGCTTACTCCCGAAGAGCGGCTAAAACTCATCATCGAGCTGTGCAATGCAGTCGGGCATGCCCATAGCCGGGGCATCATGCACCTCGATCTGAAGCCCTCAAATGTGCTGGTCGAGCAGGTGGATGGGCGACCGGTCTGCCGACTGATTGATTTTGGCATACGGCGAGACCTGCATGCACCCTGTCAGCGGTCCGCACTCATCGGGGGAACGCCGGATTACATGAGCCCTGAGCAGGCGTCCGGCTGTTCCGATCAAATTGATGCCCGCTCCGATGTCTTTTCGCTCGGTCGAATTCTCGCAGAAGTCGTGTTCGGATCGCCGCTGGCTGTGGCATCGACAACTCACACGGAATCACTGCCGCTGCCTCCGCCTCGTTGCCGGGAATTGCGCTGCATCGTGCGTCGTGCGACGGCAGAACCTGCTGGTGAACGTTACGCCAGCGCAGCAGATCTCCGAGACGATCTGCAGAGGTTTCTGAATCGCCAGCCGATGATCGTCGCGTTTCGCTCCGCGATGGAAACGCCAGCCCGCTGCCAGCACTTCGCAAAAACGAACGGCTGCTGCAACGAAGCAGCTGGTGAGCCTCACCGATATGCGAAAATCAGCGGAGTCCTGACTGTCGAGCCCAGTCACGCCTGCCCGCATCCTTATTCGCACCGTGAACATGGGCCGCTCAAACGCTGACAGGTTGCGGATTGCTGCTCCACGGACCGGCACGGAGCAGCCGCATAATCGATCCGGATGGCGACTGCCCATCTGGATTGCTTTGACGGAACCGCAACTTTGCCAATGCGAAGCATGGACAGCAACAGGCGAATCCGCAGTTCAGTCCCCAGTCATCACCGTCCTGTCAGCCTGCACCTTGAATCGACGGTTCTGTGCGAAAGCCCGCATGTTTCGATCGGGAAACTGGCCATTTCGCACCCTGTGTAAAGAGTCAGCAGGAAAAAGCCAGAACTTCTGCAAACAAGCCCTGTTTCAATTGCGTTGACAAGCCATTGATGTATCCTCCCCGCCCCCAGTGACGGAGCGCGCAACTGTTGTATCGGGTCACCTCAGGCGACTTTTAAGTTCCTGCTTCGCCATTCCGCTCTTTTTGGGTTCTTCACCCGAATCTTCGGGTAAAAAGGGTCGTTAAAAGCTCCGCTCGGGTTCAGCGAATGGGGCTTGGGCCGTTCATGGGTGGTTTGGAAAACTGGACTCCCGTATTCCTCAGAGGAAAACACCTCGCGGGTCTGTCATGATCCAACTCCCAACGTACCGTTGTGGCAAATTGCCGTGTTCTTTGTCTACGTCATGTGGCGTGTCGATTGCAGCCACTGCAGGCGAATTGTGGTGGAGCAGGTCCCGTGGAGTGATGGCAAGCACCAGACCACACTGACGTATCGCTGGTTTCTGGCGGAGTGGGGGCGGCGGTTGAGTTGGGCGGAAACGGCAGCTGCTTTTCACACGTCATGCCAAACAGTCTTCCGCCTGTTGAAAGCGGACAATTGCAGACGGATTGAGTATGTGGTGAGTCACATGCGGAGAAACTACCTCGACGTGGTTCAGGAGTTCGTGCCGAACGCTGGCCACGTGCTTGATCGCTTCCATCGTGGGCAGGAAAGTGCCCTGACGAGTGGACAGATTGAACCATGCGGTGAAGGCTCCAGCCATTGATGTCGGTGGCGGAGATGCTGCGACGTCACAAGCCGCTTTTGCTGAATTGGTTCCGAGCCCGTGGGAAGTTTTCAGCAGGTTGTGTGGAGGGCACGAATGGCAAGGCGAAATTGAAGATGAAAAAAGCCTGTGGATTCACGTCGTACAATGTGGCAGAAGTCGCACTCCTGCATACACTTGGGCAGCTGCCAACCCCGCAAGTCACCCACAGATTCTGGTGAAGAGGCAAAAAAAATAAGGTCGGAAACCCTGTTTTCAGGGGCCGTTTCAATTCTGCCTCGACCACTCTCTGTCAACACCCCTCGCAATGCAATCTACACCTGCGCACGGGACTTCGCGTTGAGCCAAAAAATGGCAGGCCGGGACGTTCGCAGTGCTACCAGCCCCGACCTGCCGCTGCGGCTTTGGCCCTGCCATGACCTGGCAGAACACAGGATACGGACCGTGTCATCCTCTTGTCGCGGGCCGGACGTGATTGCAGCAGCAAGTGCCGTTCAGATCCGACATCTGGATATTGCGAGCGATGATTCGGAAGAAGACAAAACACTACTCCAACACCACACGAAATCCGCTGCCATCGTTTGAGTAATTCGGCTCGAAGTAGCTGCGGGAAGCACAACGAACGCCGCCCGGACCGTTGAACCAGGAGCCGCCCCGCAAAACGCGGAAAGACCCCGAGCTACCGATCCGTCCCCTTCAGCGCAGACACACGGCGGTGTCATTGCTGAACCAGCATTGTGCAGCGATCGATTCACGAATGCGAGTCTGAGCGAAAGTACGAATCCCCGGATTTTCAAACTCGCGCGCCGGGCTGCGCCCGTCGCAGAAATCGCAAATCGCAGGAATCGCATCAGAGTAACAGAGGACAGAGGACCAGAGGCCAGAGCGACAGAGACTTCAGCGTCCGAATCGCAGAGGAAGGACTCGGAAGAAGACAAAACACTACTCCAACACCACACGAAAACCGACGCCAGCGCTCCGGAGGTCCGGAGCGCCGTAGTAGCGGTACGCACAACGAACGAAGTACGGTACGTAGAAACAGGAGCCGCCCCGCAAAACGCGGAAAGACCCCGAGTCAGGCCCCCTGGGATCGGTAGCGGGTGAGCTGGCGTAGTATTTCTCATCGTACCAGTCGCTGCACCACTCCCAGACATTCCCGTGCATGTCGTACAGCCCGAATGCATTCGGTTTGTACTTACCTGCTACGCTCGTGAAGGCCGCTCCGTCGTTAAACGAAAATGGCGGAGCCGTGACATAATCCAGATTTGGAAGTTCCGCTTCCAGACTGGCATCCCGCACATTGCCAAAGCCATTGACGCTGCGTGGCGTATCACCTGTTGCGTAGCGCGTCGTCGAACCCGCGCGGCACGCATACTCCCATTCCGCTTCTGTCGGCAGGCGGCACACGGACTTCTGCTCGCGTTTGCTGTACTCCTCTGTCATCCAACGGCAGTACGCCATGGCGTCGTTCCACGACACGTTGACAACTGGATGATTGTCAGTCTGTGGAAAACCGGCGTTGGTCCAGTTATAGATCGCGCTTTGCTCGGATTTCTGCAACTGCCGATTTACGCCCCGTCCCCCTTTGGGGTCTTTCTCGGCTTCAGTCTTGTAGCCGGTCGCCTCAACAAAGATCCGGAACTGCCCTCTGGTCAATTCATACTTTCCCATCTGAAACGCAGAGATCTTCACCTGGTGTTTTGGACCCTCGTCATCCACGGAAACTTCTTTCGGCAACTTGATCCCCGCTTTTATAAGTTCAGCAACCGTTTCATCGCTCCCCATCAATAACGAACCGGCAGGAATCTGGACGAATGTCACACTATGCCAGTCTTCCGTCACCTCAGCTGGTTTTCGCGGCTCATCCGCCAGCAGCGATGTACAACCCACACACAGCCCCACCACAGCAGCAAGCACAAATCGCATACATCACCTCTGGCTCACAAGAAAAAGACTGCCCGTACGAGTCTCACTTCTCCCGCCCGTGATGTCAACCATTCCCATTCACGAATCTTCCATCGCAGCCACCGCTCTGGCCACCTTGTACTTCGTGACTTTCCGAGTGGCTATCTGACTCGCCGGATGCGCCGATGATACATTTTGGTCCACCTCCGTAGTCGCATCAGGATGGTGATTACCCCGTGTTATCCCAACGCCAATTCCACGGAAAGCTGTTTCTGTCGGTAATCAATGTGAAGTACGCGGTCCAGAAACATTTCGTTCCCAGCAGCGAAAAACGACCATCATTGGCGACGACCTGCAACGCCACTTTTGTGCCGAACCACTCAACGAAACAAAAGTACGTTTCGAGCGTTACAGTTGATCCGTCCGCCAGAATCCCCTCGGTCCGCGCAAGCGAGTCAAGTTCCAGGTCCCTGATCAGCCCAACCGGCACTACAGGGTGACCGTCGAATGCTGTGTCAATCCAGACGACTACTTCGGATTGCAGCGCGTCGCGGGCGTTTGAAATTCGAACAGCGAGTCATGCTCTCCCGGAGCTTCAATCGCGGGCAGGCGAGCGATCAGCAGCAGGTGGAAACCTCCGCGTTTGGTCAGGTCCCGATGATTTGTTCAACGATGCCGAGCGACTCGTTGCCCGTTTCAAGACATCGAGAAGCGAACTTTATGCGCGTGCGATTGCGGAATTTGTCGCTCGACATGACAACGACGCGGTCACTCAGGCATTTGGCGAACTCGGCCGCAACATCAATGCAGATCCTTCCGACACCCAGATGACCACTGCCACTGCGTTGGCCGGCCTGCGACAGGTGGAATGGTGATCCAGCAGGGCGAAATCTGGTGGGCTGACCGCGATGCCCCCGTCGGCTCAACCGCGGGCTTCAGGCGACCAGTGCTGATTGTCTCGATCGACAAATCCGGACTGACGGAACCTGTGGGACGACTCCCCCACAAACACATGGCTGCAGTCCTTGCCGGTATTGACGTCGTCCTGCGTCGGTAGGCTGCATAAAAAGGGACATTCTGCTTTTCGTACTGCTTTGGTATGCCACGAAAACGCCGCGAACATTCCAGGCCGAGCCTGGCAGCAGAGCGACGGTCCATACGCCATGCGGCATCCGAAACTCGACGACCGATTCCACCTGAGCTGCGAGTTCCCGCCGCTTGTCGCAGTGCTCGTTGATGTCGGACTTCGTGCTGCTGAGTGCTGACCTCCAAAACACTGGAAATGCAGGTGACGAAATCGCTGTTCCCACCTGCGACCAATGCCCGCCGGAACGCGAGGCTGGCGTGGAATCTGCCGGTGGCGTCTTCCAAACAATCAGCATATCCCCCTGTGCCACGCCGGCAAGGGCGTTGAATTTCTCCGGCAACGAGCGGAAGCGGCGGGAGATGCTCATGATCTGCCAGCCGTCGCCACTTTCGTTTTTCAGCTCGCCGGCATCGTCGAGGATGATCAGCTCCCGGCGATCCGTCGGGTAGTCCTGCGTGATGAAGTACGGGATCGTGTTGGCCATCATCTGCGGCCGACGGTACGTGGGGCAGAGGCAGGAGACAACGAATCCGGGCCTGTTGCAATGCACCCTGTGAATGTGCGCGAGGGACAGATCAGGGTTGAAGTGGTGAGAGTCAATCTTGCCAGGAAGACGCGCTGAAAGGCCAAATCGACACGGCATGCTGAAAACACCGTGGGACTAAATCGCTGCGACTGAACTTCAGGGAAGTTGCTGCAGGTCGTCGATGTCTTTGGGTCGGCCGCTGGCCAGTTTGTTTCGTTTAAGATCTGCGAGTCCAATCACGGGCACCTGAATTCCGTCGAATTCAGCGAAGATCGCCCTCGGCCGGCAGTCTTCGAAGGTTACGCCGTCAATTTCATTCATGACTTTGATGCGGATCGGTGGGTGACCCATCCGCACGATTCGTCGCCGCTGCAGAAACAGATCTTCGGTGAGATTCGGGGTGTCAAAACCAAACGCTCGGATGGCTGCAACCACACGTGTTGCGTTCCCCGGCGATTGGCTGATCCAGATATCCATGTCACTGGTGGCCCTGGGATAGCCATGGAACCCAACAGCAAAGCCACCTACCAGAATGTAATCAACTTCGTGGCAATTCAGCAACTTCAAGAACTTGCTGAAGTCTGGCGGAAGACTCATCACCATAGTTCATTTTCCGCAGGAAAAGCATATGCTGAATGCGAGCTTCCGGAGTTTGTTGGTGCCACCATTGCCTCTGCTCAGTGTCATCAAAATCACTTCCAAAGGTGATCGCCGATCGGTCCACTTTGAGCGTGCCGGAGGCTGGAAACCGTGTTGTCATGGGTTGTCATTCACATTTACGGTATCGCCTGACAAAAATCCGCTCCCGGAACCTGGTATTGGGGACGTCGCGGATTCGTTGGCACCGGGGAGACTGCGATCCCCTCAGGCCGTTGAATTGTACCCCGATTTCCAGAGCACAGCAACTTCGAGATTTCCGGGAATTGTGTACCAGTGAATTGACAGCCACAAGCCGTGCAGCGCTCGTCGTTTCGCAAATCACAAACTGCACAGGTCTACCGACGTCGCTGGAGCTCCGTTGCATCCGCTTTCTGCAGGCCGTCAGCCACATGGGCAGCGACCGCTCGGGCTAAGTTGGTGGCCATTGTTATTCGCCCGGGGAGAGCCGGCTTGTCAGCTTTGTCCCGACTGATCACTGTCAGGCCGTGGTTGACCTGCGTGTGGTCAATCACAGACCACTCGGGATTTGCCTTGAGAAACGCTCTTAAAGCCACGAGCAGCCCCGGACCTGCGTCTTCGCCGCGTTCGCCGAAGATCTGAGTGTCGTGGAGCACGGCTCGATGTCCACAGACAGCGAGTCCCCCTGAACAAACGAAAACGCCGTGGCCCCCTGCCGGGATTTCAGCAGGTCTGCTACGGGATCCTGATGCAGGTCGTACGAAATCATCTGTTTTGGCTGTCCCGCCAGCAGAGCGACGGTCGACACGCCATGCCGCATCCCAAACTCGACGACCGAATCCGCCTGAGCAGCCAGTTCCCGCAGCTTGTCACAGTGTTCGAGAGTCAGTTCGGCCAGCGATTTCACAGCGGACTGGCAACTGCCGCAGGATCCTGTTTTTGGTGGGTAGCTCACAGGATCTGCCACGAGCGCGTCGAACTGCTCGGCCGTCAGTCGGCCATCGGAATTGATCGGAGACTGCGGATCTTGCCTTCCACGCTGCGGCGGTAGGTGCGCCCGCCGGCGGGATCGGCGAATCGGTGCTGCCAGCGGAGAAATGGGAGCTACCGGCAAATCGGATGCAGTCACTGACGCTGATTTGCGGTCTAAATCAGGACGAAGGGGCAGGGAGACGGTGAGGTGGAAGCATCAATCATCTGGTCGGGGCCAGCACTGGGTGGGCAACTCCAACCCTGCACCGGGCACCTGATCCTTCCATTTCCGCGGCAAATTCACACCTTCGAATACTCCTCTCAACCGATTTTGCTAAAATCAGCGGGCTGGATCATACAGAGAGGCATGGTACTGAGTTGCCATGGGGTGGAGGTTGATCATGAACGAAGATTGGCGATCGCGGATTACAATGGAACCGGGCAAACGCGGTGGTCGGCCATGCATTCATGGCATGAGGATCACTGTCTTCGACGTGCTGTCTTACCTTGCGGCAGGCATGACTGTCGCCGAGTTACTCGAGGAGCTGCCGTATCTCACCGCTGACGACATTCGGGCCTGCCTCGCCTATGCCGCGGAGCGAGAACGCAGCATGTTGGTACTCGTCGAATGAAGTTATCGTTCGAGCAGGACGAATCCGCGGGGACTTTGGTATTGAGTTGAAGTCACCCTGAAATCGCACGGCGATGCAACATGGAAGTGCGAACAGATCGCAACTGTGATCAATGTCGCAGCCCCACCCCCAAAGGAACCCCTGAAAAGACTCGTTTGTTAACTCTGAGAGGGGAGTTCAGCAGAGACACCGAGAGTTTGAGCGGCGATTTTGGGGGTGTCGGTGGAGAACCGTGGGGTTGCGATCGGACCCCGAAAATTGGTTCTGCGAACAGAGAGTCGCCGTGGGGGCGGGGGACTCGATCTGTTGGAAACAGGCGAAACCACCAAACGCCGAGACGAGTGACTCACGGTGTTTGGTGTTGACTGTTGGCTCTTTTTATCCGGAAGAACAGAAAGCCATTTAACTTTTGTTCAGCGGGAGAATGCGAACGCGTGAGCGGGAGCGATCAGCGATCAGAAGTGCACCTTCTGTGAGTTCATTCTCGTACCTTCGCAGGACCAGAATCAGCAAAGGGGCGAGCGATTCGGGCCGTACATCCTGAGTTCTGATCTGGGCAACGCTCGGCGACGTTGCCTGTGTCGCAGCCAACATGGCGCCGAAATCCAGATCATGAGTCAGCACAACTCGACCGTGCTCGCGTGCCCATTCCATGAGTTCACTGTCGGTTGCATCTGGTCGACCGATTTCCGACCAATGTACGCTGTCCCAACCCTCCGATTGCAGAACCTCCACCCACCGAGGCGAAAGATTCATGTCGATCAGGAATTTCATAGCGAGCCTATTGGAACGTCGACTTCTTCTGATCGCCATGCCGCATAAGACAGCGATGCCTGGATGTCATCGGCCTCAATGTATGGATAATCACGAAGGATTTCTTCTCGGCTGCTACCGCTTGCAATGAGACCCACGATTGTGCCAACAGTCACACGAGTCCCCCGAATACAGGGCTTGCCCCCCATAACCAACGGGTCAAATGTGATGCGATCGAGCAGGTTCATGCCTTGTCTCCACGGTTGTCAATTCGCTTTGCCGCGACAACCGCCCTGGAAAAGGGGGGGAAAACAAAAAAACGCCGAGGAGCAGCGCTCCCGGCGTTTTTCGCTAACCCGATTGTCCTCGGAAGCTCGCTGATCTGAAAAAACTCCCCGAACGAGACCCTCTTCGTGACAACTCGCGCTGTTTCACACTTGTCGTCACGACGGTAACTCATTGCAGATCAAGCACTTAGAACTTTCCGAAGAACTGGACGCCGTTGTGCAGATGGTAGCGACCCTCTGCGAAATTCGCAAGTCTCAGTTAACAGACGAGTGCGCAAAGCTGTTAACCAGCTGGTCGTTTTTCCGCAGGCGGTCGCAAATGGCTGCTCGGTTAACCCGAACTTAGCGGGTGAGGAAATCGTCTTCGGTAAGTGAAAAAACTGGAGTTGCCGACAAAAAATGGCGATTTGAAATTGACATTGTAGCCAGAAAATGACCAAAATGGACTGGCAGAGCCGGCTTTCTCCGCTATCATCAAGGCATGAGCACTCAGACTCCCCGCAGCGTCCATATTGAAACTGTCCGCAAGTCCTACAAGGGCAAGACCTACGTCAGCCACTTGCTGCGAAGGTCCTACCGCGAAGGCAGCAAAGTTAAGCACGAAACCCTCGGCACGCTCAACGACCTCCCCGTCGACCTGATCGCTGTGATGAGGGAGCGACTCGCTTCAGGCCAGCCAATCGCCTGCAGTTCTGATTCCATCGCTGTGCTCCGCAGCACGCCGCACGGTCACGTTGCGGCCGTCCTCGAAACCATGCAGACGCTTGGATTCGAAAAACTGATATCATCGACGGCTACTCGCGAACGCAGTCTCGTGCTCGCGATGATTGCTGACCGCATCCTTTCTCCGGGCACAAAGCTCAGTTGTTGCAGGGGGTTGGATCCCAATTCTCAGCACGACACGCTGTGCGACGAATTGAAACTCGGCGATGTCGAAGTTCGAGAACTTTACGAGGCCATGGACTGGTTGCTCGGACGGCAGAACCGCATCGAAAACAAGCTTGCCAGGCGTCATTTGCAGGATGGATCGCTTGTGTTATTCGATGTATCGTCCAGGCTTTGCACTGGCAGCAAGTCAGACCTTATCCAGCATGGGCACAGCCGTGATCATCGTTCTGATTTGCCACAGATTGTTTATGGCCTTTTATGTGACTCCGAAGGGCGGCCAATTTCCGTTGAAGTGTTTCCTGGAAACACTGCTGACCCCAATACGTTCAAGAGTGTTGTGCAGCGTGTGCGAAGTCGCTTCGGGATCGGTCGAGTCGTGTTTGTTGGCGACCGGGGGATGATCACTTCGAAGCGAATCGACGAAGATCTTCGCAACGTGGATGGTGCTCATTGGATCACGGCCATTCGGACGGAAGGTCTCCGATCGCTCAAGCAAAAAGGCCATATTCCGCGATCGCTGTTTGACGATGTGGATCTTGCGGAGGTTCGCGATGAGGAACTTTATCCGGGCGAACGCGTCGTGATCTGCAAAAACCCTTTCCTTGCCGATGAACGAGCCCGCAAGCGAGAAGAACTACTGAGGGCTACCGAGAAGCATCTGCAGGTCATTGTGAAAGCAACGGCTCGAAGTCGCAATCCACTTCGCGGTGCTGATGCCATCGGAATTCGAGTTGGCAAGGTCATCAACAAGTACAAGATGGCCAAACATTTTCAGCTGTCGATCACGGACACATCTTTCGAGTGGGTGCGTCTTCAGGAGAACATCGATGCCGAAGCCAGCCTTGACGGCCTGTACGCTGTGCGCTCCAACGTGCCAAAAGAAGAGATGGATGAGAGTCAGTTGGTGAGTAGCTACAAGCAACTGTCACGTGCAGAACGCGCGTTTCGCAGTATGAAATCCGTCGATCTCAAAGTCCGTCCGATTCATCACTGGACGGATGATCGAATTCGCAGTCATGTGTTCATTTGCATGCTGGCATACTACGTCGAATGGCACATGCGACGGCAGTTGCGTGAGTTGTTATTTGATGATCAGCACGTTGCTGAAGCGCAGAAGGAGCGAAGTTCTGTTGTCGTGCCGGCTGTGCGTTCAAGGCAGGCGAAAGCCAAAGATGCATCGAAGCAAACACAGTCTGGCCTTCCGGTCCAGAGCTTTCAGGACTTGCTGAAGGTGCTCGCGACACAGTGTCGCGTCTCCTACCAGCTGACCACATCGAAAGCACAGTTTCACCAACTGACAGAACTGACCGCGCTGCAGCGA
>Ga0255093_1000846_pt1 | contig 12519 bp, 8 predicted proteins | sample Colum_Law_RepA_8_2_FD_188437 | JGI IMG/M metagenome (GOLD analysis project Ga0255093, IMG submission 188437) | Freshwater microbial communities from Columbia River, Oregon, United States - Colum_Law_RepA_8d | ecosystem: Environmental > Aquatic > Freshwater > River | place: USA: Oregon | collected...
GAGCGAGGCGGCCCAGTGGTCGCAGCCGCTGGCACAGCTCAAACTCTTCCATCAGGGGCACCTCCGGGACTCCACCGATTTGCGCCAGGGTTTCACGGCGCAGGAAGATTCCCTGGTCCGCCATTACCCGCCGCGCCACGAGCAACCGCCACCAGCACTTGAAGCGCGACCCGCGCACCAGCCAGTTGGGCGGGTCTCGAAAGACTTTGTAGAACCCGCCCGCCACCACGCCCGGGCGGGCAAGGCAGTCGAGCAGGGCCCGGCCTCCGTGGGGCGGCAGCCAGGTGTCCGCGTGCAGAAACAAGAGGCAATCCCCCGTGGCTGGATTGGCTCCTTCCCGCATCTGCCGGCCCCGGCCGGGCGGACTGGAAACCACCTGGCAGCCGGCTGCCCGCGCCAAGGACATCGTGGCGTCCTGGCTCCCGCCGTCGGCGATGATGATTTCCGTCACTTCGGGCACCAGCCGCAACTGCCGCAGGGTTTCCGGGAGTTCCGCCGCTTCGTTCAGCGTCGGGATGACCACGGAGATGGAGCGGTTTGGGGCAGCCACGCCGGCAGTCTGAGGGAGTTGCCTGCCGGACAAAAGTCATCCTTTTGGCCGGCCGGGCTGGCAAAGTGGGCTTTGCCCCAAAACGCAAAAACGCGGCACCGATGCCAGCCCCGGAGGGAAGGCTCAATGCCGCGGGAAAGCTGCGGGACGAAGACTAGGCCGCCTTGGGGGCGTCCGTCTTCTTCCAAGTCCGCTTCATGGGCTTGACGACCAGGCCCTTCTTGATGGCGGCGGCGGTCACGCGGATGTAGCGCACTTCGCCGTTCACGACCGCCTTCACGCGCTGGAGATTGGGGAAGAAGCGCCGCTTGGTGATGGCCGTGACGTGCGTGCCGATGCCGCCTTCACGCTTGGGCTTACCACTGCGCCAAATCTTGCTGCCCTTCATGGGGCGCTTGCCGGTCAGTTCACAAATACGTGCCATAAAAATCCTGATTTCGAACCAAAGAGCGGCGAGTTAGCCATCAATGCAGGGTCGGTGCAAGTCTGATTTTGGCGTTTGGCTCCGTTTCACGGTCCACGATGCCTGCCTACTGCGTCTGCACGCGCATCCGATAGTAACGCGCGGGGCCGGTGGCTTGGTTGTCCGTGGCCTGGAAGTTCGCGCCGCTTTGGAAGTTGGTTGCCACGGGGGTCCAGGCGATGGGAGCCCGCAGATTAGTCGTCATTTCGAGCACGTAGTTTCGCCCGGTGTCGCCAGTGGCTTGGAGGCTGAACTGGTTGCCGATGCGGGACAGGTTGCTCAGCGTGATGACGTTGCTGTAGCGGGTCAGGGGGAAGTTCGCGGTGCCACCGGCGTTGACCACTTGGTCGGCGGCCGAGAAGAAGCCGCGTTGGTTGATGTCGAAGTTGTTCAACTGCACATTCCAGCTCCCGTTGATCACCTTCATCACATAGTTGCCGTTGGCGTCGGTGTAGGTCGCCGGGTTCATGTAGTTGGTCCCGTTGAGCGTGGTTCCGGCATAGAGCTGCACGTTCGTAACGCCCGTGCTGCCTTCACGCACGAAGCCGGTGATCTGGTGTGTCGAGCGATACGCGACGAAGATCAGCCCGGACTGGTTCACGTTGTCCACCACGACACGCTCAATGCTGAAGCTCACGAGGTTCGAGGCCGCAGCCTGCTGGATTTCCAAGTGGATGTTCCACGTCCCCGCGCTGAGGCCGATGTCGAAGTTGCCCGTGGCATCGGTGGAAGGATAGTAGGAGCCGGCCCCGTTGGACGCGAGCGGCACGGGCTGCACCACGAGCGTGAAGTTGTTCAGCGGCACGCCGAAGTTGTCCACCACCTGCCCGGTGAGATGCGCGGTGACCGTCCGGCTGGCGAAATCCACCCGCACCGCTTGGCCGCCCGCGATGGTGGTGTTGGTCGAAGACGCCAGAATCCCTCGCGCGGCCAGGGCATCATTCTCCGGCCCGACGGACCAAGTGCCGGCCACCACGCCCACGGTGTAATAACCATCGGTGCCGGTCCGCCCCTGCCCGGACAGGCTGCCGTTTTGGATACGCGCCTCAAAGGGCATCGCCGCAATGGGATTCACGGTTCCGCCTTCCCGAAAGAAGCCGTAGAAAAGCGCGGTGGTCGGTTGCATGGCAATCACCTGATTGGGGGGAACGCCGCCGCTGGTGTCGAAGCTGGGTCCATTATCCGGAGCCACGAAGCCCAGCGCCGCCAGCGCCTTTTCATCTACCTCCAGCGACCACTGGCCCGGCGTGAGGCCCATGCTGAAATTGCCCTGATCATCCGTGTAGCCCACCGCAAACAGGCCGGTCGCCGACTCCATGCGCACTTGCACACCCGGCAACACGCCGCCCGAGACCGCATTCGTCAGCGTGCCGGTGAAGGTCTGGCTGGCTGCCGTGGTGAGGGAGAAATTCACGTTTGCGTTCGCGCTGGCATTCACCGTGACGCTCGGACCGGCCCCAAAGTCTGTGATCATGCCCGGCTTGGCCGCGATCACCTGATAGCTCCCGGGTGCGCAACTGATCGAGAACGCGCCCGCTGCGTCAGCGAATCCCCCCGCGAACGGCTCGCCGCCGTCGTTGGTGGGCTTCAACAGAATGACCAGCGCGTTAGCGCCGCCCGCCACCGTGCCCGTCACGGCTTGGCCGAGCGTGGAATTGGTCACGGCGAAAGGCCGAAGAATGGGCGTAAAGTTCGCCGTCGGGCTCGACAAGCGGAACAGATAGGAGCCGACATGGTGCTGGAAATCCCGCGTGTCGCTGAGGTCGAACGTCTCGTTAATGACGCCATCAGCCGTTTCATCGTTGTCGCCGGGCACGTTCTTGTTCCGCACGCCGCCGATGCGGGTCACCTGGCCTTCGACCAGTTTGAACTGCGCCACGAGCTGTTCACCGGCATCCACGGTCAGGTCGCCGTTGTGATTCAGGAATTTTTGCAGGATGACCGGCTCGCCGTTGGTCAGCCCCGTGATTTGTATGTCCAGCGCTCCGCTGAAAAGGTTGCTCACCGCCGTCTGCGACAAGGTGAAGTTCACTGCCGCCGACGCAGGGGCGGGGGCGAAGACGAGCGTGGCGAGGGACAACAGGAGGAAGTGAAAGCGGTTCATAAGGGTCGAACAGTTGTATGGACGCAAGCGCTGGAACAGTTGACTACACAAGGATTGACGCACACTGACCATTGCTAAACAAGCCGCAAACCGCTCTCTGGCTGGCTGCCCGCTTGAACTCCCGGCTTCACGCGGGCGGGGGAGCGGTTAGATTCCGGCCATGACCATGTGTTTCCTCCGCGTCGCGATTGGCCTGCTGGTCGCGTTTCCCGCCGGACACGTCTTCGCCCAGACCGTCCCCGTCTATGGTGACATCACGGATGCCGCGACCGGCAAGCCCGTCGCCGCGCGGCTTTACTTGCGCGGCGACGCGGACGGCAAGTGGCATTTCCCCAAGTCCGTGCCGCCGTTCGGCTCCGCCGTGCGTTACGAGAAGCGCAGCGGGTTCAACACGAACTGCATCGAGTTTCACACCACGCTTTCGGCGCACCAGTGGGTCGCGGAGCTGCCGCCGGGCAGCTACACCGCCGTCGTCGAGCGCGGGAAGGAGTATCTGCCGCTGACGAACCGGTTCACCGTCGCGGCCAAGCCGGTCGAGGTGAAGCTGCCGCTCAAGCGCTGGGTGAACATGGCCGAGCGCGGCTGGTTCAGCGGCGACGCCCACAACCACCGCGCGCCCGCCGAGCTGGAGTCCGCCATGCTCGCCGAGGATGTGCACGTGGCGCTGCCGATGATTGACTGGACCACGGTGGACACGGTGCCGCCCGCGCTCAGTGACAAGAACATGAAGGGCAATTTCGGCGGGCAGCCCGTGGTGCTGGACCCGACGCATGTCTGGTATCCGCGCAACACGGAATACGAAATCTTCCGCTCCGGCGGGAAGGCCCACACGCTCGGCGCGTTCCTCATCGTCGGGCACAAGAAGCGGTTGGACATCCCGGTGTTCCCGCTGCGGCGCGTGTCCGAGCGGGCGCACGCGGAGGGCGGGCTGATTGACCTGGAGAAGCACAACTGGAACTGGTCCATGCCCATCGTGCCGGTGCTCAAGCCGGACCTCTTCGAGCTGGCGAACAACCACCATTGGCGCGTCGAGTTCGGCGTGCGCAACTGGGCCGTGCCCGCGCCGAAGTGGATGAAGCTCGCCGAGCGCGGCCTCGGCAACGGCAGCGGCACGGACTCGGAACTGGCATGGACGCACTACGGCTTCGAGACTTACTACGCGCTGCTCAACTGCGGTTTCCGCCTCAAGCCGACGGCGGGCACGGCGAACGGCGTGCATCCGGTGCCACTGGGTTTCAGCCGCGTGTATGTGCATTGCGAAGGCGGCTTCAGCTACGAGAAGTGGATGAAGGGGCTGGGCGAGGGGAGGAGCTTTGTGACCACGGGGCCGATGGTCGCTGCGAAGGCGAACGGCAAGCACTCGGGCATCGAGTTTAAGTCGAAGCAACCTGTCGATCTGACTTTCGACATCGAGGGTGGCTTCGAGGGTTCGATGCTCAAAATCTCGGCCATACAAAACGGAGTAGAAGTGGCGAGCGTAGCTTCCTTGCCGGTTGAACCCGGTGTGCGATCCCTGCAGAAGTTGCAAACCAAAGTTCGCTTCACTGAATCAGGCTGGGTTGCCCTGCGGGCGGAACAGGCATGCAGTGGCCTCCGCTTCGCCCACACCGCCCCGTGGTGGGTGGAAATCGAGGGCAAGCCGCTCCGGCCCCGGCGCGAGCAAGCGGACTGGCTCGTCCAGCGCACCGAGGAGGAAATCGCCCGCAACACCAGCGTCCTCTCCGCCGATCAGCTCGCCGAGTTTCACGAAGCCCTCGCCACCTGGAAGAAGATCCAAGCGACGGCGCAGTGAGGTTGAACCACAGAGGCGCAGAGAACACAGAGTGAAGACTCAAAGCCGGCAAGCAGAAGCCGAACTTCATTCGTTTCCCCTGCTTGCCCTCCGATTGGATGTTTTCCTCTCTGTGCCTCTGTGGTTCCTCTATCAGCGCCATCCTGTGAAAATTTCTTTGAACGAAAGCCGAAAACTTTGTCTAAATCGCCGGAAACCTTGACAGGCCATGCACAATACGCGCCGTCACATGACCGGGCAGCCGGAGCAGCCACATGATTAAAGTCGAAAATTTGACCAAGACGTTCGGGCCGAAGGTGGCCGTGAACGATGTTTCTTTCACTGTCGCGCGGGGCGAGGTGCTGGGCTTCCTCGGGCCGAACGGCGCGGGCAAATCCACCACCATGCGCATGGTCACGGGCTTCCTCCCGCCGACCGCCGGCCGCGTCACCATCGGCACGCACGACATGCTCGAAGACCCCGTGCCGGCCAAGCGCCTCATCGGCTACCTGCCCGAGTCCGCGCCGTGTTACAGCGACATGACGGTGCATGGCTTCCTGTCGTTTGCGGCGGAAATCCGCGGCCTGCGCGGCGACGCCATCAAGACCGCCGTGCATCGCGCGGTGGAGATGTGCTTCCTCGAAAACGTCCTGCACCAAAGCGTGGACACGCTCTCCAAGGGCTACCGCCACCGCACCTGCTTCGCGCAGTCCATCATCCACGACCCAGAAATCCTCGTGATGGACGAGCCGACCGACGGTTTGGACCCGAACCAGAAGCACGAAATCCGGCAGCTCATCAAGCGCATGGGCGAGAAGAAGGCCATCATCTTCAGCACGCACATCCTCGAAGAAGTCGAGGCCGTGTGCTCGCGGGCCATCATCATCGACCGAGGCACGGTCGTGGCCAACGGCACACCGCAGGAACTCAAGCGCAAGGCTCCGAACGCCGGCGCGATTCTCCTGCGCGTGAATGGCGTCGCGGCGGAGGCCGTGACCGGCAAGTTGCGCGCGGTGGACGGCGCGGAGCGCGTGCAGCTCGTGAAGGACGAGAACGGCACGGTGACGGCGCGGGTCTTCCCGAAGTCGTCGTCGAACGGCGAGTTCAGCAAGGCCGTCGGTGCCGCCGCGCAGGGTTGGCGGGTCGAGGAACTGCACATCGAGGAAGGCAAGCTGGACGAGTATTTCCGCAGCATCACTGCCTCGGACACGGCGAAGAAGTAGCAGCGATTTGAATCGGAGTTTTTCACCATGAGCAATTCACTGGGCAACATCACCACCATCGCGAAACGCGAGTTGAGCGCCTATTTCGCATCGCCGGTGGCTTACGTCTTCATCGTCATCTTCCTCCTGCTGACCGGGTTTTTCACCTTCATGGTCGGCGGGTTCTTCGAGCGCAACGAGGCGAATCTCGTTTCGTTCTTCCTGTGGCATCCGTGGCTCTACCTCTTCCTCGTCCCGGCGGTCGGGATGCGTGTGTGGTCGGAGGAGCGTCGGCAGGGGACGATTGAACTGCTCATGACCATGCCCATCACGCCGTGGCAGGCCATCATGGGCAAGTTCCTCGCGAGCTGGGCGTTTCTCGCGCTGGCGCTGGCGCTGACCTTCCCGGTCGTGATGACGGTGAAGTATCTCGGCAACCCGGACCTCGGCGTCGTCGCGGGCGGCTACATTGGCAGCTTCCTGCTGGCGGGTGCCTATCTGGCCATCACTTGCCTCACTTCGGCGCTCACGCGCAACCAGGTCATCGCGTTCATCATCTCGGTGGTCGTGTGCCTATTCCTCATCCTCGCGGGCTGGCCACCGGTGACGAACATCCTCACGAAAGCGCTGCCTGACAACCGCTGGATTGTCGAGCTGGTCTCGGCGTTCAGCGTGATGACGCACTTCGAGGACTTCCAGCGCGGCGTGGTGGACTCGCGACATCTGCTGTTCTTCCTGTCGGTGATTGGCTTCTCGCTGTTCAGCACGAGCGTCGTGCTGCGCGGGCTGCGGTCGTAACCTTTCTCTCCTGAGCACATGAAACAAAAGAAGCTCGAAACGCTGCTCTACTCCGCCGTCGGCATCGCCGCCATGGCGCTCATCCTTGTGGCTGTGAACTACATCGCGTCCACCTTCCGGGCGCGCAAGGACCTCACCGCCGACAAGCTCTACACGCTGTCCGACGGCACCAAGAAAATCGTCGGCAAGCTCGATACCAAGGTCAAAATCCGCCTTTATTATTCGCAGCGCGACAACGCGATGCCGGTCTTCCTCAAGACCTACGCCCAGCGCGTCGAGGACTTGCTCGTGGAGCTGAAGCAGCAGTCCAAGTTCATCGAAATCGAGAAGCTCGACCCGCAGCCGGACTCCGATGCTGAGGATTCCGCCAATCTCGACGGCGTCGAAGGCCAGCCGACGCAGACCGGCGAGAAAATTTACCTCGGCATATCCATCAACTGCCTCGACCAGAAGGTCGCGCTGCCGTTCCTCTCGCCCGAGCGCGAGAAGCTGCTGGAGTATGACCTGTCTCGCGCCATCGCGCGCGTCGCAAACCCGACCAAGCCCGTTGTCGGCGTCATGTCCGCGCTGCCCATCTTCGGCACGCCGATGAACCCGATGATGATGCGCATGGGCCAGCAGGGCGGTCAGCAGCCCGCGTGGTATCTCATCAGCGAGCTGAAGAACGACTTCGACGTGAAGCAGCTTGAGATGAACGTCACCGAGATTCCCGCGGACGTGAAGGTGCTGCTCGTTGTCCACCCGCGCGACATCACGGACGCGACGCAGTTCGCGATTGACCAGTTCGTGCTGCGCGGCGGCAAGCTCATCGCTTTCCTCGACCCTGTTTCCTACGTTGACCAGCAGCGGCAGGGCGGCAACCCGATGATGGGCGGCGGCCCGCCGACGAGTTCTTCGCTGGACAAGCTGCTTGCCGCGTGGGGCATCGGCTTCGACAAAACCAAGTGCGTCGCCGACCTCAAATACGTCACCCGCATGGGCCGTGGTCAGCGCGTCGAGCAGCAGCCCGCCGTGCTTTCGCTTTCCGCCGAGGCGATTGACCGCAACGACATTGCCACCAGCCAGGTGGACAGCCTGATGATGGGCTTCAGCGGCGCTTTCACCGGTTCGCCGGTCGAGGGCTTGAAGAAGACCGACCTCATCAAGTCCACCACGCAGTCGCAGCTCGTCGAGGGTTTCCTTGCGCAAATGTCCGGCGAGGCGATTCTCAAGGACTTCAAGCCCAGCAGCACGGAATACGCGCTGGCCATCAAGTTGAGCGGCAAGTTCAAGACCGCTTTCCCGAACGGCAAGCCCGAGGCCGCCGCGCCCGCGCCCGGCGAGGAGAAGAAGGAAGCGCCGAAGACCGATGCGCTCAAGGAGACGAAGGAGGACAACCACGTCATCCTCGTGGCTGACGCGGACATGCTGAATGACAACTTCTGCGTTCAGATTCAGGACTTCTTCGGCCAGCGCGTCGTGATTCCGCGCAACGGCAACGTGAACCTCGCGCAGAACTTCGTGGAGCAGATGTCCGGCGACACCGCGCTGATGAACACCCGCAGCCGGGCCATCGTGCAGCGGCAGTTCACCCGCGTGCGCGACATGCAGTTGCGAGCCGAGGACGCCTACCGCGCGAAAATCAAGGGCTTGGAAGACAGCCTGCAGGAGACGCAGCGCAAGCTGAACGAGCTCCAGCGCAACAAGGAAAAGGGCCAGCGCTTCGTGATGTCGCCTGAGCAGCAGAAGGAGCTGGAGAATTTCCGCAAGCAGGAGGCGAAAGTGAAGGTCGAGCTGAAGCTCCTCCGCCGCGATCTGCGCCAGGAAGTTGAGTCCATGGAGAACCGGCTCAAGTGGGCGAACATCGCCGGGATGCCCTTTCTCGTGACCATCGGCGGCATCGGTCTGGCCGTCTTCAAACGCAAACGCACGGCGGCACGCTAACCTTGTAGCGGTGTCTGTGATCGCCGACCGGCGCTCACAGAGCGCCGCTACAGCGAAACGAATTTGAAATCATGAACCGCAAGCAGTTCCTCATTCTCCTCGTGCTCGTGGCCGTCATCGGCGGCGCGGGCTTGCTCGTGAACAAGCAGCGTCAGGGTGACTGGCAGCAGTCCTCCTCCGGCGGCGGTCAGAAGCTTGCCGCCGCGCTCGATGTGAACGCCGTCGCTGCTGTCAGCATCAAGTCCAGCGCGGGCGAGTTGAGCCTTGTGAAGTCCGGCGACGCGTGGGTGGTGAAGGAGCGCGGCGATTATGCCGCGAACTTCGGCAACATCGCGGACCTCATCCGTAAGTTCGCCGACGTGAAGGCCGTGCAGACCGAGCAGGTCGGTGCATCGCAGCACGCGCGGCTGGAGTTGCAGGCCCCCGGTGACGGCGAAGGCAAGGGGACACTCGTTGAGTTAAAGGGCAAGGACGGCAAGGCGCTCAAATCCGTCGTGCTGGGTAAGAAGCTGACTAAGAAGTCCGAGGGCGGGCCGTTCGGCGGCGGAGAATTCCCCGTGGGCCGCTGGGTGCGCGACACCGGCACCAAGGACACGGTCATCGTGACGAGTGAACAGTTCGCCGACGCCGAGCCGAAACCCGAGAACTGGCTGGAGAAAGATTTCCTCAAGGTCGAGAAGCTCAAGTCCATCGCCGTCACCTATGCGACCAACGCCGCGACCGGCTGGAAGGTCACGCGCGAAACCGAAGGCGCGGAGTGGAAGCTGGCCGGCGTGAAGCCCACCGAGCAGGTGGACACCAACAAGCTTTCTGCCCTCGGCAGCCCGCTGAGTTCGCCGTCGTTCAGTGACGTGGTGGCGAACCCGCAGGCCGACAAGCTCGGCCTCGACAAGCCCGCGACGCTGGTGCTGGAGACGTTTGACGGCTTTACCTACACCGCGAAGTCCGGCACCGCGAACGGCGACAACTATCCGTTCCAAATCGCCTTGGCCGGCAATTTCCCGAAGACCCGCACGCCCGCGAAGGACGAGAAACCCGAGGACAAGGACAAGCTGGACAAGGAATTCGCCGAGGCGCAGAAGAAGCTCGCGGACAAACTCGCCGCCGACCAGAAATACGCCAAATGGACCTATCTCGTCTCCAAGTGGACGCTCGACAGCGTGCTCAAGTCTCGCGCTGACTTGATGGTGGAGAAGAAGGAAGAGCCGAAGCCAGAGGCACCGAAGGTCGAAGTCAAGCCGGGGGCCAAGTGACCGGCGCTTGACGACCGTCCCCCGCAGTCGGCCACAAATCGCTTTCTTAGCTGGCCGGTTTGTGTTTTCATCGCTTCACGCTATCGGCCAGGGAGTTAAGTGGCTGATCGTGAATGTATTTGCATGGCATCCAAGGTGCACAAAGCCACGAGGACAGCACGAGTGCTGGTGGTGGACGACCATCCGCTGGTCCGTTACGCACTCACCCAACTGTTAGACAAGGACCCGGGCTTCAAGTGTTGCGGTGACGCTGACTGCTTGGATTCGGCGCGCAAGGCGGTCGGGAAGCTGCTGCCCGATCTCGTTTTTTTGGACCTGACGTTGGGGGAGGACGACGCGTTTGTGCTCATTCGCGAGTGGAAGGAAGCGCTGCCCGCCATGAAGGTGCTGGTCATCAGCCGGCATGACGAGCCGATTTATGCCGAGCGCGCGCTTCATTGTGGTGCGGATGGCTTTGTGACCAAGGCGGAACCCCCGGAGGTGATCATGCAGTCCGTGGGCGCGGTCATGGCGGGCGAGCGGTTCGTCAGCGGGAAGCTTTCGGCGATGGTTTGGAAGCGCCTTGGTGGGGGTAAGAAGGACAAGGAAACTCACCGAATGGACAGTCTTTCCGCGCGCGAGTCGCAGGTGTTTCGATTGCTGGGCGAGGGGAAGAACAGCAAGGAAATTGCCCAGATCCTCTCGTTGAGTCCGAAGACGGTCGAGACCTACCGGGATAACCTCAAGCGCAAGCTGAGTCTGCCGGATGCGCTCAGCCTGGTGCGGCATGCCGCCATGTGGTCCGAGCGTCACTGAGGCTGACCGCACTGGCCGGCCAGTCGAGGTGCTTGGGAATGGTGGTGGCATTCGAGGGGTAGCGGCCTCAGGAATTTTCCTAGGGAGATGTTAGTATCTTTGTTTTGCCAAAAGAGATCGGGCTGACTGTCCATGACGCCGCACGGTCGTTAATGGGGAACGTTAATGGCCGGTAACTGAAGTCTGAAACATAAGGGTCCAGTATGAACAACACGAGTATCACCACTTTTCTTGAACACCACTTCCTTGCGCTAAGGCGCGTAGGTGCTGCTGTGGCGCTGTTGCTTCTTCCCTTTGTGGCACGCGCGCAGCTTGTGGGCGACCTCGACCCGAGTTTCAATCCTGGCACGGGCGGCGACTCGCGCGTGTTTGCCATCGCCCGCCAACCGGACGGCAAGCTGGTGGTAGGCGGCCAGTTCTACACCTTTAACAGCCTCGCGCGAAACCGCATCGTGCGCCTCAACGCGGATGGCTCCACCGACACAACCTTTGTGCCTGGCTTCGGCGCGGACAGCACCGTCAACGGCGTGGCGCTTACGCCCGACGGTAAGGTTGTCATCGGTGGCGATTTCCTTAGCTTCAACGGCCTCACCCGCTACCGCATCGCCCGGCTCAACGCGGACGGCTCGCTGGACTCGACTTTCCTCCCCAATCTCGGGACGGACGGCTCGGTGCAGGCGGTGGCGGTGCAGCCGGATGGCAAGGTGCTTGTGGCGGGCGGCTTTTCGAGCGTCAATGGCGTGGCCCGCTCGCGCGTCGCGCGGTTCAACGTGGACGGCTCCTTGGACACTTCCTTCGATCCCGGCACCGGGGCCAACGGCTACTGCTTGGGCCTCGCCCTCCAGCCGGACGGCAAAGTTCTACTGGGCGGCTATTTCAGCGCGGTCAACGGCGTCACGCGCCACCGCATCGCGAGGCTGAATAGCGATGGCTCCGTGGATACGGCCTTTACCCCGGGCACGCTCGACAACGGTTACATCAACGGCATTAGCCTCGCCCCCGGCGGGAAAATCCTGGTGGCTGGCGGGCTCTACGTTGGCTCGAACGTGCGCGTGCTGCGCCTCAATGCCGACGGCTCGCTGGACACCGGCTTCAACGCCGGCTTGGGCATCAACTCCGACGTCATGTCCGCCATCGCGCAGGCTGACGGCAAGGTGCTCATCGGTGGCTACTTCACCACCGTCAACGGATTGTCGCGCAACGGGGTGGCACGGCTCAACGCGGACGGTTCGCTGGATGCGAGCTTCAATCCCGGCGCGGGCGCGAATCACATTGTCTGGACACTGCTCCTCCAGCCTGACGGCTTGCTGGTGGCGGGGGGCTCCTTCACCACGTATCAGGGCGTCAGCCGCAACTTTATCACGCGCATTCACAACTCCCCGGTGAACCAAGCGCCAGTCATGAGTGTCCCCGCCGGCCTCACCATTCTAGAAGACAGCGGTCTGGCCACTGTGACTGTCACCGGTATCGCGCCCGGCCCGGTGAGCGAGATTGCGCAGACGGTGACCAACCTGTTCGCCATCTCTTCTGACCCGGGCGTCATCCCGCATCCCGTTGTGACTTATACGCCGGGTGCGACGACCGCGACGCTGGATTTCACCCCGGTTGCAAATGCCAACGGCATCGTGACCATCAGTGTAGTGGCGCAGGACAACGGCGG
>Ga0255093_1000847_pt1 | contig 12491 bp, 9 predicted proteins | sample Colum_Law_RepA_8_2_FD_188437 | JGI IMG/M metagenome (GOLD analysis project Ga0255093, IMG submission 188437) | Freshwater microbial communities from Columbia River, Oregon, United States - Colum_Law_RepA_8d | ecosystem: Environmental > Aquatic > Freshwater > River | place: USA: Oregon | collected...
CCGGGAGTGCAGCGATCATGGATTGAGATCCCCCCACGTGCCGCTGACGTTCGGCTGCTACGTGAGTGGAGCTGATTGAAGTTGCAAAAGGGGGGACTGGGGCACGCGAGGGTGATCAGAAGGGGGGCAACAGCAGATTGCCTCGCATGTGGGCATATCGGTGCCCAACCGTGCTGAAAGCTCTGTCGCTCGTTTACCTTCCCATTTTTTTCGTGTATTTCACCATGGTCGGAGTTACACTTGGGCTGTGGCTGCCGGTCAGCCTTTTTACTCAACTGTCAGAAGACCCTGCCCTGCATGGCTATTATCCTGCCCTCGACTGCTTTCTCAAATGCGTTCAGTGTGGCTGAACAGAGGCTTCTGGAGGTCATTCAACTGCAGCTCAGCGATGCCTACACGGTGCTGCACAGTCTGGATTGGCACAAGGCGGGCCACAAACTGCTCAGGCACGGCGAATGCGATTTCGTCATCCTCCATCGATCCCTGGGGCTTATGGTCATTGAAGCCAAGCCTGGTGATCTGTCCCATGGAGTCGATGGCTGGACGGCGGGTAACCAGCAGCCAACCAAGGATCCGGTCGCTCAGGCGAAGCGGGGACTGCATGCGATTCACGATTTTCTTTGTCAGAATGTTGTTGGTTGGGAAGCCGCAAATGTTCCCCATACCTTCGCAATTTACCTGTCAGGGGCAAGTGGATTTCGCGGTCAGGTGCCGCTGGGGATGGACCACAGTCAGTTGATCTTTGAATCGCAGCTCAATGACTTGACGCACACTTTGCAGCAGATTCGACAGCGCACGAATCCCGCCTCGGGCAGTGTGCCACAGGAACTGCTGAAGCAGGCTGTGACGTGCCTGATGCCCGAATTCTCTCTGAAGCCTTCAATTTGCGGAGCGCTGCGGCACGAGCATTTGCGAATCGAACAGTTCACCGAGCATCAGAAATCAATCATGGACATGATGGCGGACCACCCTCGCATCGCAGTTAAGGGTTGCGCAGGCTCGGGCAAAACAGTGCTGGCCATCGAACGTGCACGATTGCTCAGCAGTGCCGGACAACGAGTGCTGCTGTTGTGCTACAACCTGAAGCTTTGCGCACTGTTACGGCAGCGAATTCAGGATCTCGCTCTGTCTCGGGTCGACGTCTACGCGTTTCACAGTCTGGCAGAGCATCTGGCCGGTTTGATGAATGTACCGCTGCAGTGTCCGTCGGATCCTGCCGAGCGAAGTCGATATTATGACGAGCAATGTCCGCAGGCGCTGGAGGAAGCGATCCGGCGTGGAGCCGCGGGCTGTTACGACGCCATCGTCGTGGACGAGGGGCAGGATTTCTGCGAGGCGTGGTGGGTCCTGATAGAAGACCTGTTGCAGGATCCTCAGGCTGGCTCTCTGGCGGTGTTCTATGACCCGCATCAGAATATCTTTCAGAGAGAAATGGGGTTTCCGATTTCCGGACCTCCTTTTGTCCTGAATCGAAATTGTCGGAACACGAAGCAGATCACGAAATTCATTGGCCAGACGGTTGATCGGAATCAACTATCGATGGAGGGAATGCCGGATGGCGAGGCCGTTACGGTGAAATATGTTCGTAGTCGTGAGGAGACTGTCTCCGCGGTCCACCGCCTCGTGCAGAAGCTGATTCACGAAGAGCGACTGCAGCCCGCACAACTGATGATCGTTGGGCCACGGCGATTTTCAAATTCCCCCTTCGCCAATGAGACTCGCCTCGGCAACATCCCTCTGGTGGATGAACAACAATGGGACGGCAGCGGTGGTGCAATACAGTACACGACGGTCTATCGCTTCAAAGGTCTGGAAGCAGACGTTGTGATTCTGACGGGATTCTGTCTGCCACTGCCCCTGAAAGATCAGTGTTTATTTTACACTGCTGCAACCAGGGGGCGGCTGCGTCTTTTCCTGTTCTGTGAAGTCCCGGAAGGATCGCCGTACGTGACGGCGACGGCGATTGAATAGAGTGGGTCCTCCGAACGGTCACCAGTCTGCGGGCCGCAGCAAGTGATGACATATACTTGACCAGCCTGTCGCTCAGTGTGGCGTCCGATCGACCAAACCGCCTCGAATGAGATCCGAATTGCCCCACCCCAATGGGGACAGCACGTTCGTTGCTGCCAGAATCAGCAGGTTTGAGGTCACCAGCGCAGGTGAGCCCCAGGAGGTGCCGCAGTTTCCACGAACTCGGCGCAGGGCTTGTTTGCGTGCGGAGCTGCAGTCGGATTCGATTTTGGTCAGTCGCCGTGCTGCACAGCTGATTCACAGCGTTTTGCGTGAGCGGGACAGGCAGGCCTCGGTCGCCGTCCACGGCAGGGGTGTGTCTCGGTGGCCAGATCAACTCGAATTCGCCATGCGGGGCTGTCAGCAGGCCGTTCGGGCGTTTTTATTGAGTCCACCGATGCGTGGATGCCTCGCCTGCCAGAGAAATCAGCACAGACGTCAGGCCTCGGGATGTGTTTTGTCCCGCAATCGGTGGCCGGTTTTAACCCGCGCAATGACAATCGGGGGATTTCGCGAGGTCCGAATCTTACGCGAGAATTAATAAACAGCATTACTCACGGCTCTGGCATCCGTCTCTGTTCTGAAAGCACCGGCTACTGACTGTCGCCGGATTCAAATTGTCGCTTCCTGTTTCCTGAGGCGAGGGCAAATAGAAATCCAGAGGACTGCGAATCATCACGTAACAGCGAAACAAGAAGCGACCGGCTGTGGCACGGCAACTGTAGTACCTGGATTTGTCATGAATTACTGGTTGCCGGTTTGGCCTGCAGTTAACCGACAGAACATATTTATCAGTTGCATGTCCTTGACTGTGCTGGCACTGGTCTGGGAGATCCGCGAGTCACCGACAATGATGGTCAGCGATTGTGCTCGTGACACGGCCACATTTAGACGATTTCTGTTCAGCAGGAACTGCAGGCCTCGGGATCCGAAGTCACCGGCACTGCAGCACATGGAAATAATCACTACTGGTGCCTCCTGCCCCTGGAATTTGTCGACGGAACCGACCCGTGCACCGGCGGGGAGGCTGTTTCGCAGTTTGCGAACCTGAAGGTTGTAAGGAGCGACATACAGGATATCACTCAACTGGAGTAGTCCCAGACTTCGGCCAGAAGTGTCTGTGTGTTCGCATTGCAACAGGTGCTGCGTGATCTGTGCGATGCGATCGGCCTCCTCATCACTTCCCTGGATGTTGCCGGAATGTTGTACGTCACAAAACAAAAGTCCAGACGATAAAAGTGCAGTATCGGCAAGCTGTGGAGGGACGACAATTATCCGATTCTGCGTTTGAGTATGTGCCTGCAAACGGTCGTCATAAACGCTCCCTGAGATGAACGAGCAAATCTCCGGGTGCATTCTCCGGGTGACACCAAGAAAGACACCGAGATCCGGTGGTACGACTGCATGATCCTGCAGCAGGTATTGTAGAAGGGACTGGCCACTCTCACCGGGATGACTACCCTGAATGGGCTGACTGAGCTGCATCTGGTCGCCAATAAGTACGATGTTTCGGGTGGCCCGACAGATTGCCGCCAGATTGGCGATCGACACTTGTCCGGCTTCATCCACAAAAAGGTAGTCCAGTCGATCAGCCATTTCCGGACGCGCAAATAGCCATGCGGTTCCTCCGATCAGACCATCCGTGAAAGCTTCGGCGGCATCAGTGGTTCCACTGAAATACTGGATGCCGGGATACCGTTCGAAGACAGGATCCTCTGCATCTCCGCCCGCTTTGATCGCCGTCAATTCTTCGGACGTCGCCGCAGCGCACGCCGCCATCACATTGAGGATGGCGTTATGGCTATTGGATGTGACACCGATCCTCTTACCGTCTTTCAGGAGTGCGGCAATCATCTGCGCTGCTGTATACGTCTTGCCGGTACCGGGCGGTCCCTGGATACAGAGGGTCGAATCGACCATTTCTCTGACGATCCTGACACAAGCCAGCACCGTGTCTTCCTGTGCCTGAACCAGCGTCTCTCCGCGCTGATGATTCTTCAATTCCGGAGCTTGTCGAAGCAGGAATTGTCGAAACGCCGGCGGAATCCGCTGGCCATCCATCCAGTCGCAGGCCAATCGTTCGATGGCCCCTTCAATTGCAGCCGCGCTGACATGTTCATCCGGAATGAGGGAGAGTCTGTCTGGCAGCTTTCCATCCGGAAGTTTATTCAGGGCGGCATTGCTGATCTTCAGCAGCACACGGCCGTCTTCGTCGAGCGTCTCAATCGTGAGATTCACGCGTCGATCGTGTGCAGCGTAAACGGTACTGCCTGCTCGCAGCTTTGTATCCTGAGCGGGGTCGAATGCATACCAGAAGCCGAGAGAACGCTTTATCGTTTCGGGGCGATCTTTTGTTCGCTGCAGACCTCCCAGGCAGTTCAGATCCTCAATCAGCTCTTCTTCCGTCATCGCAGCTCGATCAAACATCGCCCACCAGACGGGCTTGTCTTCGCGACGATGGAATTCGAGCAACCGGGCCAGCAGTTCCTGGACTGTCCAATTGGCTGCATCCTGTGCCCGTGCTGACGGCTGTTCCGGGATTTCCCGCAGGAGTTGATCAGCCATAGCTCGCCGTCGCTGAACTGCCTCCGCGCCCTTGACAGCACGTGCCGGATCAGTGACAGATTCCGACTGTTTTGAGACTGGCGGGCAGTACGCGACCTTTTGGCTGGCTTGAATCTTCCGCAACCAATTGGCGGCCCGCCACGTTGAGACACAGTCGACTTCATTGTAGTCGCGGATGTCCTTCAGGATTGGAGACTTCCTCCAATCCGGCGACTGTTTCGATTCAATCCAGCGGGCATAATAGACTACTGACGCTGCAGCGTTTCTGACATCTCCTTCGCGGTGCTCCTGATACAAAGTCTCGACGGTCTTCAGTGAGTAATTGGGAGCGCCCAGCAGAATCGACTGCTTCACGATCTGGTAAAGATCCACAAACACTTCCGCTCGCAACAACGCGTCGACTTCATCTTCACGCGTCCCATGGCGCCCCATCAGCCGCCGCATCGCGGATACCTCATAGGCTGCGTAGTGATAAACATGCATGGATGGATCTTGTTTCCAGCGTGCCATGACCCAGTCAATGAAGTGCTCAAACGATCGCTTTTCTCCGGCAGAATCATGAGCCCACCAGTCATGAAATCTCGGCTGTCCACTTTCTACCGTCACCGCTCCGAGCAGATATTCAAGGCCACCATCAATCAGTGGGTAACCTTCGATGTCGAAGTAGGTATCTCCTGGCGACGCCGGCGGCAGCAGAGCCAGTCCACTGCGGGGCTTATCCAGGTCGGGCGGAAGGATTTCGTACGCAGGCCGCACGACAGCGGGATTCTCTGCATCCGCCTCGAGCTTTCGAGTCCGCATCTGCACGGCAGCCTGAGCGATCAATCTTTGATAAATGCCATCGTTCAGTTTCGCCACACGCTCAATCGGGGCACTGGCCAGCTGCGCGACCGTGTCGACACCTGCGGCATTCAGCTTCCGAATCTGACTCACAGAGATGTTGGCTACCTGGAATAGGTGATCTCGCTCCAGAAGCCATTTTTCGGCGTGGGACTGCCAGCGTCCATGATCGGCCCGTGGATCCGGAATCGGGTGATCGGCATCCGGAACAAATTCCGCCATCAACTGAAGGAACGCGTTCTTGAGATTCTGATAGTAGTACCAGTAATCATCCGTTCGAAATCGCTGCCTTGTGCCGTTCCCGAGGATGACCACGACGAATTCTGGACGCTTTCCCTGAATGGCTTCCAGCATTTCGGCGTAGCAACACAGCTGAATCAGAAAGTACGGTTTCGGTGTCTTTGCGAGTTTTGTGTCCCAGACCTCATAACGAATCGGATCTGTGGAAACTCTGTACAGGAAATCGGCATATCCGGCAAAGGGCTCTAGATTTAAGTACGCCTGAAAGATGATTTGACGACCGTCACCGATTGCGTCGCGAGTCCGCTCGGCTTTCTGCTGACGACTGTCACCCTGAATCCAGAAAAGATCATGACCAGTCTTCTCCAACTCCTCAACAAATTTCCCTTCGTGCGTGATTCCCGCATCGGCATAGAGTTGCAACTCTTCGTCTCGTTCCTCCGGCGTCACACGATCGGGGAATTCAAGGTAGAGTCGATCCATCCATGACGCGAATGGAGATTCCATGAACCGCGTCAGGTCAGAGGGCGAGTAGATGGTTCTTCCGTCATTGAAATACATGCATTGCTTTCTTCATAATGGCAGAGCCAACAATTCAGCATCAGATGCGCCGGACCAATTCGCGTCACTTACGGGCGTGGGCGGAATTGATCAAACAGCGCAGGGCGATTTGTTTCTGGTCGTGCTTCCGGCGACTGCAGGACGATTGTCGGATTCAGCACGGCACGTCGCAAATCCGGAAACCGATGAACGTCACCGTGTGTAAGTAGGGTTTGCTTCACGGCAAATGCAGCCACAGCAGTGCCGCTGAGCCAGATCGTTGCCCCGTCGTGCTGACTCAGGTCTGCCACTGCTTCACCGAGGTCGGGGATTGGTGTCGTTGAGACGGTACATTCCTGTTCTGTACCCAACAGGTCGCCTATCGCGATGTTGACGCAGATTCCCCGCAAATTCGGCCATTGAGCCCTGGCGATGCTCAGCGAACGATTCAGCTGTGGCCAACCGGTCTTTTTGTTAATGGACTGCTCGCGAATCTTGATCTCCACAAATAGCTGAGGTTCAATAAACGTGCCTGAGACAAAGTCGAGTTCGTGGTAGATGGGGACCACTTTTCCTTTTCTGTCAGCTTGCGTGGAGAACAGGATTCGTTCATCCACGGAATTTGGAATCGCAGCGGCGAGGAGTTTCTGCACGACCAGTTCCCATCGCATTAACTCAGTGTGGTAGTCCTGAGCAAACGGATCCCGTGATCGTCCGGTCTCTGATTTTTCCCTGAAGGAACGACACCATGCCCGATATCCGGAATCCGAAGTCCTGACTAACGCAGGCGGCTGGCGGCATTTCTGAGACATTTGAAACCTCGCATCCTGAATGAACTGTCAGACGGTCGGACTTGAGTAACTCAATGAGGCGACGAATCGATCACGACGCAGGGTGTTGCGGTGGTTCTCCGACACGCATACGACTTCCATCTGCGTACCAGAACGTATTGAGTGCGTAGGCCCGTTGCGCTGGGATTGTGTTCAATGAAATTGCCGGAGGGTTCGCCATGATAAACAAGGGTGGCCGCAGGCCATCAGCCCAGAGTTGCTGTCGGAAACGATTCATCAACTCCGGACGGTCATGCCCTTTCCAGCTTGTTCCCTTGATGCCTCGGGCTGTCTGGGTTCGCAGATTCGGGTCGACCAGAAGGATTCCAGCAACCGGCCCCTGAAAATCCGGGGATCCAACGAGACTCTCTAATTGCTCGAGGCGAGTGAACCAGCAATTGCCGCGTCGCCAGAATTGATGTGCTTCCGAATCGCCCCGGAGGTCAACTGTGCGGATACCGTTTTGTTTCGCGTACCAGATTCTTGCAAGTTCCACGCTTGAGGTTACCACGACCCAGCAGGCTGGATAGGGGGTGTCAGCCAGTTTCATCACATGATCATAGATTCGGTCCGAATGACCGCAATTTGCGATCAGGACGCCGATACTGTCGTGATCGAGTTGTTCGGCAATTTCGCCAGTCAGTCTGAAGTCGCCAATAGCCTTGCCAGTGTCACGGATAATCCGCGATACTCGAATTGCAGGGAAAGGGTAAATACCTGTTCCGTGAATTGTTTCCAGAGTCGATGTCATTGTTATTATCCTTACAGGTGACGCAGGGGAGTCGCGGCCACGACGCGACGGCAATTCGCGGTTGCCTGGGGGGCTGGATGAAGCTGAGTTTGTCTTCGAGATCAGTTCCGGAGCTTTTGACCGCAGTTTGCGCAAAATCTATCGGCTTGCTTGACAATCGACTGGCATGTGGGACACGGCGTGCTCTCGTTTGGTTCAATCGTGCTGGTCCAGTCTGCCGTGATCGTCTGCAGGTGTGGTACCTGATCACTGAACTCTTGAAGAAGTTCCTTCAGGATGTTGGCAGCATCCGATTTGCTTGCCGGCCGTTCGCGATTCGGATTGGCAACGCAGCTGAAGCAACCCAGATCCTCGACGCATTCGCAAAGTTGCAGACGTTCTGCTGCCTTCTGAACCAGAGGCTGCATATGTTCAAAGGCCTCAAAAGTCAGCCCAACTCCGTCGTAAACAGCGTCGTAGAGGAAGATGGCGAATTCTTTCGTTTGGAGTTGGTCGACAGCGGAGGAGAAGTCCTGTGTATCACATGGTCCGGAAATAGTAGGGAACAATCCCCTCAACAATCTTTCGCAGGATTCAATCGCCTGCATCTCATTGCCCTGCAGATTCCATCGAACTCGCTGCCAGAAAGATTGCTTCAGGACGATCATGGTCCCTTCGGTTGGAAGAGTGTGAGGCGGCATTCCCTGACTTCCGGCCCATGAACGAATAGTCTTTCCGCTGCGATCGCGTTCCGTCAGACTGTGGAGATACTCGGTCACGACCAATCGAACAGTTGCAAGTTTGACGCTGGGATAGTCAGCCTGCTTCAGAATCTGCTTCAACTGAATCTTTTTCTGGATAAACGGTGTAGTTTCATTGCCCGTTCGTTCGGATCTCAGATGAACGATGCGGCGTCCCCGAATCACGTCTCTGACTCGAAATGATTTTCCGCCATGTCGATAGATCGCGTTTCGGCAGCTTTCCCGGAGCAGGTGAAAAGCGTCGATCTCACCCACAACGTCCTCTCCCTCCATCAGCTTGTAAGAACCCTCACCTGCACCCCGAATGCTGATTTCGCCGTGTGGATCAGAGCGATAGAGCTCGTCACGATGAAGTGCGTTGTTTATCTGAAGCTCGTGAATTCTGCCGAGTTCGTCACCAAGGCTCGGTAAGTCAAGGCGTTCCGAACGACCATCGGCCTCCTGGACAGAGCAGGCGTAATGCTGACAAAGAAGTCGTTGATTCGTCAGGTTCATTACCAGCGGTTCATGATCACGTGAAAACAGCTCTTCAGGGTGATTCGCGAAGTAGGTATCGATTGGCGTATCCGCCGGAATGAAGACAGCGGCTCCTTCGCGACCACCGCGTGCAGCGCGACCTACTCGCTGCCAAAGGCTCATCATGCTGTGAGGAAGTCCGATACAGACCACGACGTCAATTGCGCCAATGTCTATTCCAAGCTCGAGTGCACTTGTTGAAAACACGACTCGCACAGTTCGATCACGGAGCCCCCGCTCAATGCTCTCCCTTTCCCGACCGTTCAATCCGGATCGGTACACACGAACATGCGGCATTTCCTCATCACGCCGCGGGATCCTTGCCAGCATTCGCTCTGCGGCGACTCGGCTGGGACAGAAAGCCAGCACCGTCAATCCCTTGTCAGCGAGTTCGAGGGCCAGTTTACGCCCTGCGTCATAGAAGTGATCTGCAGTCTGCACCATCCACAGCTTGCGATCCCCCTGCAGGCTTCCGTCATGTGTCGAGTCAATGCCCCGGAAAGTCTGTCCCGTGAGCTTTTGCATATGCCCTTCCGGGTCGCTGACGGTCGCCGACGTCGCGATCAGCGTGGGGGCTGAACCATGAATCCGACAGATCTGGCGTAGTCGTCGCAAAATCAGGGCGACATTTGTCCCGAAGATCCCTCTGTACTCATGACACTCATCAATGGCTACGAGTTTGAGATTCCGAAAGAACCGCGACCAGAGATTTTCGTGATGCTGCAGAATGCCCATGTGCAGCATGTCTGGATTTGTCAGCAGAATCTGTACCTGTTCTCGAATCAGTGATCTGGCATCCTGTTCAACTGAACCATCGTAGCGACTGACAAGGTAAGGCTTGTTCGAGTGATGTTTTTGCAAGGGGGAAATTGACTGTGCCATGCCACGCAGTTTGTTCAACTGGTCGTTTGCCAAAGCCTTTTGTGGAAACAGAAACAACGATGTCGCGCTGGGCTCTTCGAACATGTGATGCAAGGCGGGCAGTGAATAGATTAGTGACTTACCACTGGATGTGCGAGTTGACAATACGGTGTTGCGACCCGCCAGTACACTCTCAATCGCTTCGTGCTGGTGTGTATAAAGTCCCCGCGGAAACTGTTCAACAAGGTGAGATGCGAGCCTTCCGCAAAGTGATGATTTCTGAAGGGAATGGAATCGACCTGCCCTGCCACGTTCCACTGCTGGGTCGTAAAGTACCCTCAAGCCTTCCGCCGAGGTCAACACGCTCGAAGTCGTGGCAATGACGCCGTGATGAAGCCCAACGGCTGCCTCCGGTACCACCTCAGAACACTGGGCTGTGACTGACATCCCGCTTCTCCCCTGCTTGATCAACTTGAGTGTTGGACGAACATCGACGTCGGCAGGTTACGGGGCATGCCTGGACATACGTGGTGTCCAGGCATGGGCCGAAGTTCAGAGATTCCTGAAAAAATTCGGGAGTGGGCTGCAGCGGATCGGCATTACAGGTTTTTGAGGCAGAATGCCTGACAGGAGACCTTTCACTGGAGGGTTCAAGTGGAGTGCGGGGCGGGCTGGATTCACTGCGACGTTGATTGCAGGCTGGCAAAAAAAGGAGCTGTTCGCTTCTCTCATCCCCCCGGCGCAGGTCAGAAGTCGCAGTAAGGTCTTGATGACCGCCGATACAGCGTATTCGGCTCTCGGCAGTCGGCCACGCCTATTTGTAGGCCTCGGTCATTCGACGCACATCATCACGAATTGACTGCACAAGTTCTTTTGGTGCAAGGACTTTCGCCAGAGGACCAAACCCCATCACCCAACTCTTGATTTCTTCCAGATTTGCCAGTTTGAGTTTCAACTCAATGCTGCCATCGGGATTTTCGACGATTTGCTGACTGCGATGCCATCTTGACTCTCTGACAGTACCAGCAACTGAACTGGCAAACTGGATTCGGACAGAGTAGGTTCTGCCTGATGGGCTGAAAATCCCAAACGATAGTTCGAGGTAATCGCGCACATCAAACGATTTTGGCACCTCAAATCGTGTGGCCAGGCAATCCACGTTCAGAATTCGATCCAGTTTGAAGTGGCGCATTCCCTTTGAGGAAACACTGAGGGCTATCAGGTACAGCGAGCCGCGGTGATATACAAGACTGAACGGCTGTAGCCTGTAATCTGATGGTTGGGGAGCATTTGTTTTTTGGTATGTGACGCTTAATTCACACCTCTTCTGTACGGCTTCAAGCACGGTCGAAATCAGCTGAGAGCGTCCGGAATAGTCACTGGCTCCGATACTTGTCAGATGAAAGCTGTCGTTGAGACTGTCCTGAAGCATCTTTGATTCGCTGAACAACTGCGTTTCAAGTTTCCTGAAAAGCGAATGAACGCCCTCGAAAAGAGGTGTTCCGGCAAACGGTTCCAGTAGTCGACGCCCGAGGAATAAAGAGAGGAGTTCGTGATAATTGAAAGAGATTTGGTCTACCCTTGCCGTGATTCTCCAGAGCTTCTTACCGCGATCCGTCAGCGTTTCTTCGATGGGCAACCCTTCATCGCGCAACAAACTGATGTCCCTTCGAATCGTCTTGACGGCCAGCTCTTCATGCTTCGCAATTTCATAGACGGACAAGCCTTTTTTCTGCTGGGACAGCAACAGAATAATCCGAAGAGCGCGACGAAGTCGAGTTGATTCTGATTCAGCCATTGTGCCTCGCACCGAAAGAGTCACTTGCCCTGCAATCGTGATCGTCGAATGTTCAGCAGTTTTGACCGGTAACTGAGATTCGCCGCCCGCGAAAATTGCTCTGAGGATTTCCGACTGCCTTCAAAGTGTCAACGTTTCCCCTGTGTCGTCAGGAGAGTACCGGAAGCAGAACGTTCGCTGCTACCAGAATCAGTGTATTTGTGGTCAACAACTCGAGAGTTCGTGAGCTGAAACTTTGATTCATCAGCCTCTGCGTTTTCCATTTTCCGACTATGCACCAATATGAAGTCTGCGGTGTTCGTCACGTGATTGACCAATGTGAGAGAACCCAGCGATGTGCAGACCGTCGAGTGTTGTGACGAAATACTCCTTGTTCCTGAACCCAGATGCCCTTCGCTGCAGGTCTCCGGGCATATTGTTGGCGGTGGGGTAAATCGCCACAGAAGGACGCTGAACAGCACGGAAGTGAACCGTCAACATCACGTTCTTTGCCGTCAGAATCAGCAGATTGCCGGTCACCAGCCTCGGTGCTTGTGGGCTGTTATGTCATGTTCACAGGCTCGGCGCTGGGCTTTTTTGCGTGTGGAACTGCAGTCAGATTTGATTGTGGTCAGTCGCCGTGCTGCACAACGGAGTGGTGGCGTGTCGAGCATGCGGGACAGTCGGTACAGGCGTGACAGGCGTGACAGGCGTGACAGGCGTGACAGGCGTGACAGGCGTGACAGGCGGGAAAGGCGGGAAAGGCGGGAAAGGCGGGAAAGGCGGGAAAGGCGGGAAAGGCGGGCCGGAGGCGCCGTCTG
>Ga0255093_1000850_pt1 | contig 12488 bp, 8 predicted proteins | sample Colum_Law_RepA_8_2_FD_188437 | JGI IMG/M metagenome (GOLD analysis project Ga0255093, IMG submission 188437) | Freshwater microbial communities from Columbia River, Oregon, United States - Colum_Law_RepA_8d | ecosystem: Environmental > Aquatic > Freshwater > River | place: USA: Oregon | collected...
GGGTAGCGATAGGCCGGGCCTTGATTCACCGCCCCGCCTTGGTGCTGGCGGATGAACCCACGGGCAACCTTGATGCCGACACGTCGCGTCAGGTGCTGACACTCTTTCATTCGCTGGTGCGCGACAGCGGCACCACGCTGGTAATGGCGACGCATAGCGCCGAGCCACAGCAGTTGGCCGACCGCGTGCTGTATCTGGACCGCGGCCAACTCCGCGAGCGCTCGTGAATCGCTTGCTGGCGCTGGCCAGCCTCCGTGCGCTGCGTCATCACCCGTGGCAACTGGCGCTCGCCCTGTTAGGCATCGCGCTCGGCGTGGGCATGGTGGTAGCGGTTCAACTGACTCAGGAAAGCGCCCGTCAGGCGCTGGTCGAAGCCCAGCGCGCGCTGGCCGGCGAGGCCACCGACCGCATTAGCCCCGTCCACGGCCTGCTAGACGAACAAAGCTACGTTGCCTTGCGTCAGGCAATGCCCGATTTGCCGGCAGCCCCCATGCTCAAAGGGGCGGTCACGCTGGTGCCGGCAGCGCAGGGTTTCCTGCAGGTGCTGGGCATTGACCCGCTGAGCACCTTGGGCGCCCGCGCGCTAGCCGAGCGCGCACCCGGCATCGATCTGGGCCAGTTCATCGGGACCGCTGCGACCGCCGTGCTCAGCGCCGACGCTGCCGAACGACTAGGGCTGCAGCCGGGCGCGGTGCTGCGCGTACAGGCTGGCGACCGGCCGCAGGGGCTGACGATCATCGGGATCTTGCCCGCCAGTGCCGGGCTCAACGACAGCCTGCTGGTTGATCTGGCCACCGCGCAGGAGCTGCTGGGCCAGGCCGGCCGGCTGAGCGGCATCGAACTCAGACTGCCCACCGGCGCCGAAGCGCAGCGCTCACGCGACACCATCCGGCGTCTACTGCCGGCCGACGCACGTTTGCGGGAAGTCGAGGCGCAGGTCGCCGCCAGTCAGCAGATGACCCGGGCGTTTGACCTCAATCTGACGGCACTTAGCCTGCTCGCGCTGCTGGTGGGCATGTTCCTTATCTATAACACCGAGACCTTCCTCATCCTGCAGCGGCAAGCGCAATTTGCGCGCCTGCGGGCGCTCGGCGTCAGCGCGCGCGAACTCCTCTTGCTGTTGCTGGGCGAAGCCGCCCTGCTCGGGGCTATCGGGAGTGGGGCCGGCGTGCTGCTGGGGGAAGCGATTGCCCGGGGCTTGCTGGGGCTGGTGGCCCAAACGGTGAACGACCTGTACGCCCACACCGCCATCACGACCGTGGTCTCGGCGCCCGGCCTGCGGCTTGCCGTTTGGACACTCGGTGTGCTGGCGACGGTGCTGGCCGCAGCGCCCCCGGTGCTGAGTGCGTGTCGACTCGCCGTTCGCCGCACGCTGACCGCCGCCCCCGATGCCCATCACGGCCGCACCCTGCCGCTCGCGCTCGCGGGCATCGCCTGCGCGGGCGCGGCGGGGCTGCTCTTGTGTTGGTCAACCCGAAGCCTACTCTCCGGCTTTGCAATTCTGATGCTGACGTTAACGTCAGGTTGTCTTTTTCTTCCCACCGTCCTGACGGTGCTCGCCCGGCACTTGAGCAATCGCCTCAGCGTGGCGGCGCGGCCAGGCTTCGCGCTGGGTATTCGCGCGGTTTCACGCCGAGCTGGCCGGCAAGGCCTCGCCGCTACCGCACTGATGGCCGCCACCGCGACGGCCATGGCGATGAGTTTGATGATTGGCAGTTTTCGTCAATCTGTAGATCAATGGCTGGAACAGCTACTTAAAGCTGACGCATACGTAAATAAAATAGAGCAAGACCAATTCCAGCCCGACACGCTGGAAGTCGCTCGCGAGCGCTTGCGTCAGGTGCCGGGCGTTGCCAACACCAGCAGCGTGAGCCGGGTACCGCAGATGCTGAGCGACGGGCAGGACGCCCAGATCATGGTGTACGAGTTACCCCCCCGCGCGCAGCAGGGCTTTCACCTGCTCGCCGGCGCGCCGGCAGCCCTGTGGGCGGCATGGGAAGACGAGGACGTCGTCATGGTCAGCGAGCCCTGGGCGTGGCGGCAGGGACTGGCGCCGGGCGCGACCGTCACGCTGGCAGGCCCGGACGGACCGGTTAATTTTCTGATTGCCGCGGTCTATCAGGACTACGCCAGCGAGCGCGGCAGTCTGGCCATGAGCCGCCGCAGCTATCTGCGGCACTTCCCGGCGCCACCGCTGGACGGCATCGGCATCTACCGTGATGCGGAGGCAAGTGCAGACGAGACTGAACACGTGATCCGCGCCGCGCTCGCCAGCCTGCCGGTGAATCTGGTGCGTCAGGCCGACGTCCGGCGCCAGTCGATGGCCATTTTCGACCGGACCTTTGCGGTGACCGAAGTCCTGCGCGTGGTCGCGCTGGGCGTCGCGGTCATTGGCATCGTGGCTGCGCTACTGGCCCAGCAGTTTGAGCGCCTGCGGGAATACGGCGTGTTGCGCGCGCTGGGCTTTTCCAGCGGTGCGATTGTAGAAACCGTCTTCGCCCAGACCCTGCTGATCGGGGTGGTCGCCGCCACTTGTGCCCTCCCGCTGGGCACCGTGCTGGCGGTGGTGCTTATCGAGGTCATCAACCTGCGATCGTTCGGCTGGACGATGACGCTCAGTCTGCCCGTCGGCGAATTGGCCGCCACCTGGACGCTGGCGGTCGGCGCGGCGCTACTGGCCGGCGTCTGGCCCGCCCTGCGCGTACGCCGCATGGCCCCGGCGGCCGTGCTGCGGGAGGAATGAAGATGCGTCGCTTGGCGCTGGGGGTCGGCGTGCTGGTCGCGGTTGCCCTCCTCATCTGGCGCCTGAACGCCTCGCCGGCAGGCGCGGGTTCGACCGCAGACAACGACCGTGTGGCCGCCCTGCTCCGCGACCGGCAAGACAATGAGGGCTATGCCCGGGTGCTCGGCCCGCGCCCTTTCCAGTTTCCGCAAGACCACGCGGCCCACCCCGACTTTCGGCACGAGTGGTGGTATGTCACCGGCCAGGTGCAGACACCGGCGGGCCGCTGGTTCGGATTTCAGGCCACCTTTTTCCGGTTCGCGCTGAGCCCGGTTGCCACGGCCTCAGACTCCGCCTGGCGGAGCCAGCAGGCGCTGCTCGCGCACTTCGCGCTGACCGACGTCGACGCTCAGACCTTTCACGCGCACGAACGCCGCGCCCGCGTCAGCCACGGCCTTGCCAACGCCGAGACCACCCGCGCCGAGGTATGGGTCAACAACTGGTCCCTGCATCAAAACCCGGCCGACGATGGCTGGGAACTCCGTTTGCAGGCAGAGAACGCCGCCCTTTCTCTGGCGCTGACGCCGACCCAAGCGCTGGTGTTGCAGGGTGATCGGGGCTACTCACAAAAAAGCGCGGCCGAAGGCAACGCCTCCCACTACTACTCGCTGCCGCGGCTCGCCACCCGCGGCACGCTGCAATTGAATGGAGAAACCCTCGCCGTTACCGGGCAGTCCTGGCTTGACCATGAGTGGGGGACCAGCGCGCTGGGCGAGGAACAGCAGGGTTGGGATTGGTTCGCGGTGCATCTGGACGACGGGCGCGCGCTGACCTTCTACCGCCTGCGCCAAGGGTCCGGACAGACCGACCCGTTCAGCCGCGGTCTGCTCGTAGCGGCCGACGGCAGCAGCGAGACGCTAGGCGCGGAGGCGGTCGAGATGACGCCGCTACGCTGGTGGTTGAGCCCCCGCACGGGCGCCCGCTACCCGGTGCAGTGGCGTGTACGCATCCCGTCCCGACAGCTCGAGTTTGAGTTGAACGCCGTGCTCGATACGCAGGAATGGACCGGCGATTTGCGCTATTGGGAAGGCGCTGTAACGGCCCGCTCGACGAACGGGCTGAGCGGCCGGGGCTACCTGGAGCTGACCGGCTACCTGCCCTGACGGGCTAAACCACCAAACGGTAGCTCGGCGTGTAGGGCCGGCCTTCAAGACGCATCCGCCCGGCGCCAGCAAAACTGCGCAACAAGTCGTCCAGCGCGCGGATTAAGGCCGGCTCGCCGCGCAGCTCAAACGGTCCGTGCTGCTCGATCAGCCGCATGCCCTCTTCTTTAACGTTCCCACAAACCAGCCCCGAGAACGCGCGCCGTAGATTGCAGGCCAGTTCATGCGCTGGAAGATCGCGTCCCAGCGCCAGCGCGGCCATCGATTCGTGGGTCACCGCAAACGGTTGCTGGAACCGCTCATCCACCCGCAGCGACCAGTTGAAATACCCCGCATCGTCATGCGCTTCGCGAAAGCGCAGCACGGCATCCACTGCCTGGCGCATCTCACGGGCGACGGCCGCCGGTTCGCCCACCACGATCTGATAGCGCGACGCCATGCGTTCGCCGAGCACGCGGCGCAGGAAGCTATCCAGCAGTTCAAAGTACGCCGCACTCGAGACGGGCCCGGTCAGGATGAGCGGAAACGGCACCTCGGCATTGTCTGGATGCGCCAGCACGCCGAGCAGGTACAGGATTTCTTCCACCGTCCCCACGCCGCCCGGGAACACGATGATGCCGTGGCCCAGCCGCACAAAGGCCTCCAGCCGCTTTTCGATGTCCGGCATGATGACCAGATCGCTGACAATAGGATTGGGCGCTTCCGCGGCGATGATGCCGGGTTCGGTAATGCCCACGTAGCGCGCGCCCGTCAGCCGCTGTTTCGCGTGCGCGATGGTGGCCCCCTTCATCGGCCCTTTCATCGCGCCGGGTCCGCAGCCCGTGCAGATTTCAAAGCCACGCAGCCCAAGCTGATAGCCCACTTCCTTGCAGTAGTCGTACTCCGGCCGGGCAATGGAGTGCCCGCCCCAGCACACTGCGAGCCCACGTTGCGGGCCGGCGTGCAGCAGATTGGCCTGCCGCAGGACATGAAACACCGCGTTGGTAATCCCGGCCGGGCTTAAGCCGTTGGGTGGCGCCTTGAAGCCCACCTCGCGGGCGATAAACACGATGTCGCGCAGCACTGCGAACAACAGTTCGCGGATGCCCCGAATCATTTGTCCGTCAACAAAGGCGTTGGCCGGTGCATTGGTCAGGTGCAGGCGCAGGCCGCGGTCGACCTGCTCAAAGTTGACGTCAAAGTCAGCGTAAGTTTCCAGCAACTCGCGCGCGTTATCGGTCTCGATGCCGCTGGTCAGCGCCGCCAGCGCGCAGCGCCGAAAGGTGTCGTAGACCGGCCCGCTCCGTGCCACACACAGATTGTTCACCTCGGTCTGGGACAACACGGCCAGACTGCCGTCGGGCATCACAGAAGCCTGCGCCACCACCGGTCGGGCATTTGTCATCGGATTGCTGCTCGCTGAAAAGGTCTCCGTGCATGCACGAAAACTGGTTGAAGTGAATTATTTTGTTACGCTAGTATCCGGATTAAGATCAGCGCGTTAGTCGATCTTCATTATAAAACTGATCAGATCGATCGCCTAAGTAAAAATCGCGAAACGAAGGGGAGCGAATATGGGCCAGAGCGGTATGTCGGAAGGCTGGAACCTGCTGGTAGATGAACTGAAGACCCTGGAAGCATTCTTTCCGTTGCTGGGTACGCCTGGCGAACACGACGAGGTGCTGGAAGAAATCGCCGAACTCGAAGACCTGATCGCCGCCGCCGGCATCCCTGAAGACGAACACTCCCAGCGCGCGCTCGCCTTCCTGCATGAGGAATTAGCCCGCAAGCGCCGCCTGATCGACCGGATCTAAGGCCGGCGCCAGATTTGGGGCCGGCCAGACCGGCCCCGTATCTTCAGAGGCTCTCCAACCTTCCCTTCAGGTAATTTCCGAAGTTGAGATGGAGTTCCGGATGACGTAGCGCGTAGTCGACCGTCGCCTCCAGATAGCCCAGCTTCGACCCGCAGTCGTAGCGCCGCCCTTCAAACTCGTAAGCCAGCACCTGTTGCCGGTTCAGCAGAGTGGCGATGCCATCGGTGAGCTGGATTTCCCCGCCAGCGCCACGTTGCGTCTGCTCCAGAATGTCCAGAATCTCCGGCGGCAGGATGTAGCGTCCCACCACGCCCAGCGTTGACGGCGCCACCGCCGGCTTGGGCTTCTCGACAATGCTTTGAATTTTGCCCACCCGCTGGTCAATCGAGCGGATTTCCACGATGCCGTATTTGTCGGTGTCGGCCGGCGGCACCGGCTGCACGGCAATGACGCCCGTGTTGTAGTGCCCGTACACATCAACCATCTGGCCCAGACAGCCCTTGACGCCTCCGTCAATCAGGTCGTCGGCCAACAGCACGGCAAAGGGCTCGTTGCCGATCGCGGGCTTGGCGCAAAGCACCGCGTGCCCCAGCCCCAGCGGCTCGGCCTGCCGGATATAAATGCAGGACACGCCCGCCGGCAGGATATTGCGCACGATGTCGAGCATCTGCTGCTTGTTGCCCTTCTCGAGTTCGGCTTCGAGTTCGTAGGCTTTGTCGAAATGGTCTTCGATTGAGCGCTTGGCCCGCCCGGTCACGAAGATCAATTCCTTGATCCCGGCCGCCACCGCTTCTTCGGCCGCGTATTGAATCAGCGGTTTATCCACCACATTCAGCATTTCCTTGGGGCTGGCCTTGGTGGCCGGCAAAAATCGGGTGCCGAGGCCGGCCACCGGAAACACCGCTTTGCGCACTTTGATCGTCACGTAGAACTCCGTTTGAAAGGGACCACTCTGGAACTGGCGCTCGCACCGTTGGCGCCGGCCTGCGCCAGTTCTGGCACAGCTTCGGTTAACAGCGCCTGAAGCCGGCCTTCATCGAAAGCCTCGCTGGCCGCCCGCAACTGGCCAAACAGGCGGTCGATCCGTGACGGATCCTGACGGGTATGGGCCGCCAGGAAGAGCTTGGGATGACCCGTCGCACGCAGGTTTTCGTCTTCATTGAAGAGCTCTTCGACCAGCTTTTCGCCCGGCCGCAAGCCGGTATACACGATCTGAATGTCCTTTTCGGGACGTTTGCCGGAGAGATGAATCAGCTGTTCGGCGAGATAGGTGATGCTGACCGGCTCACCCATATCCAGCACGAAAATATCCCCGCCCTGCCCGACCGCAGCGGCCTGCAGGATGAGCTGGCTGGCTTCGGGAATGGTCATGAAGAAGCGGGTCGCCTCGGGGTGCGTGACGGTCACCGGGCCGCCGCGCGCAATTTGCTCGCGAAAGAGGGGCACCACGCTGCCGGCAGAATCCAGCACGTTGCCGAAGCGGACGGTGATGTAGCGCGTGCTGGTCTGCGCGTGATTGCGCCGTTCGCAGACCAGCTCCGCCACGCGCTTGGTGGCGCCCATGACGCTACTGGGCCGCACGGCCTTGTCGGTAGAAATCAGCACCATCGCCGCGCAGCCGTGGCGTTGGGCCGCATCAGCCACCGCCGCCGTCCCCAGCACGTTGTTGCGCACCCCTTCCCTGATTTGCGCCTCGACGATCGGCACATGCTTGTAGGCAGCGGCGTGAAAGACCATCCGCGGCCGGTGTGTGCTGAACACATGATCCACCGCCACCTCATCACACACGTCGCCAAGCAGGGGCTGCAGATTGATGTGAGGAAAGCGCTGGCGAATTTCGCGCTCGATGAGGTATAGGTTGTGCTCGTTGCGCTCAAAAACGACCAGTCGGGCCAGCCCCAGCGTTGCCAGCTGACGACAGAGCTCTGCGCCAATGGACCCGCCACCGCCCGTCACCAGCACCGTCTGGCCGCGCAGCTGGCGCTGAATGCCTTCCCAGTCGAGCGCGACGGTGCTCCGACCCAACAGGTCTTCGATCGCGACCGGGCGCAATTCACCGAGACCTGCTCCGCCGCTGACCAGATCCTGCAGGCGCGGCAAGGTGCGAAACGCGCATCCGGCCTGTTCGCAGATCCGCACGATCCGGCGCATTTCCTCGTTGCCCGCCGAGGGAATCGCGATCAGGACCAGTTCCACCTCGTGCTGCCGCACCAGCGCCGGCAAGGCCTCGATGCCGCCCAGCACCGGCACGCCGTGGATACGCATGCCCTCAAGCCCAGGCCGGTCGTCGACCAGCCCGACCGGTACGCCGGCGGCCTGCTTCAACAAATCACGGATCAGCATTTCGCCCGCGGTGCCGGCGCCCACAATGATGACCCGTTCGCCCACGGCATCGGCCGGCACCGAGAGCGAGCGGTCCTTGGCCAGCCGATACAGCACGCGCGGCGCACCCAGACAGCAGGCCAGAAACAGCGGATACAGGATGAGCATGGAACGCGGAATGCCGGCGAGGCGATTCCAGACGAACAAGGCCAGCGCGATCAGCACCACGCCCACCGCGGCGCTGAAGAGGATGTTCGACAGGTCGCGCAAACTCGCGAAGCGCCACAGCCCGCGATACAGCCGGAAATGCCAGGCAACCAGCCCCTGCACGCCCAGCACCACCGGCAAAGCGCGTAGGGCGGGCTGCAGAAAGTCGGACGGTGGCAGGGTGAAATTGAAGCGCGCCCACAGCGCCAGCCCCCAGGCCAGCGCAATCATGAGCAGGTCATGGGTGATGACCAGATTGCGGATGCTGAATATGCGTTTCACAAAGCGGTGCACGCGAGCAGGGACAACGCGTTGCATGGTAGCAGTTGAAGGGGAGGCATTCAGCGTCAATCAGCGCGCGGGGTTTGCCTGACGCGGTACACGCCACCACATGAGGACAGCCAGCGCATAAACCGCGAACGTCAGGCCCGGCCCTGCCGCCGGACGGTGCCAGGCCAGCCAGGCGATCGGCAAGACCATGAGATTCAACAGCAGGCAGCCCAGCGCCACCCGTTGATGCGAGCAGCCGCGCAAAATCAGGCGCTGAAAGGCGTGTTCGCGATGGGCCTGCCAAAAGCGCTGGCCGCGCGCCATACGCCACAGCAGGGTGCAGGTGGCATCGGTGACAAAGGGCACGAAGAGCAACAGCCAGGGCCACGGCGTGCTGCCCGCGAGGCCCGCGCGCAGTAGCAGCAGGGCAAAGGCGCCGCCCAGAAAATAGCTGCCGACGTCGCCCATGAAAATTTTTGCCGGTGACCAGTTCCAGTAGAGAAATCCTGCGCTGGCGCCGGCCAGCGCGGCGCCGGTCAGGGCAATGCCGGGCATGCCTTCCAGCGTCCCGAGCAGCGCAACACCCAATCCACCGGCCAAGGCCTGGCTACCCGCCAGCCCATCGCTGCCGTCCATAAAGTTGTACAGGTTCACGAACCACACCATCACGGGCAGGCATAAACCGCAGGCCAGACCAAACGGGCTGGCCGGCGCCCACCACAGGGCGTAAAGGCAAAGGCCGAGAATGCAGAACTGCAGCGCGAAACGCGCTTTGGCGCTAAGCGGCCGCTGGTCGTCGCTCCAGCCGAGCAGCGCCAGGAGGCCCGTGCCGCCAATAAACACCAGCGTCGTGCGCAGGCCTTCGCCCCGGCTGAGGGTCTCGGCCACTGCCGCCAGCAATACCGGCGGCAGCAGGGCCAGCCCGCCGCCTCGCGGCACGGGCACGGCATGCAGGCTGCGGGCGTTGGGCAGGTCAAGCACGGCACGGGAAAGCGCGTAGCGCCGAACGAGACCGGTCAAGACCAGCGCCAAAAAGAGCGACAAAACTGCGGTAAGCGCCAGCGTCATTGGTGGGCCTTGAACCAATCGCCGGTCATTGCCATCGCCGCGGCCAGCCCGATTGCGGGCTGCCACTGCAGGTCCTGCGTGATTTCCCGCGCGACCGACCAACAGCGAATCACACAAGCGCGCCACCGCCGCTTCGCGCCCGGTCAGTCGTCCCGCCAGATGCAGCAGGCTCGCCGGCACCGGCCACAGCCGGGCGCGACGGCCCAGCCCGGCCGCCAGCGCGTGAACCAGCGCGGGCGTGGACAAATCGATATCGCTGAGGGGATAGGCCCGCTGGACGCCTGCAGGCGCGTGCGTCAGCGCGCGCAGGATGGCGTCGCACAGATTGCCCACGTACAGAAAGCTGCGGCGATTGTGAATCGCCGCGAGCGGCAAGGGCCAGCCGCCCGCGACGGCGCGCATCAGCGCCGCCAGATTGCCCTTTTGCCCCGGCCCGTAAATGAGCGGCGGGCGCAGAATCGTCAGGCGCGCGCCAGCCGCTGCCGTGGCCTTGAGCCAATGCGCCTCCGCCTGCGCCTTGGTCGCGCCATAGGGGCCGGTGGGCGCCAGCGGGCTGCTAGCCGTAAAGGGCAGCGCACAGCCCTCCGCGTCGCGCGCGGCGACCTCGCCATAAACCTTGCAGGAACTGAGCAGCACAAAGCGGCCGATCCCGGCGGCCAGCGCCTCGCTCAACAGCCGCGCGCTGCCCACCACGTTAATCCGGCTGAACTCGGCCAGTGCCGTCGCGTTGGTCGGCTCGCCGCGATGGGCGCGGGCGGCGAGATGCACCAGCGCCTCACAGCCCAGCAAGGCCTCGCGCCAGTCGGTCGTGCCATCCAGTTCGCCAACGGCCAGACTGCGCGCAGCGCCGGCCACCGGCACGCCAGCCGCGCGCACAGCGGCCACCACCTCGTGCCCCTGCGCTGCCAGCGCCTCGACCAGATGCTGACCGACAAAGCCGTTGGCACCCGTCACCAGCACGCGCATCAAGCTGCTCCCGGTGCAGGTCGCACGCCGAGCCGGGCGTAACAGGCCAGGGTCTGTGCGTGGATCGCCTCTGCGCCAAACTCGGCCTCGGCGAGTTGCCGCGCACCGGCGCCCAAGGCTTGCAGTCGCGCCGGATCGACCAGCAGTTCAATCAAGGCCGTGGCCAGCGCCGCCACCTCGCGTGGGGGCACCAGCACCCCGCTGATGCCCTCACGGCAGATGTCGCGGCAGCCGGGGGTGTCGGTGGAGACCAGCGGCCGCGCGCAGGCGGCCGCCTCAATCAGCGCCTTGGGCACGCCCTCGCGATAGGTCGACGGCAGACACACCAGCGTCGCCGCGGCGTAGACGCGCGGCATATCGTCCTGGGCGCCCCACCACTCGGCACCGGCTTCCGCCACCAGCGCTTCAAGCTCCTGCCGGGTATAGGCGGCCGGGTTATCCGGATCGAGACCGCCGGCGAGTACAAAACGGACCGTCGGGCAGCGGGCCCGCACCAGCGGCGCCGCAGCCAGCAATTCGCCGACCCCCTTGGCGCGCAGCATGCGCGCGGGCAAGAGCACGATGGGTGCGTCCTGAGTCGGCAAAGGCGCGGGCGTGTAGCGGGCAAGGTCAACGCCGGAACCCGGAATGAGCGTCGCGTGGTCGTCTATCGCAACGCCGAGGCTTGCCAAGACCGCCAGATCGTCAGCGTTTTGCACGATGCAGTGCGCGTTCGGCCGCCGCAGGATTAGCCCCAGCAGCGGCCGCACCGCGCGCTGAATGACGCGCCCGAAGCCATCGGCGGTCGCGAAGAGATAGCCCATACCGGTGATCGCGTGGACAAAGCGGGTACGGCCCGCCGTCAACACCGCCGGCAGCGACAGCAGAATGGGCTTCAAGGCGACCAGATGAACCAGCGCCGGCGCGCGTTCGCGAATCAGTTTCCACAGCCGCCAGGCGGCCAACACATCGCGCAAGGGGTAACGCAGCGAGCGCTCAAACGGCAGCTCAATGCACTCGATGCCGGCGGCTTCAATCAAGCCGCGATGCGCGCCGAAGCGCGCCGCCAGCGCTACGCGATAGCCCGCCGCCTGCGCCGCCCGCGCCACCCCGACCCGGTGCGACCAGAAGTACCAGTCTTCCGTGACGACGAAGAGGATGAGCGGCGCGGTGCTGGGCAAGACGGGTTTTCCTTCGCCCCGCAGAAGGCGAGGCAGGCGCGCAGTTTAAGGGACGCGCGCAATTGGCGGGAACGTTGGCGCCCCGCCTCACGCTAGGGATGCCAGCGTTCCCGCCAGGCTTCGAACATCAGCACATGCCAGAGCATGTACTGCAGGTTCTGGCCGCCGGCCAGATGCGCCCGCCACACCGCGCGGACCATCGCCGGCGCAAAGAACCCGGCTTCGGCCAAACGCCGCTCCGCCAGCAGGTGCTCGGCCCAGTCACGCAGCGGCCCGCGCAACCATTGATCGATAGGCACTGCAAAACCGCGCTTGGGCCGTTCAAACAGCGGTCGCGGCAGGTAGCGCGCAAGCAGTTCACGCAAGACCCATTTGCCCACGCCGCCGCGCAGTTTCCAGTCGAACGGTAATTGCCAGGCCAGCGCCACCACCGCCGGATCGAGAAACGGCACCCTCGCCTCGAGGCTGCAGGCCATGCTGGCCCGGTCGACCTTGGCCAGAATGTCGCCGGGCAGGTAGTGCAGGCTGTCGACGTACATCATCCGCTCGATGGTGTTAAGCCCAGCCGGTGCCGCCGCTGCCAGCGCCAGCGCGCTGGCCGGCTCTTGCGCGCCGGGCACGGCGGCGGCTGGCGTCTGCCACAGCGAAATAAGTTTGAAGTACATCGCCAGCGGGTCGTCCTCGGCCAGCAGGCGGCTCAGCTTGTGGAGCTTGTCGCCGGGCATCGGCTGGCGGGCCGCGCGCGGTAGCAGCGGATGAAGCAGAGTGAAGACCCGGTCCCAGGTCGCCGGCGAGACCGCGCGCAAGCCCGCCAGCC
>Ga0255093_1000855_pt1 | contig 12450 bp, 10 predicted proteins | sample Colum_Law_RepA_8_2_FD_188437 | JGI IMG/M metagenome (GOLD analysis project Ga0255093, IMG submission 188437) | Freshwater microbial communities from Columbia River, Oregon, United States - Colum_Law_RepA_8d | ecosystem: Environmental > Aquatic > Freshwater > River | place: USA: Oregon...
CTCCTCGCTTCTGAGCATCGGCACCGGGGCATCCATCGGACGCGAGGGTTCCATCACGCAAATCTCAGCGACGCTGGCCTCCAAGCTCGGCCAGTGGTTCAACTGGCAGCCTTACCGGCTCCGGCTGCTCGTGGGCTGCGGCGCGGCGGCGGGCATGGCGGCGGCCTACAACGCCCCGATCGCCGGCGCGATCTTCGCCGCGCAGATCGTGCTGGGGAATTTCTCCATGACCTGTTTCGCGCCGCTCGTGGTCGCCTCCGTGGTGGCCACGCTGGTCAGCCGCACGTTTTTTGGCATTGCGCCGTGGTATACCGTGCCGGCCTTTGAGTTCACCCGGCTGGGACAACTCGGGTGGTTCCTTCTCTTCGGCGTGCTGTGCGGGGCCTTTGGCGCGGCCTTCTTGCGGCTGCTGGACGCGAGCGAGAAGATGTTCGGCCGGCTGCCGCTGCCGCTGTATCTGCGGCTCGCGCTGGGCGGGGCCATCGTGGGCATCATCGCCGTGGGTTATCCGGAGGTGTGGGGCAACGGCTACGGGGCGACCAACAAAATCCTCCATGAACAACTGGCCTTGGAGATGGTGCTGGGCCTGCTGCTGGCCAAGCTCATTGCCACCGTCGCGGCCGTGGGCACCGGCACCGTGGGTGGCGTGTTCACCCCCACCCTGTTCCTCGGGGCCGGGCTGGGCACGGCGCTGGCCATGGGCCTGCACAGCGCGGGTTTTGCCGTGGGACTGCCCACCCACACGTTCGCGCTGGTGGGCATGGGCAGCCTGCTGGCGGCGACCACTCATTCCCCGCTGCTGGCCATGGTGATGCTGTTCGAGATTTCCCTGAACTACTCGATGATGCCGCCCTTGATGCTGGCCTGCGCGCTGGGCACGCTCGTGGCCCGGCAGTTGCATCCGGAGTCGATTTACACCGCCCCGCTCAAGGCCCACGGGGTCGAACCTGACGCCGAAACTCCGCGCATCGGCGTGGCGCACCAGCAGAAGATCGGCGACCTCATGCGCGAGCCGGTCGCCCCGCTGCGAGACAACACCCCCCTGCCGGAAATCGCCGCCCGCTTTCTGGCGCACACGTTCAACTTCCTCCCGGTGGTGGATGCCAGCGGCCGGCTCCTGGGCCTGATTGCCTTGCAGGACTTGAAGGCGCACCTCGGTGATTCCAGCGCGCTGGGCAGTGTCATTGCCAGCGACGTGATGCGCCCCGCGCCGGTGACGCTCACGCCCAACCAAACCCTGGCCGACGCCCTGCCGGCGTTGCTGGCCAGCGAGCAGCGCAACATCCCCGTGGTCAGCAGCCTGGCGGACCAGCGGCTCGTGGGCTCCGTCCTGCGCGCGGAAGCGCTCGGGCTGATGGCGGAGGCCATCGCCATCGGGAGCCGCTGGCAGTCGAAGTGACTCCAGAACGCCGCGCGGGCTCTCCGCTCCGCTCGCTCAACCGGGACAGCCGTCTCGGCTCAAAGATATTTCTTCAACAGCGGGGCGAGCTGCTTTTTCGTCTTCGTCGGCCACAGCTTCGGATCGGTCATGATCGCGTTGCGCAGGGCGTCGTGACAGGGCCAGCTTGGCTCCGCCGGGATGAGCGGCACGGCGTGCTGCACGATGCGCTTGGCGGTCTCGGCGTTGCGCTTGAGGTTCTCAATGACCATCTCGACCGTCACGTGCGCCTCGTCCACCTTCCAGCAATCGTAGTCGGTGATCATCGCCATCGTGGCGTAGGCGATCTCCGCCTCGCGGGCGCATTTGGCCTCGCCGAGGTTGGTCATGCCGATCACGTCATAGCCGAGCTTGTGGTTGGTGAGCGATTCAGCCCGCGTGCTGAAGGCCGGGCCTTCCATGTTCACGTAGGTGCCGCCGTTGTGGACGCGGGCCTTCAGGACTTTCGCGGACTTGAGCAGGATCTGGCGCAGCTCCTCGCAGACCGGGTCCGCAAACGCGACGTGCGCGACAATGCCCCGTCCGAAAAAGGTGTGCTCGAAGTCGCGCTTGGTGCGGTCCAGGAACTGGTCCGGCAGCACGATGTCGCAGGGTTTGTATTTCGCCTGGAGCGACCCGACCGCGCTGACGCTGATGACCCAATGGACGCCGAGGGACTTCATCGCCCACAGGTTGGCGCGGTGGTTCAGCTCGCTGGGGAGGATGCGATGCCCCCGAGCGTGGCGCGGGAGGAAAACCACCTCGCGACCGGCGAGCTGGCCGGTGAGCAGCTCATCCGAGGGATCACCGAAGGGGGTTTTGACCTTCACCCACTTCTGCCCGGTGAAGCCTTCCAAGTGGTAAAGCCCGCTGCCGCCGATGATGCCGATGCGATTTGTTGCCATTGGCCGGGATGGTAAACAGCCCGCCGACGGTCAGGCTAGAAAATGCGGCGCACGAGTAAGAGCACGAACGAGCCCCCTGAAGGGCAATCAGGGTAGCGCGCACGGCTTATGTGCTCAGCACCAGCCCAGCATGAGGAGCGGCTGTGACCGCTGCGCGCTTCCGGGTCAGTAGTAATTGTTGGCGTTGCCAACCCAGCGAATCTGCAAAAGCGCCTTTCCGCGCAACTCCACATGCCCGTCTCCAAAGAGCAGATTCACCGAATCCACCTTGCCATTCCATGGGTGGCCATAGGTGGGGTTGTTCAAATCGTAGCACCGATCAGTAAGTATGGGCATGGAACTCGCATGGCCGTCTTCCATTCGCTCCGGCCAAAAAACGCCGCTGGGGTCCACCGGGAACTTCACCCCGCCACTCACGCGGGGCACCCACCAGTTATGGCCTTCTATGATCGAGAAGTAACCGTAGATCCGCTGGTAATAGACGTTGAGGTCGGCTGGGGTTTGCACTTCACGGCCAAGGTTGGCCCGGCACCAAACATTTATGGGGTCTATCTCGCGCGGGCGGGTGGGACAGAACCACATCGGAACCACCATGCCGTAGGAGGCCATGGCAGGAATGAGATTGGTCGGCACGTCATGAGTGTTGCGGCCCGTGCCACCCATCGAGTAGCTGGGGAAGCGGCCGTCATTGTCCGTGGCATAGGAGAACACCGCCACACCCCACTGTTTGTAGTTGGACGTGCATTGCACGACCTTGGCCTTGAACTTCGCCCGCGCCAATGAGGGTAACAGCATCCCCGCCAGAATCGCGATGATGGCAATGACGACGAGCAGTTCAATCAAGGTGAAGGCCCGGCGGACAGAGCAAACCGGGTGCGCAGATGGTGTGGCGTCTAGACTAGTCATACGTGGCAACGTGGGAACTAGACCGTTCCGACATCAGCATTGTTCACCCCCCGACCGGGTTGCAGCCCGCCTTGTCACCCAGCCCCCATCCAGATTCCGGTTGAAAAGCCCGCCCTGCCTCCCCACATTCGCGCCCGATGAAAAGCCAGTTTACCGGCCCCGTTTACGTCGTTCGCGACAACATTGACACCGACCAGATCATTCCCGCGCAGTATCTGACGCTCGTGCCCACCATCCCGGCGGAATACGAGAAGCTCGGCGCCTACGCGCTCATCGGCCTGCCGGACGCGCTCTATCCCACCCGCTTCGTGAAGGAAGGCCAGCTCGACAGCGATTATCCCATCGTCGTCGCAGGCCGGAACTTCGGCTGTGGCAGCTCGCGCGAGCACGCGCCCATCGCGATGGGCTCCGCCGGCTCCAAGATCGTCCTGGCGGAGAGCTTCGCCCGCATCTTTTTCCGCAACTGCGTCGCCACCGGCGAGCTGTATCCCTGCGAGCTGACCGAGCGGCTCTGCGACGTGCTCAAGACCGGCGAAGTCGTGACGGTGGATCTCGACGCCGCCACCGTGACGGTCCAGGCCACCGGCAAGGTGTATGCCTTCAAGCCGCTGGGCGATGTCCGCCCGGTGGTGGATGCCGGCGGGCTGTTCAACTACGCGCGTCAGAGCGGGATGATTCCGGCGGCCGCGTAAGCACCCGTTGGGGTTGGCGTGGGAGAATCAAGTTGTGGCCGCCTGCTGCGAGGCGCAGCCAACGCATCCGCCCATGAGCAAAGCTTTCACGCGCGAAGACGACGCCCCGGAGATCCCCGTGGTTTCCCGGCGGGCCTCGCCGTTGCCGCCGGGCACCAAGAACCTGATGACGCCGGACGGGGTGGAACGCCTCCGCGCGGAACTGGCCCGGCTGCGGACGGCCCACGAGCAGTTGCGTGCCACCAAGGGCGACCCGGACAAGCTCCAGAAACTCGCCGCGCTCGAACAACGCGCGCTGCTCCTCGATGACTGCCTCCGCACCGCGTCGGCCGTGCAACCGCCCGCCACGCCAGATGATCGCGTGCGCTTTGGAGCCGTGGTCACGGTGCGCGAGCCCGACGGCACCGAGGTGCGGCACCGCATTGTGGGCGTGGACGAGGTGGACTTTGACCGCGGCTGGGTGAGCTGGCTTTCGCCCATCGCGAAGGCCCTGCTCAACGCGCAGGTCGGCCAGCGGGTGCGGGTGCGGCTGCCGGGTGGCGAGAAGGAGCTGGAAGTCGTGGCGGTGAGCTACCGGTAAGATTTCGGAGCTGGGTTCAACCCAGCCAGTCATCATGCGTCTTCCACTCGGTCTCAGCCACCGCCAGCAAGGCGAGAAGCGGATGATGCGCCAGCAGCGCGGCGAGCAATTGCCCGCCCCGCGCGGCGTTCTTGAGCGGACCGCTGTGGCAGATGCCCCGCAGGATGTTGCCGGCGCGCTGGGTGGCCGGATCGGCGGGTGACGGCACGCCGGGACGCAGCCGCGCCACCGCCACGCGGGCCTGTTCCTGCGTAAGCCCTTCAAGCGCCTCACGGAAAACCATCGCACGCGCCGAACTGTCGAAGCCCGGAGCCCCGAAGACCTGCTGCAACGTCCCGAAAATATCAGAGGTGGCATCCACGGCGGGTGCCGCGACCACCGGCGGCGCGGCTGGCACCGGCGAAATTTCCCCCTCGGAGACCGGACCTAACTTGAAATCCAGCGATAGCGAATGCGGCCCGGCGCCCGCGCTGGCCTGGGTGCCGGTTTTATCGAGCGCGAAATTGAGCGTGATCCGCAGGCGGTCCGCGGTCACTTGCCCCAGTTCAGGTGGCAGCGGACGCGCGGCGGCGATGCCGCGGGCGGCTTCCTGCAGGGCGACGGCAATGGCTTGATGGAGCAGTTGCATCGCGGCGAGTTTAACACACATGGCAAGCGGGAGATTGCCGGGCGATTTGCCCGCGGTATCCTCCGCCCCATGAGCGACACCGATTGGCAGGCGCATTTCCGAAAAGTCTGGGACCGGGCCGTGACCGCGTGGCAGGCCGGCCGCCGCACCCCGGGTTCCATGTTTGATGCCGCCGACACCGCTTTCCTCGCGGGCCTTGGCTGCTCGACGCAGGAGCTGTTTGACTTCGTGGACGATTCACTGCGCTACGACGGCGATCCTGACTTCGCCACCACGCTGGCGGTGACCGCGATTCGCCGTGACTACTTCCTGAACGTGATGGGCGGCAAACCGTCTGGTCGCACCGCCACGATGGGCAGCCTCCCGCTGAAGTCCGCCGAAGTGGACGGCATCTCCTGGCTGCCCCGGCTGATCGTCAAGGCGCGCCTGAAGCTGCGCGGTGAAATGCCCGCCGACCTCATGTATGGCTGCGCGGGCGACCGCCCTTTCCTCCGGCGCATGAACCTGACGCTGCCGAAGTTTCTGGAGCTGGTGCGGGACGCGGGCAGCGACGACCGCCGCATCGTCAACGCGGTGAAGCAGGCCGCCGGGCTGAGTTGAGCCACGCGCCTACCGGGGCCGCATGGAGAAGGCGAGCTGCCGGCGGAACTGCTCGCGGTTCCGCGCGTCGTAAAACTCGACGGGATTGAAGTCATCCGTCAGCACGATGCCGCTCTGTGGATTCGTGTCGCGAATGCCCGCCAGCGCCTCGCGCGCCTGCTCGCGCACGGTGGCGTGCATCGCGTCGAAGTTCATCGTCCGATGCTGCTTCAGCTCCGGTGCCGGGCTGGCCACGTAGAACACGTTGCCATTGCCGCTGGCATGGATGCGCACGCTGCCGAAGACCGCCTTCAAGGTCTTGTGCAGCGATGCCGCGAAGTAGTCCTTGCCTGCATCGAACTCGCCAAAGCTGTTGATCACCAGCACGCCCTCGGGCCGGAGCACCCGGCGCATCGCGGCGAAGGCTTCCTGCGTCATGAGGTGCGACGGCGAGGAGTCGCCGAGGAAGGCGTCAAGAATCACCGCGTCGTATTGCTTCGTGGCCGCGTTCACGAACTGGCGGCCGTCGCCGATGGTGAGGTTGAGCTTTTCCGGCTGGAGGTCGAAGTGCGCGCGGGCCAGCTCCACCACCGCGCCGTTGATTTCCACCACGTCCACCTGCGCGCCCTCGTGGGCGAACTGCATGGGCACGATGCCCACGCCCATGCCGATGCACAGCACGTCCTTGATCTGCGCGGTGTAAACGCCCGCAAGCCCGTGCAGCCCGTAGGTGAAGAGCGAGACGCTTTGCTTCGCCTCGGGGTCGTAGGTGTTCTGCGTGAGGTAGTCGTTCAAGTAGAAGCGGCGGGAGCCGTCGAAGTTTTCCAGCACCTGCATCAGGCCGAAGTTCGAGTTCCGGCGCGCGACCTCCTGCATGTAGTCGGTGGGAGGCCTGGCGTCCTTGCGCACGCCCGCCCAGCCGGCCAGCACGCCCAGGGCGAGGACCACCACGGGACCGCCCAGCGAATCGCCCGGCTGCCGCCAGCCCGCGAAATAAACCAGCGCCAGTGCCATCAGTATCCCGGCGGTGATGAACATGGTCATCGAATTCGGCAGGAAGGGAATCAGCACGTAGCCAATGAGCACCGTGCCCAACACGCTGCCCAGGGTGCTGATGGCGGAGAGCCGGCCCACGTTGCCCCCCACGCCGGCGACCGCCGAGGTGATCACGCGGATGACGAAGGGCCCCACCGTCGCCAGCAAGGTCAGCGGCACGAAGAACAGGAACAGCGAGGCCAGCAACGAGCCGACCGCGAGCGGAAATTGCAGGCACCAGAAGGCGACTTTCGCCGTGAACGGCACGGTGAAGCACAGATACACGCCCGCCAGCAGGATGCAGGTGTAGAGCCGCCGCAGGTTTTGCGAGCGGTCCACCAGCCAGCCGCCGAACTGGTAACCCGCCGCGAGCGAGATCAGCGTGACCGCAATCTGCGCCGTCCAGACGAAGTGCGAGGTGCCGACGTAGGGCGAGAGCATCTTCGCGCCGAGAATCTCGACGATGAGGATGGCCGCGCCAGTCGTGGCGGCGGTGCCGTAAAGAAAACGGCGCAGGCCCGGGGAAAGCGCGGCCGGCGGAGAGGCGACAGGTTGTTTCACGCGCGCTTTCTACGGGGCGGAAGGGCGGAGGGCAATTATGGAGTGCGGCGCCACCCGCCGCGTCGGGGACGGCCTACTTCGCCTTGGGCTTGGCGGGCGGGATTTTCTCCTGCTCGGCCTTGGTGCGAATCCAGTTGTGCCAGCCCTGTTCAAAAACCGGCAGACCGCCCCGCCAAAGGGTGGCGAGCTGGGCCGAGAAAACCTGCTCGGGCCGGGCTCCGCGCTCGACCGACGGGGCCTTGAGCAGCGAGGCGAGGAAGTTCTGCGCATTCGGATGGGACATGAAAAAGTCGAACAACGACCAGCCCACCACGTAGCCCATGCCGATGTCGCCATTGAACAGTTTGCCCCAGCCCTCGTAGCTCCCGGCCTCCAGGTAGGGGCGGATGGGCGAGAGCTTGCCCTCATCCAGCAGGCGCTTGAGCGTCTGCCAGCGCCGGGCGCGATCGAGCTTTTGCGTTTCGCCATCGGCCCACGCGGGCTTCCCAAACCAGTCGGCGCTGCCCTCGTTCATCCACAGCGGCACGTGCAGCAGGAATGCCTGCGTGACCGCGTGCGTGGTCTCGTGCAGCACGGTGGCCAGCAGCACGGCGGGCTGGGGATGCTTCCACGTCACAATCTCGGCCTGCGCGCCGGTGATCTCGCCGGTGCCGGGCCGGTAGGCTTTCTCGCTGCCGGTGTAGCCGAGCACGCGCGGGTTCACCGGGAACTTCTGGCTGGCGGCGTAATCGCGATATTCCTCGTAGGTGGGAAAAATGCGGTAGGTGATTTTAAAATCCGTGGGGGCCTTGCGCCGGAAGACCTGCTCATGCCGGGCGATGAGCTGCTTGATCTCGTAGTGGATGGCGTAGTCCATGCCACTGGTGACCGTGTGGCCGGTCTTGGCGTAGGTGACCTGATAAGCTCCCAGGCGGGCGGAGACCAACAACAGCAGGCCGAGGCTCAAAAGGCGCTGAAGCATGGCCGAGTAAACCAAGCGCTGGGCCGGCACGCCAGCGTGTCTTGCAGCGGAAAAGTTGAGGCCTGCCAGCCGGTCACGCCACCGTCAGCACCGTGTAGTTCTTCTTGCCCTTGCGCAGCAGCAGGTGCTTGCCGAAGAGCAGATCGGCGGCGGTGAGGGCGCGCTGCGGATTCGTCTCGCGGACATTGTTTACGTAGATGCCGCCGCCTTCTACGTCCTTGCGCGCTTGGCCCTTCGACTGGCCAAGACCGGCGTGGACGAGCAGTTCAACGAGGGAGGTGCCGGCCTCCGCCAGCTTCGCAGCTTCGAGCGGCTTGGTGGGGACTTCGCCAACTATGTCGTTGAATGTGGCTTCCGAAATGCCATCCAGCGGCGCGCCGAAGAGCACTTCGCTCGCGCGAATGGCCTCCTGCGTCGCGTGCTCACCGTGGAGCAGGTCGGTCACGGACTTCGCCAAGGCCCGGTGCGCAGCGCGCGCGCCGGGGTTGGCGGTGTGGGCTTGTTCCAGCGCCTCGATTTCCCCCCGGCTGAGGAACGTGAAGTATTTCAGGAACTTGATGACGTCGTTGTCCGCCGTGTTGATCCAGAACTGGTAGAAGCGATAGACGCTGGTCTTTTTCGCATCCAGCCACACGGTGCCAGCCTCGGTCTTGCCGAACTTCGTGCCGTCCGCCTTGGTGATGAGCGGGAGCGTGAGGCCCCACGCGGGCCGGCCAAGCTTCTTGCGAATGAGATCGGTGCCCGCCGTGATGTTGCCCCACTGGTCGGAGCCGCCGATTTGCAGGTCGCAGCCGTGATCGCGGGCCAGCACGTAGAAGTCAAACGCTTGGAGCAGCATGTAGCTGAACTCGGTGTAGCTGATGCCCACCTCGCGGTCCTCCATGCGGGCGCGGACGGACTCCTTGGCAACCATCTGGTTCACCGTGAAGTGCTTCCCGATGTCGCGGAGGAAATCGAGGAAGCTGACGCCGGCGGTCCAGTCGGCGTTGTCCACCAGCGAGGCACGATTGGGCTGAAGCGTGAAGTCCAGGAGGCGCGCAAGCTGCGGGCGCACAGCTTCGACATTGGCCACAATATGCTCCTTGGTGAGGAGCTGGCGCTCGGCGGTCTTGCCACTCGGGTCGCCGATGCTGCCGGTCGCCCCGCCTGCGACAGCGATGGGACAATGCCCAGCGTTCTGGAAGCGCCGCAGTGCCAGCAGCGGCACGAGCGAGCCGACGTGCAGCGAGTCCGCCGTTGGGTCGAAGCCGCAATAAAGCGTGACCGGGCGCGCGGCGAGCTGCTTCTGGAGTTCCGCCGCGTCCGTGCAATCCGCCACCAGGCCGCGCCACTGCAATTCTTCGTAGATGTTCATCAGCGCGGGAGTTATCGCGGCGGCACGGCGGCGGCTCAAGGGGAAAGTCCGTCGCATGGGTGAGGAGACGCCGCTGAACCCGTGCCGGCGGTTTGCAACCGCCGTCCGTGGACAACAGCATTTCGAGGCGGTTTTGAGATGCCAACCCGCAACCCGGCGATTGCAAATCGCCGGCACGGGCGAGGCAAACCGCTGAAACCCGCCAGCGTGAAACGCGTCTGTGCAAGCACTCGATTGCGCATTAGCTTGACCAGCATGAAGTCCGCGAACCGTTCACTGCTCTGCCTCGCCGCCCTATGGCTGGCGACCGGCTGGCTGCGCGCGGCCGTCTCCTTTCCCACGGATGTGCAGGCGGTGCTTTCCAAGGCGGGCTGCAATCTCGGCACCTGCCACGGCAACGCCACGGGCAAGGGCGGGTTCAAGCTCTCGTTGCGCGGCGATGATCTTGACTACGACCACGCCGCGCTGGTGCGCGAGCAGTTCGGCCGGCGCGTGGACGTGGTGGCACCGGACGAAAGCCTGCTGCTGCTCAAGGCCACGCAGGCGGTCGCGCACGAGGGCGGCAAGCGCTTCGACCGCGACTCCTGGGAATACCGCACGCTGCGGGAATGGATCGCCGGAGGCGCTCCGCGCAAGTCCGCTGGCGCGCCTACGCTGGTGAAGCTGGAGGTGACACCCCGCGAGCAGTTCCTCACCCCGCCGGCCGAGTCGGTGCAGCTTCAGGTCCAGGCCACCTTCTCCGACGGCTCGGTGCGGGACGTGACGCCGATCGCCTGCTACGAGGTCGTGAACGTCGCGGTCGCGGACGTGTCCGTGCAGGGCAAGGTGACGCGGAAGGAGTTTGGCGAGACGACCGTGCTGGCGCGGTTCCTCCGCCTGCAAGAACCAGTGCGGCTCGCGTTTGTGCCCGCGCGCCCGGATTTCCAGTGGGCCAACACTCGGCCGCACAACTTTATTGACGAGCACGTCTTCGCCAAGCTCCGCACGCTGCGGATGAACCCCAGCGAGCTGGCGAGTGACGAGGTGTTTCTGCGCCGCGCTTACCTGGATCTGCTGGGCATCCTGCCTACGGCGGAGGAGGCGCGGAAATTCGTTGGCCGGGGAGCGCCGACCGGCAAGCGCGCCGCGCTCGTTGACGAACTGCTGGAGCGCCCCGAGTTCGCCGGCTTCTGGGCCTTGAAGTGGGCGGACCTGCTGCGCGTGGAGGAGAAATCACTGGATGCCAAGGGCATGCAGGACTTCCACCACTGGATTCGGAACAGTCTTGCGCGGCACCAGCCGATGGACCAGTTCGTCCGCGAGCTCATCGCCGCGCGGGGCAGCACCTACGCCAACCCTGAAGCCAATTTCTACCGCGCCAACCGCACGCCCGTGCTGCGGGCGGAGGCGGTGGCGCAAGTATTCCTCGGCACCCGGCTCCAGTGCGCGCAGTGCCACAACCATCCGTTCGACCGCTGGACGCAGGATGATTACTACGACTGGGCCGCGCTGTTCGCCCGGCTCGACTACAAGATTCTCCGCAACGACCGCCGGGACAAAAACGACAAGCACGAGTTCATCGGCGAGCAGATCGTTTACCTAGCCCGCAAGGGCAGCGTGACCAATCCACGCACCGAGCAGCCGGCCGAACCGCGCTTTCTCGGTGCACCGAAGCAGGACTTCGCGCGGCAGGACGAGCTGGAGGCGCTCGCGGCTTGGATGACCCGCCCGGAGAATCCGCTCTTCGCCCGCGCGCAGGTGAATCGTATCTGGTTCCACCTCATGGGCCGGGGCATCGTGGACCCGATTGACGACTTCCGGGCGACGAACCCGCCCTCGCATCCCGCGTTGCTGGACGCGTTGACCGCCGAGTTTGTGAAGGGCGGTTTCGATCTGCGCCATCTGGTCCGGCTCATCATGGCTTCGCGCGCCTACCAGACCGTGAGCGAGCCGAACGAGACGAACCGCGAGGACGCATCGAATTATTCGCGTTCGCTCGTGCGCCGGCTGGGAGCGGAGCAGTTGTTCGACACGCTGCACCAGGTGGCAGGGGTGACCCCGGAGTTCCGCAACTTCCCGACCGGCACACGCGCCGCCGAGCTGCCTGGTGCCCGGCTCGAAGGCCGCCGGGGGCGGCGCAGCCAGCTTTCGCCCGACCTGTTCATGAGCGTCTTCGGCAAGCCGCCGCGCCTGACCACCTGCGAGTGCGAGCGCTCCACGGAGACGACCATGAGCCAGGCTTTCCAGATGATTTCCGGCCCATCGGTGAACGAGCTGCTCACGCAGTCGGACAACCGCCTCGCCGCGTTGCTCGACTCCGGCAAGCCCAACCGCGCCATCGTGGAAGAGCTCTACTGGACCGCGCTCACCCGCCCGCCCAGCGAGGCCGAAATGGCCAAGACGTCGGCGCACATTGAAAAGGCCAAGGACCGCCGCACCGGAGTCGAAGACGTGCTGTGGGGGCTGGTGAACGCGAAGGAATTTGTGCTGCGGCGGTGACGCCTGCCCGGCTCCTGTCACGCTGAAACTTTAACCCGAATGGCGCGTCTGGCCTTCCAGCAAACGACATTGGCCCCATGAACTCCGCCTGCATCCCGCAGCTTCATTCCCAGCTCACCCGCCGCCGCCTGCTGCAAGTCGGCGGCATGGGCTTGTTCGGGATGTCCCTACCCAAGCTCCTCGCGGCAGAGGCCAAGTCCGGCAAGCATCCGCCCGCCCGCGCCAAGTCCGTCATCTTCCTCTTCCAGTGGGGCGGCCCCAGCCATCTCGAAACCTTCGACATGAAGCCCAACGCGCCCGAGGGCATTCGTGGCTTGCACAAGCCGATGGCTTCCAACGCGGATGGCATCCAGG
>Ga0255093_1000864_pt1 | contig 12412 bp, 8 predicted proteins | sample Colum_Law_RepA_8_2_FD_188437 | JGI IMG/M metagenome (GOLD analysis project Ga0255093, IMG submission 188437) | Freshwater microbial communities from Columbia River, Oregon, United States - Colum_Law_RepA_8d | ecosystem: Environmental > Aquatic > Freshwater > River | place: USA: Oregon | collected...
CCACTTGCCCGATGTGGCACTCGGTATCCTGCATTCGCCACACCTGACCGGCGACGACTTGGGGACGGACAACACGTTTCGCTTCTTTCATTCTGCTGTTGGACTGGACCGGAGTTTGAATCTTCAAATAGACGCGAGATAATGACCGAGTGTCGGCCACGTGTCGAGCGAAAGGCGCGGCCGAGCCTGGGATTTATGCCACCAGAAGCAGAGCAAGAACGTTAATCCCCTCTGAGTTGGCGTCGTTCTGAACCCAACCAAGAGCAAGGCCGCGCAAGTGCGCGGCCTTGGCCAAATATTTGAGGGTCTGAAAGTTACGCAAAGAGCTTCGTCACGGCCTTGGCCTTCACCAACTCGCGAGGCTGGTTGAGGTGGTTCATCACCACGGTCTCCGGGTCGATGCCGAAGCTGTGGTAGATGGTGGCGAGCAATTCCGCCGGGTGGACGGGGTCCTCGACTGGTGCGGAGCCGGTCTTGTCGGACTGGCCATGAACGTAGCCGCGCTTGATGCCCGCGCCGCCGATGACGCTGGTGTAGCAATACGGCCAGTGGTCGCGCCCATCGGCACTGTTGCCGTTACCGCTGGTGCTCACACCCTTCTGCGGGCTGCGCCCAAATTCACCGATGGCTACGACAAGCGTTTCTGCCAGCAGACCGCGTGCATCCAAATCCTCGAAGAGCGCCGAGAGACCGGTGTCGAGCATCGGGCCGCTTTCCTTCTTCATGCGGTCGTTGAGGCCGACATGCACGTCCCACGAGTGGCGGTCGGAGTTGGCCACCTTGGGCCAGATGAGTTCCACCACGCGGGTGCCAGCCTCGACGAGGCGGCGCGCGAGGAGGCAGCTTTGGCCGAAGGTGTTGCGCCCGTAACGGTCGCGGAGTTTGTCGGGTTCTTGATTGAGGTCGAAGGCTTCGCGGGCGCGCCCGGAGACAATCAGGTTCATCGCCTGCTTGTAATACTCGTCGAGGTTGTAGTTCTCGACGGCCTTCTCGATTTCAGGAACCGCGTTGCTGAGTTCGTCACGCAGCTTGCCGCGGCGCTGGAGGCGGACGGAGAACATGTCAGGACGCAGGTTGAGGTCGTCCACCTTGATCTTATCCATCTTCGCCATGTCGAGGTCGTCGCCATCGGGGAAGAGCGTGTAGGGATCAAAGGCCTTGCCGAGGAAGCCGGCGTTGCCGCCCTTGCCGACGACGTTCGACTCCTGCAACGGGCGCGGGAACATGACGAACGGAAGCATCGGCTCGGTGGGCGGCTTGAGGCGAATGATGTTCGATCCGAAGTTCGGGAAGTCCTTCGGGCTGGGCGGCTCAAGCTGGCCGGACGGGCTGACCTTGTCGGTCGTGTAGCCGGTCATGATCTGGTAGATCGCCGCCGTGTGGTTGAACAGGCCGTTGGGCGTGTAGCTCATCGAACGGATCATGGTGAACTTGTCGTTCACCTTCGCGAGCTTGGGCAGTAGTTCGGTGTATTTGACACCGGTGAGCTTGGTGGCGATGGGCGCGAAGACGGACTTCACGTTGTCCGGGACGTTGTCTTTCGGATCCCACAGGTCCAAGTGCGACGGTCCGCCCTGCAAATAAATCATGATGACGCTCTTGGCCTTGCCCCAGCCGCGTCCGCCGGTGGCGGGGTTGGCGAGCGCCTGAAGCTTCATCGCGCCGCCGAGCGACAGGCCCAGCAGGCCGGAGCCGCCGATGCGCAGGATGTCGCGGCGCGTGACGCCGAGGTGTTTATCGCAGAGGTCTTTGCCGGGTTCGCCTGGGATTCGGATCATAGGACTATGGGTTTGCGTTCTAGTCAGGAGTGGACGCGCTGGCAAGGGGGGAAATTGAAAGTAGTTTTGCCCAGTTCATCCCGGATAGCCGCCTGCGACATAAGCCTCCAACTGGCTCAACGCCGAACGCTGTGCGTTGATGACCCATTTCACGAGATCACCGATGGAAATCAGCCCAATGATCCGCTCGCCGTCCTTCACCGGCAGATGGCGCACGCGGTTCTCCGTGACGATGCGCAGGGTTTCCTCGACGCCGTGCTTGGGCGTCACACAAATGACGTCGCACGTCATGATTTCACGAACAGTGGTGGTCTTGGAGGAACGGCCCTGCAGCACGACCTTTCGCGTGTAATCGCGCTCCGAAAGGATGCCAAGCAGCGAGCCGCCGTCCATGACGAGCACACAACCGATGTTGCGGTCAGCCATGAGCTTGATGGCGTCGAAGACAAACGTGGTGGGGGCAACCGCCTGGATCGATGCATGGACCTTGTGCTGGAGGATGGTGGCGACGGAGTCAGTGATTTCCATGGCGCGGAGCGGGTTGGGCGTTGGCTGTGCTGAGAGAGCAATTAAGCCGCTCGCACAGGGATGCTCAACGCAAAATTGCCGTGGACATCAAATTCGCAACTTCGCCACCACTGCGTTGGCATCGAAGACACACCCACCCCAGGTGCCACCGCTGACGGCTTGGAGCGCAGCCCAGAGTTTCGTGTCGTCGGGCAGGTTGTCGTTAGGCTTCAAGTCGTCGCGGGGCGGACGCTGCGCAAGGACGCTCGCGCCTTCTTCAGGGCTGAACTTGCGATCGCCGGCGCCAACGAAATCCACGCTGCCGGTGTTGGTGTTGCGGTCCACGACGATGCGAATCACATCGCCGTCGCGCAGCTTGCCGAGCGGGCCGCCCGCGAGTGCTTCAGGTCCGATGTGCCCGATGCACGCGCCGGTGCTCACGCCGCTGAAGCGGGCGTCGGTGATCAGCGCGACGTGCTTGCCGAAGGGCAAATGCTTCAGTGAACTGGTGAGCTGGTAAGTCTCCTCCATGCCCGTGCCCATCGGGCCGCAGCCGGCCAACACCAGAACGTCGCCTGCCACGATGCGCTTCTCCTTTATGGCCGCGATGGCGGCGCGCTCGCTGGTGAAGACTTTCGCCGGGCCTTCCTTGCGATAGACGCCGTCGGCATCCACCACGCTCGGGTCAATCGCCGTGCTCTTGATGACCGCGCCTTCGGGCGCGAGGTTGCCGCGCGGGAAGGTGACGGTGCTGGTCAGACCGCGCGCCTGCGCGCGCTCGGGGGAAAAGATGACTTCATCAGGGTCCACGCCGTCTTGAGCGCGGAGCAGTTCACGGAACTTCGTGCGACGCTCGGACGCTTCCCACCAGTTTAACACCTCGTCGAGCGTCGCGCCGCTGGTGGTGAGCACGCGTGTGTCCAGCAAGCCGAGCCGGCGCAAGTGCAGCATCACCTCGGGCACGCCACCTGCGAGGAACACGCGCACCGTCGGATGATGCACGGGACCATTCGGCAGCACGCTGACCAAGCGTGGGACGCGACGATTCACTTCAATCCAGTCGTCCACCGTTGGGCGCTTCAATCCTGCCGCGTGCGCGATGGCGGGGATGTGCAACAGCAAGTTCGTCGAACCGCCGAAGGCCGCGTGGACGACCATCGCGTTGCGAATCGCGGCGTCGGTGAGGATGTCGCGGGACTTGAGACCACGCGTTTCCAATTCCACCAAAGCGCGCGCGGAGCTGACCGCGAGTTCCGTCCAGACTGGCTCGCCCGAGGGCGCGAGCGCGCTGTGCGGGAGTGAAAGGCCGAGCGCTTCGCCGACGACTTGCGAGGTCGCAGCCGTGCCGAGGAACTGGCAGCCGCCGCCCGGCGTGCCACACGCGCGACAGCCCAACTCCGCCGCCTCGGCAAGCGAGATGAGGCCGTGCGAGTAACGCGCACCGAGCGTCTGCACCGCGCCCGCATCTTCGCCATTGCTGGGCGGGAGCGTGACGCCGCCGGGAACGAGCACGCTGGGCAAGTCACGCATCCCCGCGAGCGCCATCATCATCGCGGGCAAGCCCTTGTCGCACGTAGCGATGCCGAGCACGCCGCTGCGCGTGGGCAGCGAGCGGATGAGGCGACGGAAGACGATGGCAGCGTCATTGCGATACGGGAGCGAGTCGAACATCCCCGTCGTTCCCTGCGTGCGCCCGTCGCACGGGTCGGACACGCAGCCGGCGAAGGGGATGGCCTTGAGCCGCTTGAACTCCTTCGCAGCCGCCTCGACGAGTAGGCCAATTTCCCAATGCCCGGTGTGGTAGCCGAGCGCGATGGGCGATCCATCCGGCGCGCGGCGACCGCCCTCGGTGCTGAGGATGAGGAACTGCTTGCGGCCCAGTTCGGCGGGGTTCCAGCCCATGCCGGCGTTCTGCGTCCAGCCGAAGAGATTGCCGCTGGGCTGGTGCAGCAGCATGTCCGCATCAAGCGGCAGCTTGCCCGCCGGGCCGGGAGCCTTGGAGCGGATTTGGTAGATGTCGGCGGAGCCGAGCAGTTCGTTCAACGAAGCCATGCGGGAAGTGAAGCAACAAGTCTGGCGCGCGGACAGGCGAAATAAAAAAGCCGCACGGCGAACCGTGCGGCTTTCGAGAGAACTATTTCCGGTGACTCAGCTCACCAGTTCCTTCAACGGAGTGCCGTTGCGGACGATCATGATCGGGCGACCGGTCCGGGTGTTGTATTCCTTGCGCGAGTCGATGCCCAGCGCGCGGTAGAACGTCGCGGCCACATCGTCGGGCGTGATGGCCTTGTCCTTCGGGCCTTCGCCCTTGGCGTCTGACTCGCCAACCACTTGGCCGCCCTGAATGCCACCACCACCGAGGAGGCAGAACATCGCGCGGGGATAGTGGTCACGGCCGCCGCGCTGGTTGACCTTGGGCGTGCGGCCAAATTCGCCAGTCACGAAGACGGCGGTGGTTTCGAGCAGGCCCTTCGCGGCGAGCGCGTTGAACAGGCCGCTGAGGCCAGCGTCGAGCGTGGGGAGATTCTTGTTCTTGAGTGTGGCGAAGTTGTCGCTGTGCGTGTCCCAGCCGCCGAGGCTGACGCTGGTGAAACGCACGCCACTTTCAATCAGGCGCGTGGCCAGCAGGCAGCTCTGTGAGAACTGATCCTTGCCGAAGAGGTTAACGATGCTCTCGGACTCCTTGCCGGTGTCGAAGGCGTCGCGGGCCTTGCTGGAGCGCATCATCGCAAACGCCTTTTGACCAAACTGATCCATGCCGGCGAGGAGCTTGTCATCCTTGCCGAATTCCCCAAAGGCGGTGTCGTAGCGCTGGACGAGATTCTGGCGGCGGTCAACATCCTCCAAAGTCACGCCGTTGCGCAGAGCGAGGCCGCGGACTTCAAGGGCCTTGCCGGGCTGGGGTGAACCGCCGGTCTCGAAGGGGCCGTATTCCACGCCGAGGTAGCCGGTGGCGTTGTCGCCGAGGTTGGGCACGGCCACGAAGCTGGGCAGATACTCGGTGCCGCGCATCTCCTTGGCGACCACCGCGCCGTAATGCGGGTAGTTGAGGGAGGGCAAGGGACGGTTGCCGGTGTTCATGTAGCGCGAGCCCAGTTCGTGCGCGGCGAGCGTGTGGCTCACGCCGCGCAGGACAGCGAACTTGTCAGCGCACTTGGCGAGCTTGGGAAGGTGCTCGGATATCATCACGCCGTCGGCGTTGGTCTTGATGGGCTTGAACTCGCCGCGATGCGTGTCGGGCGCATCGGGCTTGAGATCGAAGGTGTCCATGTGGCTGGGACCGCCGCCAAGCCGGACAAAGATGGCAGCCTTGCCCTTGGCCTCGCTGACCGCGCCTCGGCTGCTCAGAGCGAAATAGTCGCTAAGGGTCAGGCCGACGCCGGCGAGTGCGCCAACGCGCAAAAAATCACGGCGGGCGACTCCGTCACAGGTGATGTGGGTGGACATATTTATTTGGGTGTGGGTTGTTGGCTGACTGGCAATTCAAAATGCGTGAAAAGTAGGCTTTCAATGGTTCACCATGAACTCACGCGTGTTAAGCATGGCCCAAAAGAGCTCACGAACGCCTTCCGCAGGCGAGTTCGCGGCGGCAATGTCGGCCCGGGCCTTCTCGAATTCCGTGGCGGTGGGCGGGCGGCTGACGGTGCGTAGGAAGACTTGGGCAATGTAGTCGTCGGTATTGGCGATCGGAGTCTTCGAGGTGGCGGGCTGGGGCTGCTGTTTTGCAAGACGTTCTTTCGCCTGTTTCAGCTCCGTCTCCAGCTCCTTGCTTGCTGGATTTTTCTTCAGCTTCGCCTCCAACTTACCGATGAGCGGTTCCAACTGAGCTTCGTCGCCCTTGCGCTTGGCCGTCACGCCTTTGGTGCTGGTCGCTTTGCGAATCTCCTCGATGAAAGCCCCGCCCTTTGCCTGCTCCAAGGCGTTTAGCAACTCGGGGTCGTTGCGGGTGAAGAGCGTCTGGAGTAGCGTCGGGTCCGTGGTGCGTTCGCAATCGCAGTTCGTCTCGCGCACGGGTTTGCCGAAGATGTTCAGCGAGTAGTTCGAGGCCCCCTTGCCGCCGCGACCGGCGTTGGCGTTCGGGCCGATGGCACGGTTCTCGATGTCATCGCGGAACGCGGCAACGCGCTCGCTGCCAAGCGTAGCCTGGGTGATTCCATCCACCACCACCTCGGCGGGCAGCCGACGGATGACGAAGCGGCTGAAATTCTTCTCATCGTTCTTGTTCGTGTCGTTCGGTTTCCACGAGCGCTGATAGGTGGCGCTGTTGAGAATCTCCTTGTGGAGCCAGGCCATGTTGTAGCCGTTCTTCACAAAACCGCTGGCGAGGTAATCCATCAACTCCTCGTTCACCGGCGGGTTGGCGAGATTCATGTCGTCCGCCGGCTCCACGAGTCCACGGTGGAAGTAAGTGGCCCAAACACGGTTGACCCACGCCTTGGCGAAATACGGGTTTTTAGGGCTGCGGAGCCACTCCATCAACGGGGCGCGCGGGTCAGGATATTCCTTGAGCATCACTTCCTCGCCGCCGAGCACACGGGGCGTAAGGACGCGACCATCGAAGTTCGGATTCTTTTTCTTCATCTGCTCGATTTCGCGCTCGGAAAGCTTGCTCTTGGAATCGCGAATCGTGGCATACACCTCCTGCCAGGGGGCCGGCTCGCCCGCCTTCACGCGCTTCTCGAACTCGTTGCCCAGCGCCTTCTGGTTGTTGCCGCCCTTGGGGTCGGGCGGAACAGCTTCCTTGATTTCCTTCGTCAGGCTGGCGTAGGTGACGGTCTCGCCCGGAACACCCGGAGCGCCTTTACCCCCGCCGCCCTTGCTGCCGTAGCTCACACCCTCGAAAAATGCTTGGAAGGATTTGAAATCATTCTGGGTCCACTGATCGAACGGGTGCTTGTGGCACTGCGCGCACTCAATGCGGACGCCAAGGAAGCTGTGCGAGAATGCCAGCGCCTTCTCCTCCGCCTTTTGGAGATTCTGCCGTTGCCAGAAGTAAGGCATGTTCGGACGCTCGGCGAAGCTCAGCGGGTTCTCCGCCCGGAAGTAACCGGACATCTCGCGGGCAAATTCCTCGTAAGTCTGGCCTGGCTTGGTCCGCCCGGTTGCGAGAATGATGCCTGCCATCATCTGATCGTAAGGCTCGTTCTTGGCGATTCGGTGGTTCATCCAATCATACCACTGGCGGCTGAAACGCTCCCCGTAGTTGTTCTGCCCGTTGCCGCGCAGCACGCGCGGGTTGTTGCCGAGGAAGTCGCTCAACTTCGTGGCCCACCAAGCGGCGTAGGCGGGGGTCTTGAGCAGCTCGTCCACCTTCGCCGCCCGCTTGGACGAAGACTTGTCATTGAGGAAGGCGGTGATTTGGTCCGGCGTGGGCAGGGTGCCTGTCACATCCAGCGACACGCGGCGCAAGAACTCGGTGTCGGTGCAAACCTCGCTCGGGACGATGCCCAGCTTCTGAAGTTTGCCGACGACCAACTCATCCACCTTCGAGGTTGTCGCCTGCCGAGGATACTTCGGCCCGGTTTTGTCCGACACGGGCAGAATCACCGGAATGGGATGCACGCCGTTGTCGTAGAACGCGACGATGTGTGTGTCACCCCGATCCTTCGCCTCCACGGCCCCGGTCATCGAGATGGTGGAAACAGAGTCGTCATTCGATCGGAACCGCGTGAGCTGCGTCACGTCCTCGACAGTGCCGTCTTTCCAATGCGCCAGCACGCGGAGTTGGACTTTCTCTCCTGGCCGTTTGAACACGATTTCCTTGGGGAAAACCTCGAGCCGCTCAAAATCACCGGTCGCTTCCACGTCGGACTTGGCTCCGGTCTGAATCCACTTGAGCATCAGGTTGTATTCCCATGAGCCCTTCTTGTAACGCTCCTTGCCCTTGTGCGGCTCTTCGTTGGTGCCTTTGGTGAGCAGGAGGCTTTTCTCCGGCTGCTCACGGTTGATGCGGGCCTGTTTTTCGTCACCGTCTGCATTGACCGTCAACTGCTTCCAGTCCTTGTCGAAGTCGTAACCAAATAGGGAAAGCTGGAAGCCGCCGCGGCCCTGAAACGATCCGTGGCATTCGCGCCCGCTGCAACCCGCGCGGCTGATCAACGGCACGACATGGCGGCGGAAGCTTGGTTCTTCAGCCTTCGCCAGACTGGCAAAACGTTCTTCCGGCGTGCGGAGCGGAGCGTCTTTGGCGGGTGAAACCGAGGCTGAGACCAAGGAAATGGCCAGAAGGATTGCCGGGAGTCGCATAACGGTTGTGTGCCTGACGAGGCGGGATCTGGGATATTCAAAACATGGTGCCCCTATCTCACGTTCAACATCCGGTGCAGGTAGTGTGTCGTGACTGCCAGCCTGACATGAACTCGCCCCACCCTGCCCTTCTGCTCACAGCCTGGCTACTGTGATGCCTCTCGGCGCAGCGGACTCGCTGGATCGCGCAACCGCGACGGCCACGAGCTATCCGTTGATCGCCCTCGAAACAATCTGAGGGGGGGCTTATGAACCCCGGTTTTGCAGGCCGTGCAAGCGCACAGCCTCAACTCACGGAGCAACGGACGTCGGCGCAGGATTCTTCTCCGAGTCTGTAATCCGGCGCAGCAGGGCCAGCTTCGGCACTGTCCAGCGCGGCTCCTTCACCTGCTCCAAGTAAACCTTGGCCAAGTTGGGATGGCCGCGATTGATTGCGTAGCGAGCGAGGTGAACCATGACCTCGTTGCGCTCGCTTTCATTCCCAGCCAAGTTGAGGGCGTGTTCCCATGCCGTCTGGCCATCCACCAGACGTGCCGGGGTGATCAAGTAGTAGATTTCCGCCAACGCGACTGCGTAACGGAAGTTTTCCGGCTCCAGATTCATGCCCCGACGATACATCCGCAGAGCTTTGTCAAAAACCGCCTGCTCGGTCAGCTTGTAATGGGCGGCGGCATCCTGGCGGTAAATCAACAGGGATGTCCCAAAATCAGCGTAATAGGATGCCTCCAGCGGCAGCAGCGCGAGGCTCTTCTCGAAACACTCAAAGGCTTCCACCACACGACCGGTGTGGAGGAGCTGGTGGGCCAGTTCACTCCAAGGCTCCGCGCTGTCGGGCTGTTCATGCCGGGTCATTTCCAACTGCCGGACCATTTCCAGCAGCCGGACCATTTCCTCGCGGAACGGGGCCTCAATGCCTTCGATGACCGCGGCACCCGGATGCTTCCGGCGGAATTCAGCGATGGCTTCGCTGACGATCTTGAAGCGGTGGTCAATCCGGAGGCTCAACATGTGGTTCGGCTCCTCCTCGGGATTCTCATCCAGCGCGGGCATTTCCCGCAACCAGCGGTAAATATCCTCATGAGCATCGGTCACCCGCGCCTTCAGGGCGGCGAGCGCGGTGACTTGATCGGTGCTGGCAACGGCTTGGGCACTGCTCGGGGAAGTCGGGCCGGCTCCGGCGCAAAACACTGAAATCAGCAAGGCGATCAGAGCGCTCACGCTGGGAATCCCGCTCAGGTGGCGGACCAAACAGTTCTTAATGTTCAACTTCACGGCGGATACAGACGGACATTGGGGGGCAAAAGTGTAATATATCTTTCGATCAGACGAAATTTGTCTGGTAGCCGCCTTCCCGAGAGCGTCACGGCGGGTTCTTGCGCCGGTCATCGTCCTTCGCTGGCGGCGGCAGGGCTTTTTCCACCAATTCCCGGGTCAGCCGGCCTTTCACCGCCGTGAGCGTCGCATTGGTGACGGAGTTCAAGTGCGCCCGCGCCTCGTTGAGCTGGCCCGCTGCAGCTTTCGAGCGCGCCAGGTGCAAATGCACTCCCTCGCGCTCCAAGCCATCCCGGGCGAGACGCAGTGCCTGGGTCCAGGCCGCAATGGCCGCCTCGGGCTCCGCCGGCTGGATCCCGTAGTAAACCTGCGCCAGATCGGTCGCGAGCTGGAAGTTCGTCGGGTCGAACTTCTGACCCAGCCGATAAAGCTCCAGTGCATTGCGCAGCACCTGCTGGTCGCTGATCCGGTAGTGGGCGGCGGCCTCTTTCCGATGCAGCACAAGGACGGAGCCCAGATTGTGGTAATAGATGGCCTGCCGGGGATTGAGCTCGATCGCCTTGGTGTAAAGCTCGAAGGCCTTGGCCACCGGGCCGTTCTGCCCGTAGCTGTTTGCGAGGTTGTTGTAAGCGGCGGGATTGGAGGGGTCCAGCTCCAGCGCCTTCTCCCAGCGCTTGCGGGCTTCCTGTTCCTCGCCCAAATCGTTGAGGAAGCTTCCGAACGCAAGCTGAGCGCGGGCGTGCTTGGGATGCCGCTGGAGAAACGCCTCGTAGGCTTGTTTCACCGGGGCGAGCCGTTGCTCAATCTTCAGGCTCAACACCGCCTCGGACAGACCGGCACCCTTCTGCTGGAAGGCGTTGTTCTCCTTGATCCACTTGTCGATTTCCTCCTGCGCCGCGTCATCCAGTCCCATCAGCCGCTGAAACTCCGGCTCCACCGGATCCGCCGTGGACACCGAATACAACGGCGAGATCGCACCGCCAGTCCGCGTCGCGCCGGACACCGGCACCAAGCCAATCACGACCCACCACAAACTGGAGACAAGCCACTTCACGACGCCAACCTAACAAGAATGCGGTGGCGGGCCAAGCGCGCCTTTTTCTTCGTGCGGCTGCCGGGTGGCGCTACACTCCCCGCATGATGGATTATGTGCTGCGCGGCGTGCTGACGTTGCTGGAGCCAGTGGGCTTTCTATGGGCGGCCCTGATCGTGCTGACTGCATTGCTGCTGCGCAAAAATGAACGCCGTCTTGCCGCGTTCGCGGGGGGACTGGCGCTTCTGATTTGGGTGCTTGGCGCAACCCCGCTGCCCGGCAGCATCCTGGCCACGCTTGAACGGCCTTGGGTCGGCGTGAAGCGGGCTGAACTCCCAACCGCCGATGCCATCGTCCTACTCGGCGGCTACGGCACCCCGTCGCGGGAGGAAGTCGGCCGTCTGCACTTCAACGGAAGCGCCGACCGCGCCGTGGTCGCCTTGGAACTGGTGCGGCTCGAAAAGGCGAAGGTCCTGATCGCCGGCGGCAGTGGTTTCACGTTCGAAGGCGAGCGCTTCGCCGAGGCTGACCTGCTCAAGGGAATTCTCGACGAGCGGAAACTCACCAGCGCAGAAGTCATCAGCTTGGGCGGCTGCAAGAATACCCGCCATGAAGCGGAAAAGGTGGCCAAGCTCGCCCAGGAGCGCGGCTGGAAGCGCATCCTGCTCGTGACCTCGGCCACGCACCTCCGCCGCGCCACCGCCGTCTTTCGCACCACGACCGGACTGGAGATAATCCCCGTGCCCAGCGCCTTCGTCACCAGCGCCAGCATCGTCACGCTGCCGTCGCTCGATCTGGTTCCGCGCTCGCACGGGTTTGCCAAGCTGGACGCCTATCTCCACGAGCAAATCGGCTGGCTGGTTTACCGGCGGCGGGGCTGGATTTCCGCCGAGGACGCCGCGCGTTGAACGCCTTTTTCCTTCTTGCGTGACGAAGGGTGCGGCATCCTGAGCGCGATGGAATTGGGCACTGATGAGATTTTGCAGGCTGTCCGCGCCGCGCTGGCGGAGGACATCGGCCCCGGCGACGTCACCACGCTCGCCACCGTGCCGGCAGCCGCGACGTTGACGGTGGAGATGGTCGCGCGTGAACCGCTCGTGCTGGCGGGGCTGGCATTCGCAACTGCGGCCTTTCGCGAACTAAGCACGCAGATTCAGCTCCAATCGCACCAAGCTGACGGCCAGTTCTGCGCCGCTGGCGACCGCCTGCTGCGCGTGGAAGGCCCGGCCCGCGCCATCTTGACCGCCGAGCGTGTCGCGCTGAATTTCATGCAAAGGCTCTCTGGCGTCGCCACCCTAACCGCCCGGTTCGTCCGTCAACTGCAAGGCACTCGCGCGAAGATTCTCGATACCCGCAAGACCACGCCGGGCTGGCGGCGCTTTGAGAAATACGCCGTCCGCTGCGGCGGCGGCCAGAATCACCGCATCGGGCTCTTCGACCTCGTTCTGATCAAGGATAACCACCTCGCCGCGCTGCGCGACGAGCAGCCCAACGCCATCGCCGCCGCCGTGCAACGCGCCCGCACCGCGTATCCCGCCCTGCAAGTCGAGGTCGAGGCCGACACGCTCGCACAAGT
>Ga0255093_1000879_pt1 | contig 12261 bp, 8 predicted proteins | sample Colum_Law_RepA_8_2_FD_188437 | JGI IMG/M metagenome (GOLD analysis project Ga0255093, IMG submission 188437) | Freshwater microbial communities from Columbia River, Oregon, United States - Colum_Law_RepA_8d | ecosystem: Environmental > Aquatic > Freshwater > River | place: USA: Oregon | collected...
ATTCAGCAAAAGGGTTTTGCTTGGCGAGAATCGATAGCGGTAGTCGACGCATCAGCGGAATCACGAAACCCCACGGGAAAAATGGTACCGCAGAGGCCTGTACCCGACGATCAATCAAATTGGTGATTAAGAGCACTAAGCGTCACGGAGCTTTGATCGACAGTCCAAGTGCCGCAACCCGATCGTTTGGTGCGAAAAGAAACAACGTTTCTGGTCTCAGCTTTCCAGGTGGTTCCAGTTCAATTGTGAGCGACAACGGCTCTCGTGCAAACTTCAACAACTCGTTGCGCATCGATTCATCAGGCGGTATCCCGATCGTATTTAGCCATTGCACCAGTATCGCGGCGAGGGCGTCGTCCGCGTTGTTCGTGTCAGCGCCTAGACGCGATACGAGATCGGCGCGGAGGTTCTGAGCCAATCCCAAGTCCGAAAAGTTCAGCTTGGCTCTGGAAAGAGCCGCTCCTGAGAAACTTGCGACTTGAGCCAATTTCAGCAACACCGAGGCCTGAACCTTGACGGTTTCTGGACTATCGAGATTTATCGCTGTGAATAGCTCGCCGTCGTCTCTGCCGTAGTGCCATTCGAAACCACCACTGACGCTTTTCGGCCAAGGATCATTGACGGAAAGATGAGCTGCGTGAAAAGTCACGCTGATAGAAGAAGGCCAAGTCTCACCATTTGGCTGCCGCAAGCCGCTGTAGCGAACTCTTGGAATGCTGAGTTTCAGATCGGGAGAAAGGCCGTAACGACGACGTAACTGGTCACTCGGTACGAAGCTCAGATCGTCAATCTCCCCGCTCCCCCAAAAATGAGCCCTTGTCTGACGGTGGCTCAGCGTTCCGAAGGGCTCCCACTGTGAGGCTAGCGAGCGTAGGAGTGTTCGCTGTTGCAATTCTGCTGCTGCTTCAGCCCGCCAAAAAGCCAGGCCAGCTGCTGCGAACGAGATGAATAGGAGGGTTCGGATCATCATGTCTAGATTGTAGGCATGACTCGCAGCGGTACTCGGTCTAGACTGCAAAGTCACCGCACTGAGAAGGGATCCGCCATGCGCCAGTTGCCTCGCCCCGTCATGTTTGTCTTGTGCGTTGGAGGCCTGCTTTTTCAGCTCGCGCACGGTGGTGAGCGAACGTACCGCTGGACCGACGAAAAGGGGCGTGTGCACTACAGCGACATGAAGTCCGAGAAAAGCGAGCAAGTCGAGGTCAAGCCAGGAAGCGGTGTCTACTCGGCACCCAAGGATTCTCCCGCCGCCATTGCTGCCCGCCAACTCGACTGCCAGCGTAAGAGGGATCAGCTGACGGTGTATGGCAGTTCCTCGGAGATCACCGAAACGGACAGTCTCGGGAACACCCGCACATACTCGGCCGCCGAGCGCCAAAAGCTTCTTGAGCGCACCCAGCAGCAGGTGGATGCCGTCTGCAACCCGACCGCAACGAATGCCGACGGAGCCTCAGGCAATGCGCCGCAATCTTGATTGCCCCTTGTTGCGGCTACGTTTGATCCTGATTTGCTGCGGCCTGTTGCTCGCAGCTTCCGCACAGGCTGCGGGCGGGGTCTTCCGCTGGGTGGATCGGAATGGGGTTATGCGATACGACGACCAGAACCTCTTGGCAGAACGCTTGACGCACGCCTCCATCGCCAGAGGTTCTGTAGCGGCCGACGCCAAAGCCACAGTACCGGCTGAACTGGTCGCCGAAGTCGCCAAGCAGTGCGGTGATCTCAAGGAGCGCAGTGAAAGCTACGCGCAGGCCCGCGCCATCTATGGCAGCGACCCTGTCGGCAACCAGTATCGATTCAGCCCGACGCAGGTCGCACTCGAAGTCGCCAGACTTCGCGAAGAGACCCGGCGCTACTGTCGGCCGCTGGCCGCGCAGTATCTGCTGGCAGAAGTGCGCGCCGAAATACGACGTCAGGACGGGCTGAAAGCGGCCACCGCGCCATCGAAGTGACAACGTCCCATCCCACGCTGAAACGGCACGGGATGAGTTTGGGGCTGTCTTTCAGGCAATCGCTTTCTTGACGTAGGTCGGTAGCGCAAAAGCGCCTACGTGCGTCTCGCGATTGTAAAACTGCGTGTCGAGGGCGTCGGCCTGTTCAAGCCGCGACACCTTGCTGCCCGCTTTCTTGAAGGCAATCGATCCGCTCCACCAGCCAGACGGATAGATGACCTGCGGGAAATGCAGCAAGGTCGTCTCCGCAAAGCCTGCATCCTTCATGGCCTGGTGCATTTCTTTGATCAGCTCAAGATGCAGCAGCGGCGACTCTGACTGCTGCACCAGCATGCCGTCAGGCTTCAATGCCTTGATGCAATCCAGATAAAACTTCTTGCCGAACAGGCCTTCCGCCGGGCCGACCGGATCGGTGGAGTCGATGATGATGACATCGATGGAGCCCGCGGCGACCTCCTTCATCCAGGCAATGCCATCGCCGAAAAACAGCGTCGCGCGCGGGTCATTGTTCTTGTCGCAGAGTTCGGGAAAGTGGATTTCGGAGAGGCGCGTGACGCGCTCGTCGATCTCGACCTGGGTCGCCGACTTCACCTCGCGGTGCTTGAGCACTTCGCGCAGCGTACCGCAATCACCACCACCCACGATCACGACCGTCTCAGGGTTGGGATGCGAGTTGAGTGCCGGGTGGCTCATCATCTCGTGATACAGAAAGTTGTCACGAGTCGACACCATCGTACAGCCATCGATGGTCATCAGCTTGCCGAAGGTTTCGGTCTGCCAGATCTCGATCTGCTGATACGGCGTCTGTTCGCTGTGCAGCTTGGTGCCCTTGAGCGAAAAGGCGGTGCCGGTGGCTTCGATGGCTTCGGTGAACCAGGTGTGGTCGAGGGACATGGGAGTGCAGTGGTTTGTTCGTAAAATGGCGGCGCGAGTATAGAGGCTCGCCCTACCTTCTTTAGTGAATCTGCCGTGACGAACTGGTCTCCCGCTCAAGCCCGTGCCCGCTACAACATCCCGCAGTGGTCTGAGGGCTATGTGGATGTCAACGCAGCAGGGCACCTCACCGTGCAGCCCTTCAAGCAGGGCGTGGCGGTTGACCTTCATGCGCTCGCCATGCAACTACCGAAGGAAGGCTTGGAATGGCCGGTGCTGGTGCGCTTCACCGACATCCTCAGGGACCGCGTCGATGCGCTCACTGGTGCCTTCGCGCAGGTCATCGCCGAGTACGGCTACAGCGGCCGCTACACCGCGGTCTATCCGATCAAGGTCAACCAGCAGAAGGCCGTGGTCGAGGCCATCGTGCAGCACGGTGGCACGCGCGTGGGTATCGAGGCCGGCAGCAAGCCGGAGTTGGCAGCCGTGCTCGGGCTGGCACTGCCCGGCAGCGTGATCGTCTGCAACGGCTACAAGGATCGCGCCTACATCCGCCGTGCGCTCATCGGTCAGAAGCTCGGCCACACGGTCTACATCGTGGTCGAGAAACTCAGCGAGCTGCCGCTGGTGATCGAAGAATCACGCAATCTGGAAGTCGCGCCCTTGATCGGTCTGCGCCTGCGCCTCGCCAACATGAGCGAGTCCACGCAGCAGAACACGGGTGGCGAAAAGAGCAAGTTCGGCCTCACCACCGCGCAGGTGCTGGAAGCGCTGGAGATGATGCGCAAAGCGGGCTTGAGCGATGCCGTCCGCATGATCCATTTCCATCTCGGCAGCCAGGTTGCCAACGTGCAGGATGTCGCGCGCGGCATGCGCGAGGCAGCGCGTTTCTATGTGGAGCTGCGCCGCCTCGGCGCGCCCATCGAGGTGGTGGATGTCGGCGGTGGCCTGGGCGTGGACTACGAAGGCACGCGCTCGCGCGGCCACTGCTCGATGAACTACTCGCTGCGCGAATACGCCCGCAGCATCGTCCGCACCCTGCAGGAAATCTGTGCGGAAGCCGGCGAGCCCGAGCCCGCGTTGATCAGCGAGTCTGGCCGTGCGCTCACTGCCCACCACGCGGTGCTCATCGCCAATGTGGTCGACAGTGAAGTCATCGGCGCGCCCACCATCGCCAAGCCGGTTGAAGGCGCGCCTGCGGTCGTCCACGAATTGTTCGAGTGCCTGAACGAGATCGTTGAACGCGGCCCGCTGGAGAGTCTCCACGAAGCCGATACGCTGCTGGCCGAAGCCCATGCCCACTACGCGGAGGGCAAGCTCACGCTTGCCCAGCGGGCTTGGAGCGAGCAAGCCTGCCACGCGGTCGCGCGAGCGGTTTCCCCGATGCTCGATGCCAACATCCGCGCTCACCGCGAGATGCTGGAAACCCTGCGCGAGCGGCTCAGCGCCAAGTATTTCTGCAATTTCTCGGTGTTCCAGTCCGTGCCCGATGCCTGGGCGATTGACCAGGTGTTTCCCATCCTGCCGATCCACCGGCTGGACGAAGAGCCAGCCACGCGTGCGCGCCTCTGCGATCTCACCTGCGACAGCGACGGCCGTCTCGACACCTACGTCGACCACGAAGGCCTCACACCGACTTTGGCGCTGCATGCCTTGCGCGAGGACGAGCCCTATCTGCTGGGCTTCTTCATGGTCGGCGCCTATCAGGAAATCCTGGGCGACATGCACAACCTGTTTGGCGACACCAATGCCGTCAACGTGGTGCTGGACGCCAATGCACCGAACGGCTGGCGCCTGGATGATCCTGAGTACGGCGACCGCACCGACGAGCTGCTGCGCTACGTGCACCTGGCGCCGGAGGAACTGACGCAGTCCTACCGAAAGAAATTTGCAGCCAGCGGCTTGCCATTGGGCGTGCGCAACGCCCTGCTGGCGGAGTTGGAGGCGGGGCTCTCCGGCTACACATACCTGTCTTGAAGGTTCCTTGATTCGCCGCGGGCAGCGACCGACGAACGGTCGTATCTGTCGCTGCTACTGCTGCGTTGTGGGGTGATCGGGCTTTCAGATGCCCGGCCTGCGGTGCTTTGCGCCGCTGTCCCCCCCACTTTCGAGGACTCTTCATGCGGCATTGTTTTCCCCTCGTGGCACTCGCTGCGGCACTTGCACTGACGGGCTGCGGCGGCGCATCACCGCAGCCGGTCGCGGTGCCATCGGTGCCTACGCCAGGCCCGACCCCCACGCCCGAAACGCCGCCACCGGCAGAAGTCGCGGCCAAGACCTGCGTTGATGCCAACACGGTGATGCAGGAGCGTCTCGCCCTGCTGGGTGCCGCGGAACTCCGCTCGGTCATCGTCACCTTCGAGGGCAATACGGCACCGACGCTGCAACAGCTCAAGCTGCTGGAATCGATCGGTCTCTCCGGTCCCTATTTCAAGCACCTGCCCATCGCCTCGGTGCTGGCCACCAAGACGCAGATTGAGTGGCTGCAAAAGCTGCCGGGCGTCCGCTCGGTGCGCTTCAACGACGTGCTCACCTACGAGGACGACGTGGCTCGCAACCTCACCTCGGTGGATCACGCGCAGACCGTACCCGAGCTGAAGAACAGCCAGGGCGAGCCGATTACCGGCAAGGGCATCACCATTCTCGTCAACGATTCCGGTGTCGACGGCACCCATCCTGATCTCCAGTTCCGCGCGAAGGTGATCGAGAACGTCCAGGGACACACCAATGCGGTGCGCGCCAATGCCGGCGATGCCGACCGCGGCATGTATCCCTTCACGCCCACCGAGGGCGTGCCCAATACCGATGTCGGTGGCAGCCACGGCACCCACGTCGCGGGCATCGCGGCTGGCGATGGCACCGCCTCCGGGGGCAAGTTCGCAGGCGCCGCCAAGGGCGCTTCGCTGATCGGCTACGGCTCAGGCGCGGTATTGCTGGTGCTCGACACGCTGGGTGGCTTCGACTATGCCCTGCAGACCCTGGAGCAACACCCGGAGTACAACCTGCGCATCGTCACCAATAGCTTCGGCAACACCGGTGATGTCGATACCTGCTTCGACCCGGCAGACCCCACCAACGTCACCACCAAGATCCTGGCGGACAAGAAGCTGATCGTGGTGTTTTCGGCCGGCAACTCGGGTTCGGGTGCCGGCACCATCACCGGCAATTTCAAGAAGGCGCCCTGGGTGCTGGCTGCGGCCAACGGCGAAAAGACCGGCCTACTGGCGCCATCATCGTCACGTGGCCGCTTGAAGGGTGGCATCTACGAGACCGTGGTCGATGGGGAGACCTTCGTGATCGAAGACCGACCCACGGTCACGACGCCGGGTACCGACATCATCTCCACCCGGGCCATTGCCGCCGATCCCTTTACCCCGCTGGATACCGAGGCCGACATCGCTGCCGGTGACATTCCGCCAGAGCAGATTCCGTACTACACGCACAAGACCGGCACCAGCATGGCCGCGCCGCACCTGGCGGGACTCACGGCGCTGCTGCTGGAAGCCAACCCCGAGCTGACCTGGCGCGAGGTCAAGGCCATCTTCAAGCAGACGGCCACGAACATGCCGGGCTATGCGGCGCACGAAACCGGCGCTGGGTTCGCCAACGTCGAGGCCGCACTGGCGATGGCGCTCAAACTGCGTACGGACTACGGGGCGGCCAACCGCCTGCTGCGCGGCTACTTCGCCAACACCGGCTTCGCCGGCATGACGGCCGAGAGCTACGACCTGGTATTCGCCCCCGCCGGGCCGCTCAACACTGTGCAGTCGTTTGAAGTGGGCGATGACGTGGCGCTGGTGGTTGCCAAATACTCGGTACCGGATGCGCCGGTGTGCACCTGCGCCGTGGTGCTGACCGACCCGGCCGGCAACCGATACGGCAGCGGCATCGCCCTGCCGGTGCTGGGTGCCAACGTCGCCGCGACCGGCCCCGGCATGCCCGGCACCTGGACGGTGGAGATGCGCGGCATCGGCTCCGTGTCTGGCGTGGCAGTGGACCCCACCGGCACGAGCAATGGCATCGCGGCACCGTCCACTGCCACGGTCAAAGTCGAGCAGTATGCGGCGGGTGAGTCGACGGGCCTGGCGGATACCGTGGGCCACCCCTTCGAGCAGCAGATTGCCTTCGCCGTATCGCGGCGGCTGATCGATGGTGCCGGCAGCCAGTTCAAGCCGGACGAGCCGTTGACCCGCGCGCTGCTCGCCGACTACCTGATGAGCTGGGGCGTGCGTCAGACCCGCAACCACGGGCCCGGCTATTCGTTTGCGGATGCCAGCGGCAGCGGCGTGCTCTCCGCCGCCGCCGATGCCGTCACTCGCAAGGGTCAACTCATCATGGACCTCAACCTCGAATCTGCCCCGCTCATGCTGGTCAGTGGCGCGTTTGCACCGCAGACGGCGGCGACGCGCGAGCAGGTGGCCTACGCCCTGGTGCAGGCCACGGGTCGGGAGGCGCTGGCCAAGGCGGTAGATGTCAACGCTCCACTCACCGTCACGGATGCCGAAGGCAACAGCGTGCCGGTGGTGGACGCCAGTGACATCGACCCAGCGCTGAAGGGGCACATCGCGGTCGCGCTGCAGCTCGGCATTCTCGATGCCGTGATCACCGACGCCAACGGCAGCAAAATCGCACGGATCAACCCGAGACAGGGCCTGAGCCGTGCCGAATACGCCGGGTTTGCGGCGCGGACGTATGCGAGCGTGCCGTTCCCATCCTGATCTGGCCACAGATCCAAAAAAAGCCCCGGTCATGCCGGGGCTTTTTTTGTGCCGAGACGCGGCGTCAGGCGAAGCGATCGGTCGCAGCGATCAGCGCCGAGAGCGTGCCCTTCTCGCTGGCGGCGTGCCCGGCATCCGGAACCACCACGAACTCGGCTTCGGGCCAGGCGCGATGCAAATCCCAGGCTGACTTCATCGGGCAGACCACGTCGTAGCGGCCCTGCACGATGACGGCCGGGATATGGCGGATCTTGTACACATCGCGCAGGAGCTGGTCATCGGCATCGAACCAGCCCTTGTGCGTGAAGTAGTGGCACTCGATGCGGGCGAAGGCATCGGCAAACTGGTCGTTGCCGTAGCGCGCGATCATGTCGCTGTTGACCAGCAGCTTGCTGGTTGCCCCTTCCCAGGTGCTCCAGGCCTTGGCCGCTGCTGCGCGCACGGCCGCATCGGGGCTGGTGAGGCGCTTGTAGTAGGCGGCTACGAAGTCACCGCGCTCGGCCTCGGGGATGGCATTGACATAGGCCTCCCACTGGTCGGGGAAAATAAAGCTCGTGCCCTGCTGATAGAACCAGTCGATCTCCTGTTTTCGCAGCAGAAAGATGCCGCGAAGCACCAGCGCCAGCGTGCGCGCCGGATGCGTCTGGGCATAGGCCAGCCCCAGCGTCGAGCCCCAGCTGCCGCCAAACACCACCCATTGGTCGATCTTCAGCAATTCGCGGATGCGCTCCATGTCCGCCACCAGATCCCAGGTGGTGTTTTCGCGCAGCTCTGCAAACGGCGTGCTCTTGCCGCAGCCGCGCTGGTCAAAGAGAACGATGCGGTACTTGGCAGGGTCGAAAAATTGCCGCTGCCAGGGCTCGGTGCCACCGCCGGGGCCGCCGTGCACGAACACGACAGGCTTGCCCTTGGGATTGCCGCTCTCCTCGATGTAGAGATTGTGCAGCGGCGACACCTGAAGGCGGTGTGTGGCGTAGGGCGCGATGGCGGGATAGGCAGTGCGCAGGGTCATTGCGAGGTTCTTTCTGGAGGAGGAACGAGCTTAGCGGAAGTGCGCCGGGTGGCTTCACAGCGCCCGCAAAAATCCCCACAGCAGCACCGCAAAGCCACCGATCTCGGCCACTGCCAGCATTGCCATGAAGCCGTGCAGCAGCACGCCTGGCAGCGTGGTGCGGCCCAGCCGATGCGGGCTTTTCAGCTGGTTGTCGGTATCGCGCAACAGGCCGTGCAAGACATATGTCGAAATCGCGAGTGCGAAGAAGAGCAGGGGCGCGGCGGTCGCGATCAGTGTGCCGGTCACCCCCAGTGGCGAGTACGGTACGAAGGCCCGAAGCAGCAGGGCGCTGAACGAGTACATCAGGCTGGCGCGGTGCGCGATGTCGACATAGACCGGCGCGACAGACTCTGGCGAGCGGACGATGCAGAGGTACTTCCAGAAGCCAGTGAGCAGGCCGGTCATGAAAAACAAACCCGCAGCGAGCAGGCAAAGGGTGTCGGCGGTCATGTCGTGCGTCCGGTGCGGGGTGGTGCCCAGTGTGCCCGCAAGCGCAGCCGTTTTGCGATTGCTGCACAGTGTGACCACGGCTAGCATCTTGCCTGCCTGTTCTTGTGCCTCAACCGTTGCCGACCGATGCTGCCAAACCGTTTGCTGATGCGCCCGCTGTGCCTTGCCCTTGTTCTTTCCGGTTGCGCTGCTGTCGTCCACGCACAAGCCCCCACGCCATCGGCCACCCTCACCGACCGGGAGGCAACACTCCAAGCCATTGCTGCCACCCGCACGCCGGCCGCGGCACCGGCAGCCGATGCGCCGGTGCAGGCGGTGGTCAAGCCTGTCGCAGCGCTCATCGAGGCGGCGGACGAAGCAGGTGCCGAGGCCGAGGCCAACGATCGTCTTGCCAAGGAGCGCAAGCTGTTCCACCGGCCGGATGTACTCAAGGGCAACATCAAGTTCTGGCGCAAGGTGTTTGCGGAGTACTCCGAAAACCAGAGCGTGATCCACGACCTGCGCAAGCCGGACCGCATCTACACCGTGCTCGATTTCCGCGACCAGGCCACCAGCCTGAGCCGGGTTCAGCTCTCGCGCCTGAAAAACGACGAGGAGGACGCCACCAAAGCGCGCACCGCGCTGATGCTGCGCCAGACGGCCGCGCTGGTGGATACCCCGGAGGCCATGAACGCCGAACATCGGCGGCTGGCGGCGCTGTTCTCCGGCGACGAATCCGCGCTGCTCGACGCCGCCAGCAACATCCGCACTCAGCGGGGCCTGCAGGAGCGCACTCGCGAGGCGATCAACATCAGCGGGCAGTATCTACCCGAGATGGAGCGCATCTTTGCCGACGCCGGTCTGCCACGCCTGCTCACGCGTCTGCCGTTCGTCGAATCCAGCTTCAACATCAACGCCTATTCCAAGGTGGCCGCTGCAGGGCTGTGGCAGTTCATGCCCTCCTCGGCGCGCATGTACATGCGCCACAACCAGGTCGCGGACGAGCGTGCTGATCCCTGGACCTCCACCCGCGCTGCCGCCCAGCATCTCAAGGACGACTACGATGCCCTCGGCAGTTGGCCGCTGGCGCTGACGGCCTACAACTACGGCCGCGGCGGTGTGGCGCGGGCCTTGAAAGAGAGCGGCAGCAGCACGCTCGACGAGATGCTGGTGCGCTTCAATGGCCCGCGCTTCGGGTTTGCCTCGCGCAACTTCTACGCGGAGTTTCTCGCTGCCACCGATGTCGAGCGGGACTGGAAGCAGCACTTCGGCGAGATGCAGCGCAAGGCCCCGCTGCGTTTCGATACCGTCACCATCGACCGCTACACGCCCTATCGCACGCTGGTGAAGGCTGCGGGGATCGACCCCGAGAGCTTTCGCCAGCTGAATCCCTCGTACCACGACACCGTGACCGGTGGGCGGCTGTACGTGCCGGCTGGCGACACCATCCGTCTACCCGCCGGGCAGGCGGCCGCGTTCAAGGTGGCCTATTCGCGCCTAGGCAGTGACGAGACCTTCTCGCGACAGCGGCAGACCCACTTCAGCTACAAGGTCAAGAGTGGCGAATCGCTGGCGGTGATCGCCAAGCGATATGGCACCAGCGAAAGCACGCTGCGCAGCCTCAATGGACTGAAGAAAGGCAAGCTGCGCGCTGGCAAGGTGATCCGTATCCCCAATGATGGCGACGACGTGCCGGCCGAAGCCGTCGCCAGTGCCGCCGTGGAATCAGAGCGTGCCGAGCCCCCTGTCAGCGGACGGTCGAAGCCCAAAGCAGCCCCGGCTGGCAAATCCGGTCAGAGCACGGTTGCCAGTCGCAGCAAGAGCACCCGCACCCACAAGGTGGCCTCGGGGCAGACCTTGTCGGGCATCGCGGCCAAGTACAACGTCAGCGTCGCGGCGCTCAAGCAGGAGAACAAGCTGCCGAAGTCGGGCGTGATCAAGCCGGGTATGAAGCTGAAAATCCCGAGTTGAATACCGGCGGACCTCGGTGCGCTGATGTCAGCCGCACCGAGGTCCGCGGTGGTGCCGCTCACCAGGGCTTGAAGACGTAGCCGATGCTCGCGCGGCCCAGCGCATTGCTGCCGCCTTGTGCAATGCCCACGGCGAAGTTGACCTTGCCCACGATGCCGCCCACGTTGAGGCTCAGCGCCGACTTGCCGTTGTAGGTCGCCCCGCCGAGGCCCACGGCCAGACCATCGCTGGTGGGCAGCAGGGGGGCGGAGGATGCCGCCATCGCCACGCCGTAGCTCAGCTTGTCTTCGAGCGCGTCCACTTTCTGGCCCACTGCATTCGCGCGCTGATCGGCGTAGGTCCTGAGCTCGCCGCCAGCTTGCTTGATGCGGTCGTCGGTATAGCTGCGCGCGCTGCTGAGTGTGGCGGCATCACCGGCCTGCGCCTGCCCCAGCGTGGCGGCGTCGCTGGCCTCGGTGCCGTTGGCCACCTGCGTGATGCGCCGCGTCAGCGCCGGCGTCACGTTGTTGCCGATGGCGCCCACCGACACCACGCCAGGTCCACCGCAGACCGAGTTGGCCCCCAGCGCCACGCAGTCCGCACCATTGGCCACCGCGCCATTGCCGAGCGCCACGGCACTGCTACCCGTGGCGATGCTGGCGTTGCCGTAGGCGGACGAAAAGTTGCCGCTCGCGCGGCTGTCATCGCCCACCGCCGTGGTGTGGGTGCCCAGCGCCATCGCTTGGTCGCCCACTGCGACCGAGGACTGTGCAACGGCCCCGCGTCCATAGGCCGTGCTGTTGGCCTGCACCGCATAGGCCCCCGTGCCAGTGGCCAGGCCCTGGCTCTGGGCGTTGGCGCCACGGCTGACATCCACACCCGCCGCACCAGCGCCCAGGTTGGCGAGCTGGTTCTGGATGTTGCTGATATCGCCGCTGTTGGCGGTGATGCGTTGATCGAGCGTCGTCACCGAGTTGTCGACGAGATCGGCCAGCGTACTCAATCCCGCCCGGGCGTCGCTGATCTGTTGAGCCTGCGCGGTGATCGCACCTTCGGCGGTGGTGACCCGTCCGGTCAGGGCATCGAACTGCGCAGTGCTGGGTCCACCGCCGCCACCGCCGGCCGGGATGGCCGCGATGGCGGCATTGAGCTGACCGAGATTCACCGCATCGGTATCGGCCGTGCCGCTGGCGACGTTGACGATGCGACGCTCGACACCCACCGAGCCCACCGAAAAGGTCATCGACTCCGTCGCTATCGAACTCTGACCGATGGCGACGGAGTCGAT
>Ga0255093_1000881_pt1 | contig 12256 bp, 15 predicted proteins | sample Colum_Law_RepA_8_2_FD_188437 | JGI IMG/M metagenome (GOLD analysis project Ga0255093, IMG submission 188437) | Freshwater microbial communities from Columbia River, Oregon, United States - Colum_Law_RepA_8d | ecosystem: Environmental > Aquatic > Freshwater > River | place: USA: Oregon...
TCGGTGACGTAGGCCAGATCGAAGCTGTCTTCCACGCCGCAGACCGCAGAGGTGAACGCCGCGCCGATCCACGACAGCAGCGGATAGGTGAACCAATGAACGTGGTAGAAGGCGTGCCGCTCGCCGTCCGAATTGCCAGCATGTGCGCCGCGCGGTGCTTCGTAGTCGGCGAGCACGGTGCCGTTCAGCGTCGGCGAGCACCAGGGGGTGCGCACCACTTCGGCGACGCGCGCCGGTTCCCAGTAGCCGATGCCGATGCCATAGCGGATGAACAGCGGCGGCGGCGCGGGACAGGTGCAGATCAGCGGCGGGTCGTCGCCCGCATCCTGCTGGTCGAGCGTGATCTTGGCGGGGCCGATGGAGATCGGGAACACGCACTTCCAGCAGATGTCGGAAATCGGATTCGGGAAACGGCCCGGACAGGGGCCTGCGGTGCTGCTGTCACCGCTACCGGAATCCTGCGCCGCAGCGCCCAGCGACAGCAGCACACCTGCCACAGCAATCCAGTGCTTCATGGCCGTTCCTCCACCACGCGCAGCAGACGACCGTCCTGCGAAACCACGGCAGGCACGGCCTTGATGCCAAAGGTTTTCACCAGCGAACCGTCCTGATCGAACCAGGCCGGGCGATGCAGTTGCTTCGAGACGGTCTCCGGCGAGCCGCCAGTGAGCACCAGCTTCATCGCGCCGGGTGCAGCCAACTGCTTGCGCAGCCAATCAAGCTGCGTCGTATCTGCTGCGTCCACGAAGACGATGCGCTTGGTCAGCGTCATGTGATCGAGCGGGTTCACGCTCGTCCCGGCTTTGTGGAAAACACGGCCCTCGGCATCACTCAGGTCGTAGGGCACGGTGACGCTGGGGTCGAACAGAAAGCGGCGCGGCTTCACCACGCGCGACAGGCCCAGCGAACGCGGGGCGCGGGCGGTGGCTTGCGCACGCTCACGCATCCCCTCATGCAGCTTCGCCAGTTCGCCGCTGCGCTCCTTCTCGCGCAGGCGTGCAATCAAAGCCTCAGCCATGTCGTGCTCGGCCACCGGCCAGCTACGACCCACCTGGCCGAGGTCTTCCGCCTGCGCACTACAGCAAGCGGTAAGCACGGCCCAGCACACGATCCGCCGCAATCCAGCCGACATCGACATACCTCGAATCAAAGGAATCCGGGTGCGGTGTCCACACCCAGAAGAAACCATCGGGCAGCACGCCCTCCGGGCCGGGCTGCAAGGGCTGCCCCTTGAGCGAATGGGCTTTGGCGGTTGCCAGGTGCTGGCCGTTGACGAAGAACTCGGCGTCGCGCCGCTCGATGCGGTCGCCGCCGATGGCCTTCACCTGCTTCACGAAGAACATGCCGTCGCGGGTGTAGCGGTTGCGCGGCGGGTAGAAGGCGATGAGCTGGTCGCGCTGTGGCAGCACACCCACGCGCACGACGTAGAGGAAGCCCGGCAGGCTGTCCGAACTGTTGAAGGCCAGCCGCACCCAGGGCCGCAGCTCAATCAGGATCAGGCTGCCCGCAACGGCCCAGGCGACCAGTGCAACGATGAAGCGCCGGTTCTTGGCGATGCGGGCTGCGCGGGTGGCAGCTTCATCCATGCCAGGCAGCGCGGTGGTGCTTGCGTGGCTCATGGCTTGATGCCTTCCGACACCGCAAGCCGCGCTTCGAGGCGGCTGCGCACCGTCACGGTGAGATCGGTCGCTCCGCGAACGACAGCCCCGCTGGCGAAGACCACTGCGCCGTAGTCCTTCGCCACGGTGTCGAGTTCGACATCGAGCGCGCGGGCAAAGCGTTCTGCCGCGACGGCGCGCTGACCCGGATCATCCAGTTGCGAGGAGAGGGTCATCACCTGTGCGGTGATGAGTTCTTCCACGCGCACGGAGACGAACACCGGCGCGGGCGCGATGAGCCGCTGCGCCGCCACCACGCCAGCGGTGGCGATCAGCCCACCGGCCAGCCCGGAGCACAGCGCGAGCACGAGCGGCTTCATCGCTGCGCTCCGCGCCGCACCAGTTCTTCCACGGCCCAGACCAGGCTCTTGCCTGCCTTCTCGGCATCGCGGATGAACTGAAACTCGTCGGCCTTCGTCGAGTAGAGCTTCTCCGCGAAGGGGTCAACCACGAGCCGCCCGATGGAGACGCCCGCCGGGCCTTTGACCGCGATCTCGGAATACTTGCCCTGCACGGTGTCCACGCCGCGCAGCAGTTCTTCCAAGCTGTCGTCCATGTGCAGCAGGCCCTTCTGACGAACCTGCGCGAGCGACTCCGGCTTCTGCCGCAGCAGGAACAGGAAGTCGGCGTTCTCCAGCGCCGCCTGGCTGATCGGCGATTTGTAGTAATCACCAATCCCCTGAGTGACGGTCATAAACGCACCGCCGTATTTGCGCGCGGTGCGATAGCCGCGCTCGATGAACTTGCCCGCCTGACCCTGGCCCATGAGCTGCCAGGCTTCATCAATGATCGCCAGCTTTCTGAGCTTGCGGTCGTGCAGATACATCTCCTCGGTGATGCGCAGCATCAGGGTCAGCAGCACCACGCTTTGCAGATCGGGCGTGTTGACCAGATCGTCGAGTTCCAGCACCACGAAGGGGTTGGACAGATCAATGTTGGCGCGGCCCTCGAAGAACACGCCGTAGCCGCCGTCGCGGGTGTAGGGATAGAGCATCACCGACAGCTCGCGCTGCGCCGGTTCGTAGGCGCTCGCCAGCTCGGCTGCGACCGCCGTGATGGTCGAGTCCGGCCCGTGCTTGCGCCACACCGCGACGATGGCCTGTTCGAGATAAGAGAGTTGCGCGCTGTCGAGCGGCGTCACCGGCGAGGCCATCTGCGAGAGCAGCTGCTTGAGCAGCGGCAGCTCCTCCGACAGCTCGTCGTGATTCACCCGCGAGAAGGGATTGATGTTGAGGCCCGACGTGCGCGTGAACTTGAGATAGCTGCCGCGCAGCAGGCCGCAGAGGTTGCGATAGCTCTCGCCAGCGTCGATCACCGAAACGCGCCCGCCAGTGCCCATCACGCTGGTCGCCAACTCCTGCGTGAAAAAGCTCTTGCCCGCGCCGGAGGTGGCGGCGCAGGCGATGTTGAAATTGCCCTTGGTGTTGTCGAACGGGTCAACGAACTGCACCTGCCCACGACGGCCCAGCAGCAACAGCAGCGGGCTGCCGGTGCCTTTCCACTCGCCGACGACGGGTGCGGTGTTGATGCAGTTCCAGGTAAGCATCGAGCGGAAGAAGCGCAGCTTTTTCAACTCCGCGATGAAGGCAGGGCCGGTGCTCATCGGCAGTGCGGCGAGGAAGGAATGCAGCACCGAGAAGCGATCTTTCGCCAACTGCCAGCCGCGTGACTCGAATACGGCGCGCATCCGCTGCTCGCAGTATTCCTCCTGTCCCAGCGGCGCAAAGAGCACGATCTGGAAATGGCCTTGCAGCAGCTTGTGGCCTTCTTCCAGCGACCTGATGACGAAATCCCAATCCTTCTTGCGCTCGCGCCAGGCCGGGACGAACTTGCCCATCGGCGTGTCGGTCATCTGGGTCGCACGCGCGCTCTTGAGCTTGGCGGAACCGGCGGCGGTGACCGGATCGCCGACGACGATGGTCTGCGTATAGAGCACGGGGCACGGCAGGCGCAGGGTGTTGTTGGTAAGCGCGCCGATCAGTTCGCCCATCTGCCAGCCGGGCCATTCAAGAGGGTAGTTGCGCACCGACCAGGGCAGCACGCTGATGTTGAACTCGCCATGCACCAGCGAGGCCGAATCGCGTCCGACCAGCAACAGGCTGTCGCGGTCTGCGACTTGCTCTGCCAACGGGCGCGACTTGTCCCAGTGCAGAGGGAAACGCTTGCCTGGCTGCGGGTTGAGCATCGTGTCCATCAGGCGCACGAAGGAATCCGGGCTGATCTCTGCCGCATTGAGCTTGGCGCTCAGCAACAGGCCCTTGTAAGCCTCGCGGGTGCGTTGCAGCCATTCGATTTCGGCGTCTTCGACGCCGTTCGCGCCGATGGGCCTTGCGACGCTGATGAACAGCCGCCAGTCCTTGAGCACGAAGGGCTGATCGGTAAGCAGCGACGACCAATTGCCGGTGCCGAGATAGTCCGCGCGCTTGGCGGCGAGCGTCTCGAAAATCTCCGACCGCTCCCCGGCGCGGCCATGACGCGCGCCCTGCCACTGGTCTAGCAGCGGTTGCACATTGGGGTCGCTGTAGAGCACCAACTGGACGACGGTGTTGTCTTTCAGGCCCTGCGTGAGCAGGCCCGACAAGGTGTTCAAGGCCGAGCGATCCAGCCCGACGGCGGGCATCACTTCGAGCAGGAAGGCCACGCTGTCGCTGTTCCACCAAAGCTGCGTGTCCGGGTCGTAGGACTCGTAAGGCAGCAGGCTGGAGAGCGCGCGTGCGGAGGCGATACGCGAGGTCTCGCGCAGGCTCGGCGGCAACTGCCCAGCGGCATACAGCTCACCGGGAGCTTCTTCGGCCAGCCAGCGCCGGGCCTCGCCGCCGATGCGCGCCTTGAGGCGCGCGAGCACCGAGGCGTTTAGTGCGCGACTGTCCATGCGCCACGATCCAGTCGGAGATAGAGATAGCCACCGGCGTTGAGGTCGCCGCCGTCGTCTTCCCAGGGCAGCACCAGCACGCGCACGACGCGCGGGCGTGTCAGCAGCGCGTCACCGGGGTTCGGCGCGGCCATCGGCGCATTTGTGCTGGTGACGGGTGCAGTCTCCGATGCAGTGGCCTTGGCCGACTGCATCTTCAAGGAGTCCTCGAATACACGGCTCACGGTGCGGCAGCCGCCAGCCGACAGCGGCACGCCGCAGGAATAGCGCGGCTCGCTCACACAGGCAGTGAGCGAGAGCAGCGCGACGCAGGAAACACGCAGGGTTTTCATCCGGCCTCCGGTGCGCGGGGCCGCGCGTGACTGTTGCGCTCGAAGGCTTCGCCGAGCGTGACGGCATCGGTGAGGACGATCTCGCCGATGCGGGCGGAGTCCACTTCGATGATGGGATACAGCTCGTTGGCGCGTTCGATGTAGAAGTCGGCGACTTTTTCGAGCGCGTTGGAAACGCCAGTGGCAACGCCAGTCTTGGCGATGTCTGCCGGATCAACCGTCTGCACCGTGCCGAGCGGGCTGGTTGCGACCTGCGCGTAAGACTGGGCGATGGAGCTGCCGAGGCCGCTGGCAATGCCCGCGAACAGGGCGCGCGCAATCAACTGGCCTTGCTTGCTCACCACCTTGCCGCGAAAGCCGTTCTTGCCGTCTTCGCCGGTGACGTAGCCCTTCAAGGCGAGGTCGAGCACCTCGCCGGTCTTCATCACGCAGGAGAGCTTTTCGAGCCGCATGTAGGCGCGCTCGGCGGAAAGGTCGCCGTAGGCGGCAGCGGTGACGAAGCACTCCTTGACGCGGCTGCGGTAGTGGTTGGGCAGTTGCGCGAGTTCCATCACCCGCAGCAACACGGGGTGCGGATTGGTACGAGCCAGCCCGCCGGTGGGGGCGTCTACACCGGAGAGCAGCACCGCGCGTGCGAACGCGCCGGTGGGCAGGGTGTTGAAAACGGTGGCGACCGGCGCGGCAGGCTTGGCGGCAGGGGCCTTGGTTTTGTCTTCGGCTGCGCCGATGCGCACGCTCAGGATGGCCGGGCCAAGCGGCGCGGCATTGGCGGCGCTGCCCGCGCGCGCGGCAGGTGGCACCAGCGGTTGCGAGGGGAACCCGCTGGCGGCGTTGCGTGCGCTGGGTGGCGGCGGAGGCGGGAACGCGGGACGGCGCACCGTGGGTTCCGGTGTGCTGCTGGAAGCCTTCGGTGTTGATGGATTAGCGAGATCATCAGGCGTCGCAAAGCTGTCGAATGCGGGCGAGCTTTGCGTATCCCGGCCCGACGGCGGCGGTAGGGCGCTGCCACCACGCTGCATCTGATCTCGCATGGCTTTCAGCTCGCGTTCCAGCTCCTTGTTGCGCTCGTCAAGCCCGCGCAAGCGCGTTTCGGATCGCTCGATCCAGACTTCATTGGGGTCGAGGTTTGCGCCGGGTGTGCGGTAGCTGCGCAGCACGTCCTGTTTGGGGTCAACCTTGCTGGCTTCCGTGACCTTGCGCTTAGGGTCGGTGAGCCAGAGGCCAAACACCACCACGCCCACCAGCAGGCCGATAGCCGCGAGCACCAGCGCCATCTGCTTGCGCTTGATCGGCGAACCACCTTCCAGCCTGGGTAGCGAGTCGCTCACGGCTTGGCGTCCCGCAGCAGCAGGATGGGCGTGGCGTCCTGCGGAGCCAGCACCTGAACCGGCACGGCGACCGCGCGCACGTCGGGATACAAGGTCTCGAACTCGTGCTCATCGAGTCGCAGTTCGGCGGACGACACATTACGCAGCGAGAGTTCTTCACCGATGAAGGCTTCGCAGCGCCAGCGGCGAACGATCTCCACGTAGCTCTCGCGCCATAGCGGAATGGCGCGGCCCACATCCTCGACGGTGCAGCCCTCGGCGGCTTCACGACTGCCATCGAGCATTGCGCGGATCTGCACCTTGATGCGATCCACATAGGGCGTGGCCGGGCCGCTCGCGGGCGCTGCGGCCTTGTGGCTGCTCTGGGGTTTCAGCAACACGGTCTGCGCCGGAAGATCGACGACCGTCGCCGTCAGCGTGTAGACCGCGCCCGCCGCATCACGCACGAACAGGCTGAAGGCTTGCCCGACGGGTGCGCCTTCCACGGGCCGGATGAAGGCTTCGCCGCTCTCGTCGTCGGCCTGCACGGTGAACTGGCCGTCCACGCCCCAGACGCGCGCGAGCTTGCCGCCGTCGGCCAGGGCCAGCCGAGTCAGCTCGCGTTGCGAGACTGTCACCGGCACGGTTGCGCCATCGCGCACGGCGATTTCTTGCGCGGCCTGCGCGAAGTTAGTGAGCGTCAGGAGCAGCAGGAGTGAAAGGATTGCCTTCATTGGCTGCCTCGTTGAACTCGGCGACGAATAGCCGCCCGTTTCGGTAGGAAAGATGCATGGCGAATACCGCGCGCCGCCGCCCCGTGACCTGCTCGCCCACCATCGTCACCAGGTCGCCGGTGATGGCGATGCGCTGCTGCTTGTCGCGGATACGCACCTCGACCGGGTAGAACACCGAGGAGAGGTTGTTGCGCTTGATCTTCTCGGCCTCTGCCGAGAGCCGCGTGGCGAGTTCGCCGTGGGCTTCGGGGTCGGTGTAGCGCAGGAACAGCGCGACCTGGCCGTCGATGTTGTCCTTGGTGTAGGACAGCGCCAGGCCCGTGAAAAAGGTCGCCATCATCTCCAGGTATTCGGGGGCCACCTTGTCGCCCTGCACCCAGAACGCCTTCTCGATCACCGGCGGCGTGACGATGGTTTTTTCCTGCGTGCTGGTGGTCAGCACCTTGCACGACAGCAGCAGATTGGCGAGCACCATTGCCAGTGCGGCCACCATCCACACATTGCGGCGATACACGGCTTCGGCGAGGGCCGACACATAGCGTCTGCGTTCCACCGTCAGCCCCCGACATACTCGCGGATGTTCGAGGGCGCACGGCTGCGTAGCCACCAGTCGCTGGGCGTCATCCAGTAGAGCGCCTTCATCAGCAGCCCGCGCCCGCCCTGGGCCTTGAGCCGGGCGTAGGCGCGGGCCAACAGATAGCCTGCGAACAGGCCCGGCACGAGCTGGCCGAGTATCCCAAACAGGATGCCCGCGACGATCACGATGATCGCCTCGTCGAAGTTCCACATGAAGAACAGCGGCGGATCGTCGAGCGTGCGCGGGATGACAAAGCGACCGTCCACGGCGCGGCTCAGATGATGGCCGAGCCAAACACGTTGTCGATGATCGTCGGCCCCAGCGCACCGAAGATGGCGAGAATCACGCCGATGATCGCGGGCAGTGCCGACCCGCTGGCCGCGCCTAAGCCCAGACCGATGATGCCGCCGATGATGGCGATGCCGCGACCGAGGTAGCCCGTCGCCGCGTCAAAGATGAACTGGTAAGCGGGCTGGAACTCGTCGCCGGTGGTAGAGGCGAAGCTGACCATCGGCATCAGCAGCAGGGACACCAGCCAGAGTTCGGCGCGCTTGGTGGTGAGGCGGGTGAAAGTCCAGATGTTCGACAGCTTCATGGCAATGCTCCGGGTTCGGGTGAGGTGCGCGCGGGAGAAACGCCGTCGGATGCCGGGCGCGCGACGGCTTCCTCCGGTGGATGAAAATCGGGTGTGGCTTTGGGCGTGGCAGGCGTGCCGCTGGGCAGGTGCGTCACTTCGATGGCGACACGGCGCGCTGGGTCAGGTGCGACTTCGACGCGATGCTCGATTTGCGGGAACGGAATGCCCAGGTGCTGCAAAGCGTTATGCACGGCTCGCACGCGGTCTTCACACAGGCGGCGTGAGGCGCGGGTTTCTTCGGCGTAGGCGGTGATGCGCAGTTGCGCGGCATGGCTTGGCCCCCAGCTCGCGGCCCAGTGGCTAAGGGCCGCTTGTTCTGCGCTGCCCAGGCTCGCCGACTTGAAGGCGAAGCGCAGTTCCGTGCGCGGCAAGGGATGTGCGGGTTGAGCCGCTACAGGGCGCGGCGCGGCGGGGATCGCCATCACGGCTGGCCTGGCTTCGGCAGGTTCCATGCGGGTCTTCGCAGTCGTCGAAGGGCAATCAGTGCAGCGCCGCCACACCGCTTGCTGCACTGCATGTCCCTCATCTGCAATCAGTTGCACCACCTGCACACGCGACGGTGGCGCACGCTCAGGGAGCTGCGGGGCCTGTGCGCAGGCCGTCAGCAGTCCGCAGCAACTGCTGATGAATGCGTTGCGCATACCGTTCACGGCGCTGCTGCGCCGCTGCGCTGGCAGCCGTGCCCGCGTTGTAGGCACCCACGGCCTGCCAGCCGTAGCCATAGCGCGCGACATTGCCTGCGAGCACCCAGGCTCCAACCCAGATGGACGTGCAAGGGTCGTAGAGCTGCGACGCGCTGATGCCGCTGGATTCGAGCAGCGGCACCCAGCGGGAATTGATCTGCATCAAGCCGATGTCCCAACTGCCATCGCGGTTGGCGGTGTTCAGGGCCAAGGCGTCCATCTGGCTCTCGGTCTGCGCGATGGCAGTCAGCAGTGCCGGTGCGAGTCCGTAATGTTGTGCTGCGGCTTGGAAGCAGTCGGCATACGGCCGCGATTCGCGGGCCATTGTTGAGGGCGCAAAGCACAGCAGGCCCAGCGCCATCGCGCATTGCCACTGCCTGTATTCGGGCCACTGCATATGCCATCGCCAATCCCGCTCCTTGTTCATCTGGCGAGCAGTGTCGTCAGCAGGGCCATCGACTCGAAACGGAAAACCGCTGCGGCGTGCGCGCCGGTTTGTGCCAGCAACGCGCAAAAAGAAACCCCGGTGGAATCGGATGACTCCACCGGGGTTTAGCAGGCCCGGAGCGTGTCGAGCGGTCATGGTGCTGCCGACCACAGATTCGACATCTCGATGCCGCAACGACAGCGAAAACCACCACGCGCGGCGTCGCGGTTTCGGATGGCTCGCACCCGCCGAGGGATGCGATGAAGGGGCCGGTTCAAACGTAGAACCGTAGAACGTATGACCCGTAATACGAACACAACGAATGAAAGGAGCCGCCATGCCCAAGAAGCAAATTGCCACCCCGGAAGCCGTCGCTGCCGCCGTCGAAAAGCTCACCGCCGAGAAGCTGGAACCCACGCTCGAACGGGTGCGCGCCAAGCTCGGCGGCGGCAGCTACACCACCATCAACCGCGCACTGGCCGAGGTGATGCAGGCCCGGCAATCCGGCCCGGCCAAGCTCACCGAGATTCCCGCCGACCTCATCGAGATCGGCCAGAAGGCCGTCGCCGCCATCTACACCGCCGTGCAGCGGCAGACGATGGCCACTATCGAGTCCATCGAAGGCGATGCCCGCCTCAAGGTAGAGACCGCCCAGACGGCACGCGCCGAGGCCAGCCTGGAGATCGAGCGGCTGGAGGGCGAGCTGGAATCCTCCATCGAGGAATTGGAGCGAACGAGAAATGCCGCACATGAGACGATCCGTCGTGCCGAGCGTGCGGAAGCCCGTATCGAAGGCCATCAAACGGAGCAGCAGCGGCTTGCCAGGGAGCTGACGGCTGCGAAAGCGGAGGTGGATGCCTCACGAACACAGGCCCGCGAAGTGGAGGCCCTCGCACGTCGTTCAGAGCAGGAATCCCGGCAAGAGATTCAAACACTTCAACGGTCACTGGCGAAAGCCGAGGCCGCGCTGGATGCCGCCGCCGAGCACCAGCAGCGGGAGCTGACTGCGATGGCACAGCTACGCGCTGCGTTGGCAGGAAGCCGGGAGATGATCGCAACCAACGCGGCGCGCGCGGAGCGTGCCGAGGCTGCGCTGGGTGTTCACGAGGAGGCACTGCGTAGCCTGCGCATCGAACTGGCGCAGGCGCGCGAAGGGGAAAGCCTGGCGCGCACCGAGGCTGCTGAACTGCGCGGGCAGCTTCGATTGCAGGCGGTCGCGGCTGAGGGAGCGGACAGATTGCAGCAGTGATCGTGTTGCCATTCCACTGCATTTACTCGGAGTGTCCGAGGGTTTTAACCTTGGCAGCGCCTTGAACGAACGGCCTCAATCCAGTCAAAACGATACATATCATCGGACGATGACTAGATCTATACTAGCTTTCATATCATGTCCACCCGAATGCCACGTCCCCAACCCGAACGCCTACTGCGATTGCTGAAGCGGCGGGGGATGGTGCGCTCTGCCGAAATGCAAAGCCTGGGCATCACCGCTGCAACCGCCGCACGGCTGGTGCGCGATGGTCGCATTGTGCGTTTGTCACGCGGCCTGTATCAGCTCCCGGATGCCCCGATGGACGCGCACCACGCGCTCGCCGAGGTAGCTAAGCGAGTGCCCAAAGGCGTGATCTGTCTGGTGTCCGCACTGGCCTTCCACGACCTCACCGACCAGCTGCCGCCCAAGGTCTGGATCGCCCTGGGCCGCAAGGACTGGACGCCGCGCGTGGAGTATCCACCGCTGCGCGTTGCTCGCTTCTCCGAGCACGAGCTGGCTCACGGCATCGAGACCCACAAGATCGAAGGCGTGCCGGTGCGCATCACCAGCATCACTAAAACTCTGGTGGATGCCTTCCGCTACCGCCGCGACATCGGCATCACGGTCTGCGTCGAATCCCTGCGTGAGGCGCTCAAGGCCCGCAAAGCCACGCCCGCCGAGATTTCCAAGCAAGCCGTGGATTCCGGAGTGTGGAAAGCGATGCAGCCCTATCTGGAGGCACTGACGATCAATGGCTGACAAACCCCGCAACGTCGGCGCATCCGTCCGCGCACGCCTGCAAAACCTTGCCGCGCAGAAGGGCCAGGTCTTCGACATCCTGCTCACCCGCTACGCACTCGAACGCTTTCTCTACCGTCTGAGCCGCTCGCAGTTTTCGGGGCAGTTCGTGCTCAAGGGCGCAATGCTGATGACGACCTGGTTCGACGAACCACATCGTCCGACGCGAGACCTCGACTTGCTGGGCTTTGGCGATCCCGGTGCCGACCCGATGCTCGCCGTGTTCCGCTCCATCCTCGCCACGCCGGTGGACGACGACGGCATCGCCTTCGACATCGCGGGCCTGCGCGTCGAGCAGATCCGCGAAGAACTGGCCTACGGCGGACTGCGCCTGCGCACCACCGCCACGCTGGCCGGGGCGCGCATCAACGTAGTAATTGATATTGGCTTCGGTGACGCCGTGGAGCCAGGGCTGGACGAAATTGATCTGCCGGTGCTGCTCGATCTCCCGGCACCGCATCTGCGTGTCTATCCGCGCGAGACGGTGATCGCCGAAAAGTTTCAGGCGATGGTGATGCTGGGCCGCGCCAACAGCCGCATGAAAGACTTCTACGACATCTGGATGCTGGCCAAGGCATACGAGTTCGATGATGACCGACTGCCGCGCGCCATTGCGGCCACGTTCGCGCGTCGGGAGACGGCAATTCCGGTAGAAGTTCCTGATGCACTGACGGCAGCCTTCGCCAGTGATCCCAGCAAGCAACAGCAATGGAACGCCTTCGTCCGAAACCTCAACACCGTGCCTGCATCACTCACTGCGGTCGTGGAAGAGTTGCGCGCGTTCCTGATGCCGCAGGCGTTGGCGGCGAGAGAAGCGATGACCAATTCGAGCAAGCCCTCGTGATGGTCGAACTCTGGATCATTGTGCAGGCGGGACGTAGCCCGGTGCCATCTTTGCACTCTCCACCCCATACAGCGCCAGGTAGTTTCGCAACCACAGCCTGATCTCGTCGCCCTCGCGTTTGCTGGCGTCTTTCTC
>Ga0255093_1000900_pt1 | contig 12110 bp, 8 predicted proteins | sample Colum_Law_RepA_8_2_FD_188437 | JGI IMG/M metagenome (GOLD analysis project Ga0255093, IMG submission 188437) | Freshwater microbial communities from Columbia River, Oregon, United States - Colum_Law_RepA_8d | ecosystem: Environmental > Aquatic > Freshwater > River | place: USA: Oregon | collected...
TGGCCTGTACTCAGAGAATCATTCGTGATCACGGGGGCACGATTCGAATCAACAGTCAGTTGGGAGTCGGGACGGACGTCGTTGTCTCTTTGCCTGCATTGCAAAGCACAAAATTGAGCGACAGCGGTGTTTATAAGCGAGGCGGAACAGAGGGGAAATCTCTTCGATTACTGGTCGTTGATGACGAGCAGGATGTGAGAGATGTGTTGAGATTAATTCTGTGCCGGATGGGGTATGACGTTCAGGCTGTAACAAGCGGGCCCGAGGCCATCTCTCTGTTTCTCGCCGCAGATCAGAAATTTGACGCTGTCCTGATGGACTTGAGAATGCCCGGAATGGATGGCTGGGAATGTCGTCGCGAGTTAACTCGTATTCGTCCCAATGTGCCAGTCGTCCTGGTAAGCGGGTACGCTCCGGAACGTCCATCGGGAAGCGAGATTTCCGATATGCCGGACGTATTCCTGACAAAGCCTTTCACGAAAAATTCTCTGGCGGCAGTACTGAATCAGGTACTGGAACCGCAGGCGGCCGAATGCAATGCCGGTTGAGTGTTTAATTGAGACCAGCCAGGCCAGCTCGCTGCGAGTTCGCCAGCGGAGCATGTCCAAAGACCAGTTCACGATGACGGTTTGATTACCGTTCCTCAGCGCGAATCGGGCATTGCTGTTGTCAGCATGAGAGCCACGAGCCTGATCGGTTGGCCGCAGTTCGTTTCTGAAACTCACGAATCCATTCGCGAGCTCGCGTGGGTTTCGTGCATCATAAAGCTGCGGATTGCGGAAGACGTCATCGTTGGCTTGTTCGGCGATAATTAGACAGTTGGCTGCTTCTCAAAACGAAACGAACCTTGAGTTCAAAGATCAACAGCCGTTCATTGCTAAAATCGCCGGTTTCGTTTTGCGATAAACGCTGGTTCGACGTAAGGCACTGGCGGAACCAGAATCCCTGCCCTGCGTCAAAGTTGTCTCATGCGCAATTTTCTTCATCGCTTCGACGTCAAGTTGCGAGAGCCCACGGTTCATGGGGATCTCGTCGGCCTGCGGCGATTTCTGATCGAGTTCTGGTATTTTGGATTGAAAGAAGCGCGAGCATGCCTGTTTGTGGTTCTGTTCTTCGCGGCGGTATTTACCGTTCCCTCCGATGGCGTGTTGGGAATAGCCCGATATGACGCATTGCTGTTGATAGCCCTGATGATTCAGGCGTGGATGCTGTGGGCTCGACTGGAAACAGTGGATGAGCTTAAGGCGATCTGTCTATTCCATCTGGTCGGATTGTGTCTGGAAATCTTCAAGACATCGGAACACATTCAATCCTGGAGCTATCCGGATGAGGGCTGGTTCAAAATCTGTGGAGTGCCCTTGTTTTCTGGTTTCATGTACGCAGGAGTTGGGAGTTATCTCATTCAGGCATGGCGGTTACTGGATATCAGAATTCGGCACCATCCTCCGTACTGGATGGCGACGCTGCTGGCGATTCTGATCTACGCCAACTTTTTCACGCACCATTTTATTCCTGATTATCGTTGGCATCTGGCTGCCGGCACTGCAGGTCTTTATGCACGATCCACGGTGGTGTTTCGCCCATTGGATCGGGATCGCCGAATGCCTCTCCTGTGCTCATTTGTGCTGATTGGGTTCTTCGTCTGGCTGGCTGAAAACATCAGTACATTCTTTCGTGTCTGGCAGTACCCTCACCAAATGGGAGCCTGGGCTCTTGTTCATGTCAGTAAATGGACATCGTGGTCATTGCTGGTCATCATGACATTCACGATCGTTGCCCACCTGAAACACCTGAAGGAGTCCGTCAATGTTCCTGACTGAGCTACTGAGTACGCGGAAAAATTTGCTGGCTGCCTGGATTCTGTCTCTGCTGATTTCTTTCGTCTGCGATTCGATTGCGTTCGCTCAGAATACGACCAACTTTCCAACCATCGGCCGAGTGGAACAGTTTGATCCGCAGTTAGAAGAACTGATCGCAAAAGAGGCCGTGATTCAGGTACTCTGTGGAGGCTTTGAGTGGTCGGAAGGTCCTGTCTGGGTGCCAGAAGAAGGTAACAAGTTCGGCGGTTACGTTTTGTTTTCGGACATCCCTCATAACGCCGTCATGAAATGGCAGGAGAGCATTGGAGCATCAGTCTTCCTGAAGCCCGCCGGATATACGGGAGTTGCCGATTACGGCAAAGAACCTGGCAGCAACGGCCTGGCGCTGGATGCAAAAGGTCGACTCGTATCCTGTGAACACGGTGACCGCAGAATTTCCGTACTGACGAAAGACGGCGGAAAGATGACTCTGGCGGATCGCTGGGACGGCAAACGTTTTAACAGCCCCAATGACCTGGCGATTCGCAAGAATGGAGATATCTTTTTCACCGACCCCATTTATGGACTTCCCGGACACGCAGAGGATCCCCGCCGGGAGATTGATTTCTGCGGCGTGTATCGACTGCAGCCGGACGGAACAGTGAGTCTTCAATGCAAAGAGATCTCTCGACCAAACGGAATCGCCTTCTCTCCGGATCATCAGACGCTGTATGTGGCCAACAGTGATGGTCAGGATGCGGTCTGGAGATCGTTTCCGGTTCAGGAAGACGGGAACCTGGGTGCGCCGACCATCTTTTTCGACAGCACCAAACAGACTCAGATCAAGCCTGGCGGCGGTGATGGATTGAAAGTGGACAAGCACGGAAACGTGTTTGCAACGGGGCCCGGCGGCGTCCTGATTTTGTCGCCTCAGGGGAAGCTGCTCGGGAGAATCATGACGGGTGAGCGAATCGCTAACGTTGCCTGGGGTCATGACGGTAGCGTTCTCTATCTGACTTCGGACATGTACTTGTGCCGAATTCAGACAAAGACCGTTGGCTCGGGATTCTGAATCTTATTCGCTGGACTGACTGCGCTGCGGACGTGAAGATGCTCCGGCGATCTGAGATGGCGGATGTGCTGTGCCCAAAAGGTGAAGAGACATGAGTGACGATTCAGACGATCTGAACAGCCGGTTGATGAAGGAGTTTTCTCGCCGGGATAAGAAGGCCGAGCCCGTAAATGTACGTCCGGCGACCGAACTGATTACGAGTTCCCCCAATGAGGCGACCGGTCCCAAACAATCGTCCGCTCCATCTGCGGCGGATGTTGAACGTGATCAGATGGGAATGATCAATCGATTGCGACTGCGTAATGCGGAGTCGGCTCATCAACTGGAGCGTGCTCGGTTGGCCTATCGAACCGAAATGCAGCTGTTTACTCATCAGTCAGATGCTGCGATTCGAGAAAGCCGTGCGTTCTGGGATGCGAAGTCGGTTGAAGTGGCTGAAACAATTAAGACCTACGTCCAGGCAACCGTCCGTGCTCTGGAAATCGATCGCCTGGATTCACGAAACTCGGATATGCAGCGAGCCTACGAAGTGGCATCCTCTGCTCTCGAAAAGGCCCGGACATCTCGACTGCCAGAGGTGATGAAAGATCGTTTGATCAAGGATATTCTGGACAACTTTGAACGCACATTGAGTCGGATTCAGAACGATACGATTGTGTCGAAATATGATCTTGATTAATCCTGTAAGTTTCCGTGACGACTCTGACCAATGACCAAGGATCCGCGTATCACTGCTGCTAAAACAGAGGACGAAGAGGGCCTTGACGGTCGGTGGTTCATCGCGGGCGGTATCTTTCTGTTTCTCGCAGGATCAGCCTGCGGCGCCATGCTCTATGCTTTTGGAATTGCTGGTCGCCATTTCAATATCTCTGTACTTCGCGGCGGATTGCTGACATTCGGCGTGATCACTCTGTGCGTCGCGGTTGGTTCCGTGTTGATGACAGGACTGATTCGTCTGTTGGGTGTCCTTTGGCCTCGTTCATTGACGTTCTGGTCGGAAAATCGCTTACTCCGCCGAGCAAAAAAACGTGCGGTCAGATTGTTGGAGCGAAAGCATCACCTGCAGGAGGAGCGAGCGCGCCTGACGGCTAAAATGCAGGCGACCTATGTCATGGAAAAGGAGTCCGCAAAGGTTGCCAATCAGCAGGCTTTGACGGAACTTCGCGGAGCACTTCAGACATCGATGGTTCGCAGCTGCGAGATCGTTTTCGAACATCTCAATCGAACGCTCGATCAGTATCATGACCTGATCGCAGAGATTGAGAGTTCACCGTTGTCGGCGGTTGAGAAAAAGGAATTGCTGGATTCCTTGAGTGCTCGACTGGACGTCGATTCGATGGAACAAAAACGCCGATCGACTCAGCAGATGATGGAATCCGCGATCTGGGACGTGAGATTCCGGAAGGCACGGCTGTTAGCGAAAAAGAAATCTCAGACGGCCGTGGACTACCTGCAAAAGCTTCGTCAGCGAACAGAAAGCCACAAAGTGCTGCTTCAGATCGACGCGATGATCAAAGAATTCTCGGCCGGTTGACCTATTTTGGACTGCTACAGCCTGCTGTAGCTTTCCGAACCACAGCCTGCTGTGGAGCACCGTTCTGAAATCACCGAGTTTACAAACTCTTCGTTCGGCAGCAGGCTGCCAGAACCAAGGCGGCAGCAGGTTGCCGCAGTCCAAGGAGGAAAATTCCTCGCTCTACGCGGCTTGAGTTGCTATCGCGGCGATAAAAAGAAGCGAGCAACCCTGCCCACCAGTGGCCTTCTGTGATTCAGTTCATCTTTGAGTTGGCATTCCGTTTTCAGCGATGGGCAAGAAAATGGATGGCAAAAAATGAGATAATCTGAAACTTGTTCTTGCCCGACGACGGATCTTTCCGCCCGGGCATTTTTCCTTTACTTTTCTGACTGGATGACCTGTGCGTTCCAACGACTGTCAGTTCCGGTCAGAGGGTGACGCAGAATTGCGGCAGCAGTTGAGCGAGACTGGAATTTGGTGATACCGGTTAGGTTGATGGGGGCGTTAGATTGGGTCAGTGGCGCCGTGTGGCATGAAAACGCCTCGGAGCCGAGCTGGCGCTCGGATCCGAGACTTGACTTTTGGGACACAACTCCCATCGGCCAGAAACAAATGTGCCACCCACCTTGACACAGAGAGCGGTGGCGGTCTAACCGCGCCCGGTGACGTCGATGGTTTTGGTCACCGCCAGGCTGGTGCCGCCGTCGCCGTCGGTCAGGGTGAGGCGGATGGTGCGGCGCGCCGTGTGAGAGCTGGTGCGGTTACTGAAGGTCAACACCCGCAGCAGCTTGTCGACCGAGACCTTGTTGGCAGCGGCGTTCAGTGTGATGACAAACGATTTATAACCCTCATATCCACCGGTGAAGGTACCGATTGGCACGCCGCTGTAGCTGACAGTGTTGCCTACCACCCCGATCTGGCCAGTGGCGGTGCCGGTGTGCTTGATGCTTAACACGTCATGAAGGCTGTTTCCTGGGTTGGGGAGGAATTCGATGGTCAGCTTACCGGTGTTGAAATCGAACGAGTCAACATCGGTCACGGCAGCGTTGGTGGCCAGCAGCACGGGAAGTGCGCCCACAGTATAGCTGATGGCGGTGTCGAAACCGGTGATAACCGGGGCCTCGTTCATGCGGGTGACGGTGACTGTCAGAGAACTGAAATGAAATCCGGTGCTGAAGGCTGTTGTGCCGCCGAACTTGTTCGCGGTCGAGAGATCGAAGTTGCCACCAGCCGTTCCTTGTGTCTGGTCCCACGCGTAATAACCAAGCTGCACTTTGCCGTTAAAATCCTTGTTGGGGACAAAGCGTATTCGACTCAGAGTGCCGTTGGCCGGCATCAGAAATGCTTTGCTGGGATTCCGCGAAGCTCCGAGAGACGCGAAGTTTGCCCAATTCAGGCCGCCGTTGAGCGTATACTGCCAGGAGCCGGACTCCAGGCCACTGGTCGAGTGGATTGCAATGCCCTTCTTGGCCCCGGCATCGACATCGCTAGCGGCAGCGGTCAGGGAGGCAACGGTCGTCCCATAGGCCAGGCGATCGTCCTCATTTTGCACCGCCATCGGTGGCGCTTGGACGCCAGCAACCCACACCGGTGCATCGTTTACGGGAGTCACTGTCAGAGTGGTGTACTGAATGCCATTGCTGAAGGCTGTGGTCCCGCCGAGTTTGTTCGCGGTCGAGATATCGAAGACGCCGCCAGCCCAACTTTGTGTCTGGTCCCATGCGTAATAGCCGAGCTGCACCGTGCCGTTGAAGTTTTGATTGGGGACAAAGCGTACTCGACTCAGAGTGCCGTTTGCTGGCAGCATCCGTGCGTTGCTGCGTGTTGTCGCTGGCAGTGTGCTCCATGAGGTGCCGCCATTGATAGTAAACTGCCACACGCCCTTGTCATTTGGGGCACTGGAGATCGCAATGCCTTTCACGGCCCCGGCATCGACATCGCTTGCGGCAGCGGTCAGGGAGGCAACGGTCGTGCCATAGGCCAGACGATCGTCCTCATTTTGCCCGGCCATCGGCGGCGGCTGGACGCCAGCAACCCACACCGGTGCATCGTTTACGGGAGACACTGTCAGAGAAGTGTTATGAATGCCCGTGCTGAAGGCTGTCAACCCGCCGAGTTTGTTCGCGGTCGAAATATCGAATGTGCCGCCAGGCGCTCCTTGTGTCTGGTCCCAGGCGAAATAGCCGAGTTGTACCGTGCCGTTGAAATCCTGATTGGGGACAAAACGCACTCGACTCAGGGTGCCGTTAGCTGGCAGCAGCAGCGCGTTGTTGCGCCCCCGCGGAAATCCGAGTGACGCGAACGTGGACCAATTAGCTCCGCCGTCGGTTGTAAACTGCCAGAAGCCCTTGTCGGTTGGGGCACTAGAGATCGCAATGCCTTTCTTCGCCCCGGCATCGACATCGCTGGCGGCAGCGGTAAGCGAGAGAACGGTCGTGCCATAGGCCAGACGATCGTCCTCATTTTGCCCGGCCATCGGCGGCGGCTGAACGCCGGCAACCCACTCCGGCGCATGGTTTACCGTGAAGTTGATAGAAGCCGTCGGCGACTCCTCTTCGGTGTCGATCATGGAACTCACAAGAAACGTGTACGTGCCAGCAGGCAAATCAGCAGTGAGCGACAACGTCAGTTCGGCTGTCGTAAGATCCACTTTCACGTTGTTACTTGCGTCTTTGATCTGTACACGGAAGCTATCGGCGACCAGCGACTCCCAATTGAAAATTGGACGATTAATATTGACGGATTGATCGAACCTTAAATCGGAAGGCGTGGTGGGCTCGCCCAAAAAATCAAACAATTTTTGCAGGTTTGCTTGCTTCGATTGGATAACGTTGATGCCAGAATCTTTGAGGATTTCCGACTTATACCATGCCTCGGAAGCGACGGCAAAATCCTCTTCGGGAGAGTGAGCGCCGTAGTCCCTGTAAAAGAGATCCTTCTTCGCGATCCCATTCGCATAAAACCAATTTTTTCCATCCTTCGATTCTGACTCCACGAATCCGACGTAGTCGCCGGTGGGATGATTTGTTTTCCAGTTTTCGAAGGTCAGAAAGCTGATTGGCCGTTCGTCCGTCCAGCCGCTGATATCCCGGAAAGCTTGGTTAAATTGGTTCTCCATTGGATGGTCGTAGTTATGTCCCAAAACTTCGTGGACGATGTTGTCCACGGCTAAACCTTTCTTGGGATAATATGCACTGTAACCCCCGTCAGTCCAAGCGCCGTTGTCATCTGGGTTTCCTGCCCATGCTCCCAGGCGATATTGGTAAATATCGGTCCCGGTTGGTGATTGCATCAATCGCTGGCTGTCTGTGGTGTCACTAAAGTTATTGAACACCGTGTCGATCGTCTCGAATTCTGCGTCCGACCACGCGTTGGGTCCATATGATTTTCCATACCAAACCAAGCCTTCCGGCGTGTCGACGAGATGCACTCTGGAGTCTATTTTGTGTTTATCCTTGACCGTGCCGACGCCCAATTCTTTATTCACGTCGGTACTTCGAATGTAGAACCGGTCTTCCCCGGTTCCGCCGGTCAGCTCGTCGTTGTCGCTGGCTACGCCGCCGTAGAGCACGTCGTCCCCACCCATGCCAAATAATTTGTCCTTGCCTGGCCCGCCGATGAGCTTGTCGTACTTCTGGCCGCCGTAAAACTCATCGTTGCCCCCGTGCCCATACGCTGTCAATTCGAGGGCAGTACCAACTCCGTTGCCAGAGTTATTTCGGACAATGTCATTGCCCGGAGTACCCGTAACTTTGATGTTTGGGTTTGTACCCAAATCCACGCTGCCGTTGCCAAGGCCAAGGTTAAAATCATAGCCATAGTAGTGGTCGGCGATAAACCCCGACCCCAGGTCACCGCCCCAGAAGAGTTGCAGGTCTATGGGTGTGCCGTCATAGACACCATTTGGAGCGATGGTCGTATACGTAACGCCATCAATAACTTCCTGTCCCAGGGTCAAGGGAGTCAATAGCAGCCGTGTTTCCAGCGATTCGCAGGCGGCGGCTCGCCGACGTAGGGATCGCCTCTGATTTCCGACAGCAGTGGAAAAACCTGCGAAAACTGAGGCAAGGTTTGTCCTCGCCTGTGCTGCGTTCCTCCTTCCTCGGGAACGCGTCCCTTGTCGCATTGAATCCAGCATAAGTGCCTTCAGAGTCAGGCGAACACGACCAAGGACTTTGGTTAACATGAGAGGATCCAGCGGGTATGGGAATGGTGTTGTTGGCAATTGTGGTTTGGAAGACCGTGGTTGCACTGAAATGTTCAACCGTCCCCCACACCCGACAGGCATCCAGAAGAATTCTGGAAGAATGTGGAAAATCGACTTTCAGCAACGTGATCGGCGACCTGCTGGTCGCATGAAGTTTGATGTGTACCGGTGACGCTCGCCCTTTTTCTGCCGTGTTTTTCAGTTTCTGTGGGAGCCAATCCCGGCCTTATTCGGAAGTACTAACCCAACGAGGGCGAAGGGTTTGGTGGTTCCGGAGCCACCGAGACATTGCACGCGATTGCGATCCGTGGTCGCGTGCCACGATAGGGATGAACATAGTGCTGCAACCATCCTGGAAAGATCACCAGCCGGCCCGATCTGGGCCGCACTGTGAATTGCGTCATGCTGAAATCACCCAGCCCCGGAATGGGACGAATGTACCGACGGGGGTCGAGCACGGCGAAGAGGCCCGACTCGGGGTGGTTTTCAACATCGGCATCACCAGCATCGACATAATACGAAACGGACCAATGGGCAGTTCCGTGATCATGAACGATGGTGTAATCGCCATCCCGCATCACCATCGCCCAGGCTTGCGCCGAATATCGCATTGGCGGCGGAGCCGGCATTCGCATCGATGCTGCCAGATCGTGAATGGTTGCTGCCACCTGATCGATAATCATCTGCATGACCGTGCGATAGCAAGCCTCGCTGCGCTGTCCCAGATCAGGGGCCGAGTGCCAGCCTCCTCGATTACTTCGCAGAATTCCGGGGGATGCTTCGGATTCCGCCAGCAGTCGCTGGGCGAGTTCATGATTGACCGCCTCCATCTGGGGCATGTCGTAAACGTAAAGCGGCGTTGAAAAAAGTGAAAATCGGTCCACTGGAGTAACTGTCGCAATATCAGGGTGAGTGAGGGTAGAAACAGGTGGCTTATTGCGACTCCCCAACAACAATCAACTGGACATGAAGGGATCGCCGCCAAAGACAGACGCTAACACATTGACAGTCAGTGAAATAAACGGCTGTGAGCCAGGAATGGAAACAAATGTGCTCGAAAAAAGTCCGTTCAATGAATTGGAATGCAGGGGTATTCTTCCGTTTCCGAGTTTTCAACATTGATACCCGTTTTTGACTTGTTGTACACCGCTTAATGTTCAACTAGTCCACAAGACCGACAGGCTGGCGACAGAAAAGTCGGAGATTCCTGAAAGGAATGGCTCAGAAAAGGTGGCAGGAACCAGTAGTGCGTGGCACCCTTGGGGCCATTTGGCTATTAGTTCCTGATCTCTTTTCCGAGTCTTTTTGGCTCCTTTACGTCCGCTTTGAAATCAAATCCTTGGTTTACGGGCTAGACGTTAATAGACTCTATGGGATGGCAAGTGAAGCGATTACGGGCTGGATTAACCAGCTTGCCGACAGGAATCAGCAAGCCGCCGAGCAATTGTGGCAGCACGTTGCAGTGCGATTGCAGGATTTCGCGGCACAGAAACTCGACGTGCAGACCCGTCGGCACTATGACGAACAAGATGCGGCAAACAGTGCGTTTCACAGTCTGTGTCACGGTCTGGCCGATGGCCGACTTGAAGCCAGGAATCGCGACGCTTTGTGGGGTCTGCTGGCCGTTATCACGTCTCGGAAAATCTCTGCGCAGCAGCGGCATATCCATCGTCAGAAACGCGGAAGCGGAGCCGTAAGTGGTGAGTCTGGATTTGTTGACCTTGGTGCTGCCGGTATCAACGCCGTTGCTGGCGACCAGTCGCCGCCCGATGAACTGGCTGAACTATCCGAAAGCTGTGCGCAACTGCTCGATGCACTTCCTGACGACACGATGAAGCGAATTGTGTTGCTCAAGTTTCAGGGGGCTAAGAACTCCGAAATTGCCAGCGAATTGAATTGCACTGAGCGGACCATTGAACGAAAGCTGGAGAGAATTCGCCGAATCTGGATCGAGGCGGGACTGCATGATGGGGAGCAGTGATCAGGGTGGCGTCCAGTTTCAGCATGAACGGAAAGACGTGAAAAACTAAAAAGACGTGCACGTCATGTCGGGCTCGACTGCTGTTTGACCATTCATGATTATGAACACTGCAATCGATTGGAATCTCATGACTAGCGCGACGATCGGGAATTCCGCCTACCAGTCACTGTCTAACCAGCAACTCTCCAGGATTGACGAGTTTTGTGACCGTTTCGATCTGGAATTGGCGAAAGGGGACGGTCGGAGTATCGAGTCCTTTCTGGCCGAGGCTCCGGAAGATTCGCATGAGGGATTGCTGTCCGAACTGCTGGCCATGGAACTTGAATACCGCACTCGGCAAGGTGAAACACCTCGACAGGATGAATATGTTCAACGGTTCCCCCAGCAGGCAGGCGTCATCGCGCGGGTGTTTTTTGGCGTGAAGATTGCCACGTCGGCTGAGGCGCCGACGAAATCCGTACTCAGTCATCCCTCGGAGCCGACCGCTACGGGCGAGACGATTGGTCCGCTCAATACGATCATTGATGTCGGCAACCAGCTCGGTCCGTACAAATTGCTCGCCAAGCTGGGCGAGGGCGGCATGGGCGTCGTCTATCAGGCGCGGCATACCAAGCTCGGCAAGTTGGTGGCTCTGAAGATCCTGCCTCAGAACGTCCTCTCCCGGTCTGATGCCCTGTCCCGGTTTGAACGCGAGATGCTGGCTGTCGGTTCGCTGCAACACCCGAACATTATTCAGGCTCTCGACGCGGGTGAGATCAACGGCGCGCATTACCTGTCGATGGAGTACGTCGAGGGGCAGGACTTGCAGCAATTCATCCAGACCCATGGCACGATGTCGGTGGTCGATGCCTGCAAAGTGATCCGGCAGGCGGCCCAGGGATTGGCAGCTGCTCACGAGCTGGGCGTCGTGCATCGCGACATCAAGCCCTCCAACCTATTTGTCACGAAGCAGGCCGGCCAGATCAAAATCCTCGACATGGGGCTGGCACTCCTTGCTCAGGCAGAAAAGCCCGCCGCGTTGACGTTCAATGGGCAGTGCTTCGGCACGCCCGACTACATGGCCCCCGAACAATGGAGCGACGCCCACACCTGTGACGCCCGCTCGGACCTGTACTCGTTAGGCTGCACGCTGTATTTCCTGCTGGTCGGTCGCCCGCCGTACCACAGCGACACCCACCGCTCAACCGCCAACAAGATGAAGGGGCATATGCTGGACGCCATTCCCGACCTCGCGCTGGCCCGGCCCGATGTGCCAGCGGGAGTCGTCGCGATCTACTTCAGGTTGATGGCGAAGATACCGTCCGAGCGGTTTGCCTCAGCGGACGAGCTGGCCACTGCATTGGCTCCCTGGGCCGAGGCTCTGCCCGCTCCCTCGGCTCCGGCCGGTGACGCAGAGTTCCAGACGGCTGCCACCGCGCGCCAGGGTTCGCCTCCCCGCCGACCGTTATCGCGGTGGCTGCTCGCCGCTGGGGGAGCCGCTGCGCTCGCGCTGCTGCTGGGTGTGATCATCATCACGATCACGCACAAGGATGGCA
>Ga0255093_1000901_pt1 | contig 12104 bp, 7 predicted proteins | sample Colum_Law_RepA_8_2_FD_188437 | JGI IMG/M metagenome (GOLD analysis project Ga0255093, IMG submission 188437) | Freshwater microbial communities from Columbia River, Oregon, United States - Colum_Law_RepA_8d | ecosystem: Environmental > Aquatic > Freshwater > River | place: USA: Oregon | collected...
CCCACCACCAAACACACCCCAAAAACTGAGCCCCGAAAACCGAAAACCGAGCCCCGAAAACTGAGAACTGAAAACTGAGAACTGAAAACTGAAAACTGAAAACCGAAAACCGAAAACCGAAAACCGAAAAAGCCCCGGCCTGACGGTCGGGGCTTCTGCTGATCATTCAATCAGACGGCGTCTGCTCACAGCGAATAACCACTGCGGTATTCACGGTGCACATACTGGTTCAGTTCAGGACGGTTTGTGCTGACCAGGTTCTTCGCGTCCCATTCAATACGAGTCCCCTCGCCGGCACGGACGGCAAGGTTCCCCACCAGAATGGTTTCAGTCAGCCGACCTGCGTAACCAAAGTTGCCCAGCGTGCCCGGCTTGTATGTGCCACGCACCGACTCAACAAACTCCCACTTCTGACGCTCGTCACCGCCACCCTTGAACGGAATGCGCGGAATCGTGGGCTCAGGCTTCTTGAAGTCCCTGTAGTTTTCTTCCGGCAGCAGAGTATAGGCCGCACCGTAGTCGTTCTCGGACAACAGCAGGCCCTTCGATCCGACCAGCACCGCAGCACTGGTGCGGCCGCCACCGGCCTTCTGAGCCGCAATCCGCTTGCGGAAACCCTCGGGCAACTTCGCAATCAGATCGTCAGACGGCAGGTTGCCACCGTCATACCAGAAGAACTTACAGGCCTTCAATCCACCACGCTCTGGAAACTCAAACATCAAAGTCGTGGCACCCGGGAATGTCTCGCCTTCCACAATCCCCGGATTCTTCACCGCCGTCACTGCAACCGGATCCCACAGATCCAGACCCATGACCGGCAGATTGCAGGTATGGCAGGCCATGTCACCCAGAGCACCGGTGCCGAAGTCGACCCAGCCACGCCAGTTGAACGAGTGATAGACGCCTTCCTTGTAGGGACGCATCGGGGCTGGGCCGATCCACGATTCCCAGTCCAGCGTGTCCGGAACCTTGTCTTCACTCTTCGGACGGCCAATGCCCTGCGGCCACACCGGGCGATTCGTCCAGACATGCACTTCAGTCACGTCGCCGATCGCTCCCGAACGAACGACTTCCACCGCTTCACGCAGTCCGTTTTCAGATGTGCCCTGGTTGCCCATCTGAGTCACCACGCCCATTTCGGCGGCCACTTCACGCATCATCCGAGCTTCACGGATGGACCACGTCAGCGGCTTCTGCACGTAGACGTGCTTCTTCATTTTCATGGCTTTGATTGCCGCAGCCGCATGAGTGTGGTCCGGAGTACTGACGGTGACGATGTCCACCTTGTCACCCAGCTTGTCCAGCATGGCCCGGAAATCCGTGAACTGTTCGGCCTTCTTGAACTGCTTGGACTTTTTGTCCAGAGTCCGCCGGTCGACGTCGCAAATGCCGACAATCTCAACATCCTGATCGGCGATGTGGCTGCTGTCGCTGTCGCCCTTGCCGCCCACGCCCACACAGGCCGCCGTCAGGGCCTCCAGAGCAGACCGGGTCGGTCGGGCAAATGTCTGCGGCGCAACCCAGAATGCCGTTCCCAGCGCAGCGGATGCACCGATGAATCCGCGGCGAGTCGTATTTCGTGCCATGGTGGTTACCTCATGTCAATCAGTCAGGAATCTGTACTTTTCGGACAACATGAACCCTGCGGTTCCAAAACCCGCCCCAGACTACCCGGCGCGGACTTCCCCCGCAACCCACGAACGGTGTTTTTGAACGTCGACGCACTTTTCAGTGAGTGCCGCACAGCATCCAAAGACACCCCGGATCTCCCCTGACGCCGTCGACAAAAACCGTAGCCTGGGCTTTAGCCCGGGCAAGTTACCCCCCCGCCACTCAACGCCGCACACGACCCTCCAGCAGCAAATCCTGCCCCAGCTGTCGCCAAGCCACTCGGTCCAGCAGCGAATTTCCCGGGATTTCAGCCAATCCCAGACCGCCCACGGCACTCAGCGCGGCAGCACCGCCCACCAGCTTCGGTGCCACAAACACATGCAGCTCGTCCAGCAGTCCCGCATCAAAAAAGCTGCCCAGCAGCCCGGGACCGCTTTCCAGCAGCACGTGAGTCATTCCGCGACGACCCAGTTCATCCAGCACGGCCTGCAGATCCACCCCACGAACCCCATCACCCGCTCGAAAAATCTCCACTCCCAGCCCCGCCAGTCGATCGCACTCTGAGTCCGGACAAGTGGAACTCACACACACCAGTACTGGTGCGTGGTGCAGAGTGCTGACCAGCGCGCTGCCCGCCTGGACCGCCGTACCTCGCGAATCCAGCACCACCCGCAATGGCCTGCGATCACCACTGCGCAGGTCAGCGGCATGCTCGGCCGGGAGTCGCACTGTCAGCTGCGGATCGTCCGCGCGGACTGTGCCCGCACCGGTGATGATCGCTTCCATACAGCTTCGCAGGCCATGCACATACGCCCGCGATTCACTGCCCGAAATCCATTGCGAATGTCCGGTTCGCGCAGCAATGCGACCGTCAAGTGTCATTGCCCACTTGGCATGTACCCACGGCCTCTGCCGCAGCTGCAGTCGCACGAACGGGGCGATCAGCGCCTCTGCGTCCTCACCACAGAGACCCACATCCACCTGCAGCCCGGCGTCTCGCAACTGCTGCAGTCCGCGACCGGCCACATGCGGTGCAGGGTCCGGGCACCCCACAACCACTCGCCGCACGCCCGCCGCCAGCACCGCGTCAGAACACGGCGGAGTCCGTCCATGATGACAGCAGGGCTCAAGAGTGACATACAGGGTGGCCCCGCGCGCCTGCTCACCGGCTGCTCGCAACGCATGCACCTCGGCATGCGGGCCGCCACAGGCCTGATGGAAGCCGTCAGCAATCAGTCGGCCCTCAGCCGTCGTCAGCACCGCCCCAACTTGCGGATTCGGTTCCACTCGCCCGAATCCGCGTCGCGCCAGCATCAGTGCATGCTGCATCGCTTCTGCATCGGATCCGAACTGCATCTCAGCCTCCGGCCAGCGAGCTGTCGTCACCGCCCAGCAGCTCTCGCAGTCGGCGAATCGCCCGCAGATATCGCATGCCGGCCGCCGGAGCACTGAGCCCCAGTGCTTCCGCCGCTTCACTGTTTCCAAGATGCTCAAAGTGCCGCATCACAATGATCTCGCGGTCGCCTTCGTCCATCTGCTGCAGGGCCGCCACAAAACGGGACTGCAGCTCCTTTCGCAGAGCCGCTGCCGCCGGAGTCAGCTCGGCATCGCGCAGCAGCGCCGCCAGATCCGCCGCCGACTGCTCATCATTCCCCACTCCCGAAAAATTCTGCTCGCGATCCACCGAACGCCGCTGCGCTCCGCGATGGCGACGATGCATGTCAATAATCCGGTCGAGGGCCAGTTGCCGCAGCCACAGATGAAACGGCATCCCCGGATTCCGCAGGTAATCCGTCAGTCGCTGAGATGCCTCCAGCATCACGTCCTGCACCACATCGCTGGCATCGACTCGCCGAGCCACCGCATGGTCCAGACGCAGCTGCACCATCCGCCGCACCGCCTCACGATGACGATCCATCAGACGGTTTACCGCCTCGGCATCACCCCCCGCAACATCGCGGAGAATGTCCTGGGTCCTGTCACTCTCGGGCCACATAAACTGCATCCGGTTAAGACCCAAAGCCACAGACCCGGAAGTTCACTTCCGGGTCTGCACCGCGTCACCCCTCACTTCTTCTGCACCGCACCAGCCGGCTGATCAATGTCGAACGCATAGGTCGTCGTCGACTTGTACTCAGCACCCGGCTTCAGAATTGTACTGGGAAACTCAGAGTGATTGACCGAATCGGGGTAATGCTGAGTCTCAAGGCAGAGAGCACTGCGGTGAGCATAGGTCCGGCCACCCTTGCCCGCCTGACCCTTCAGGAAGTTGCCCGAATAAAACTGCACGCCAGGTTCCGTCGTCGTGACTCGCATCCGCCGCTTCGACTGCGGATCCACCAGCACGGCCGCCAGGCGCATCTCGCCACCATCCTCTGCAGCATTCAGCACGTAGTTGTGGTCATAGCCGATCGCTGCGGTCTTCCCGATGGATTCAATGCGGTCACCAATCCGGGTCCGCTTGCGGAAATCCAGCTCCGTACCCGCGACCGGAGCAATCTTTCCCGTCGGGATCAGCGTGTCGTCAGTCGGAGTATAATTGTCCGCATTGATTCGCAGCATGTGATCCAGCACCGTGGCACTGCCTTCACCCGCCAGATTGAAATAGGCATGGTTGGTCAGATTGACCGGAGTGTTCTTATCGGTTCGGGCGGAATAGGTGATCGTGATCGCGTTCTGATCGGCCGGGACAAAGTATGTCACCGTGACGTCCAGTTTGCCCGGATAGCCTTCGTCCCCGTCAGCACTGCTGACGGTGAATCGAACGCCCTGACCCCGGTCGGACGACACAGGAGCAGCCGTCCAGATCAGCTTGTCCAGCGACTTCTCCACGCCACCGTGCAGATGATTGGGCTCGTTGTTGATCGCCAGAGTATACTCTTTGCCGTCCAGAGTGAATTTGCCTTTGGCAATGCGGTTGCAGACGCGACCGGTCGTGCAGCCGAAATACTGATTGCCATCACCTTCGTAGCCGGAAACGTCGTCAAAGCCCAGCAGTACGTCGGCCAGTTTTCCGGCCGCATCCGGCACGTGCAGGCTGACCAGCGTGGCGCCGCGAGTCATCACGCGGGCGGCAAAGCCGGACTTGTTTCCAATCGTGTAGATCTCAACCGGAACCCCGTCTTTGGTCTTTCCAAAGGCTTCCTTTTTGGGTTCAGCAGCGGATACCGCAGACGTCATCAGCACAGCTCCTGCAAACAACAGCGTCAGAATTCTCATGACCCCCCCGACCTCGAACAGAATACACCGCAGGCTGCTGGCCCGGCAGGATCACAAACCCTCCTGCTCTCAGGCCCGCAGGTGGAAATATCACGGCCGACTGCAGCCGCTGATCGCCCCGGTGCCGCAGGCATTATCGGGTTCCGCTTCCCGTCACACAAGCGAACCGGGATCAGTCCCGCCGAAAGGGCCCGCCTCACCCGGGTGCACAAAACGCTCGAAAGTCCGGGGAAATACACCTGCAGCGAGAAATTCCGGCAAAACAGTCCGACTGATTCCTGCAGACAGTCGGACGCGGACGCCTAAAACAGAATCGCCCGCACACTTTCAGGAAGCAGCCATGCCGGAAGGCCACACCATTCATCGTCTTGCCGCAGATCACAACCGCGATTTCGCCGGTCAGCAGCTGGCCGTCAGTTCTCCACAGGGACGGTTTGCCGACGGAGCACGCGAGCTGAACGGTCGACTGCTGACGGCTGTGCAGGCCCATGGGAAACATCTGCTGTATGACTGGGATGGCCGGACGCTGCATGTGCATCTGGGCCTGTATGGAAAATTCCGGCGGCATAAATCTCCGCCACCGGAGCCTCGCGGTGCCGTGCGACTGCGGGTCGTCGGCGCACTGCTGGCATTTGATCTGAACGGGCCCACGGCCTGCGAAGTGCTGACCGCCGCAGAAGTCAGCAGCCTGCTGGAGCGACTGGGAGTCGACCCGCTCAGAACGGATGCTGATCCTGAAAAGGCATGGGATCGCATTCGCAGATCGTCAGCCCCGATCGGTACTGTGCTGATGAACCAGAACATCATCGCCGGAGTCGGGAATGTGTATCGCGCTGAAATCCTGCACCTGCTGCAGATGCACCCCGAACGCAGGGCCAGCTCACTGCAGCGGCGGGAATTTGATGCACTGTGGCAACTGACTGTGCAGTTGCTGCAGATCGGAAAGCGATACAACCGAATCATCATCGCCGATCCTGCTGACGTGGGTAAACCCCGGGGCCGCATGACTCGTGATGAACGCCTGCTGGTCTACAAAAAGGACTTCTGTTCGCGCTGCGATGGTCCGATTGAATCGTGGCTGCTGGCCGCCCGCAAAGTGTTCGCGTGCCCCCGTTGTCAGCAGAAGGGTCGCGCTCAGGGTGAAGTAACGGCCGACTGAAGATGTTCAGCGGGAGCCTGCAGTCGACCACCCAGGGCTCGCTGCAGCGTCAGTTGCGCGATATTGAAATCGGCGATGGACCGGGCATATTCACGGCGGGCGGCTGCCAGTGCCTGCAGTGACTGCAGCGCCTCCAGTGGCAACCCCTGACCATTCCGAATCCGCTCCAGATTTCGACGATAAGACTGCTCAGCAGATTCCACTGCCTGCAGCGCAGTCTCGATCTGCCTGCGGCCACCGGATACTCGCAGATGAGACTCTGTTACCTCGCGAGCCACCTGGTCAAGCATCTGCATCTGACGAGCCCGCGCCTGGCTGATCCGCGCTCTGGATTCCCGCTGCGACGCCTGTTCACCGAATCCCAGCTGTCGCAGTTCCCAGTATGCCATGGCATCCGCATCCAGCCGATCTCCCGAATTCCGCAGATCGCTTCCGAGCCCACCGGCGAGGCCGCCATAGCTGGCCGACAACAGCACGCTCGGAATCAGCGGACTGTGCCGTTCGCGGTTCAGTCGCTCGACCGCCTCGCCCACCAGGAAGCGACATTCCGCCAGCTCCGGTCGCGATGTCAGAGCTGTGGCAACCAGTTGCTGCACATTCTGATCAGCCGCAACCAGTTCGATGGGAATCATGCGAGTGTCAGCGGGCTTGAGCACCCGTGGCTGATTCCAGCGAACATGTTCGGCCAGCCGCGCGCTGGCTGCCGCCGCGGCTTCCTCCGCCCGCAACTGCTCACATCTTCGCAGTGCCAGCTCCGTCAGTGCACGATCATGATCGGCTGCGGTCCCGGCGCCACTCTTCGCGAACTGATCGGTCGTCTGCTCCAACTGCTCCACCAGTCCAACCACCTCATCGCAGATCGCCAGCTCCTGTTCCGCCCGCAGCAGCTCCATGTAGCCCACTCCGGCCGCCAGCAGCGCATCATTCAGTGCGGAACGCGCACCCTCCCGACGCGCCTGCACTGTCAGTTCCGCAATCCGCGGCTGAAAGATCGCGTCCGCTATGTGAAACTGCGCCACAACCCCGGGGACCGCCGGAGAACCAGCGCCGACCGCTCCCGCACCCAATCCCCCGTAAACACTGCCGCGACTGGTTTCAATGACGCTGCCAGCCACATCCTGAATCCGGCCTTCGTGCTTGTTGTAATTCAGTCCCGCTCGCAACGATGGCAGCTTCAGGGCCTTCGCACGATCGAGCTGGCCATAAGCCTCCTCAACCCGGGCTTTCGCAAACGCCGCCTCGGCACTGCGGCCGGAGGCCAGCGACAAAGCCGTGGCCAGATCCAGTCGGCTGATTTCCGTCACTGTCGTCGTCGCCGTCGCGGGAACATCAGAATGCTCCTGTGGCTGTGCGGACGGGGCCTCATCCGCTGCCGCCCGCGCCGCCAGTTCTGCAGGGCGATCAACAGGCAACTCCGCGGCGGAAACCGGCAACTCCGTGACTCCTGCCGGCATCGTGGGCACAACCAATTGACAACCGACAGTCCAGAAACAGCTCAGCGCGAGGATGACTGTCGCTCGTCTTGACATGGGTTCAGACTCTCAGCTCAGGTCGGTGTCCGCTTGCGGGCGAGGTGCAGCACATGGCGACTGCCGTCTACGGCGACGGAAAATCATCGCGCAACCGCCCGGCCTGAGAATCGACGTTCAAATGGCAGGGGACACAGACTTTACTGGTAGTAGCGATTGTGTCGGCGTGTCGGGAACCGGGCGGGCGTTACAGCCCGCCCAGGCTGCCTGTCTTACGGAGCTTTTCCTGCGGATTCCACTTTCTGGCCTTCCCGATAAGCGGCAGTATTTGCCGTAATGATGAGTTCGGCGTCCGACAGACCGGTCACAATCTCAACCTCTGTTGCCGTCCGCAGTCCCGTGGTGACGGGTTTCTTCTGCAGCACACCGTCTGGTCCAACCGCCAGACACACCGTGGCCCCGTCCTGCTGCACGACAGCTCCCTTTGGTACCACCAGCGCCGCGTCGTTGCGACCAACGATCAGTTCAACACTGGCGAACATTCCGGGCCGCAGAGTTCCCGGTGAATTTTCCAGATCGATTTCCACCAGCAGCGTGCGAGTCTGTTCGTCCAGCGTCCAACTGGTGCGGGAAACAGTTCCAATGAACTGCTGTTGCTGCAGAGCGGGGATTCGTACTTTGGCCGGACTGCCTGGGTGGATTCGTACAGCATCGGCTTCGGGTACCCGCGCTGTGACTCGCACCCGCGATGTTTCGGCTATGGTAAACAGTGAGTCTGACCCATTTCCGGTCCGAGCGAGGTCGCCGGGGTCGGCATTTCGGGCGGTGACAGTCCCCGCGAACGGGGCGCGAATCTGCAGATATCCGCACAGCGTGTGCAGTCGCTGCACTTCGGCTGCGGCGCTGTCGCGGCGGGCCTCCATGGCTTTCAGGTCCGCCTCTGCACGAATGTAAGCTGCGCGGGCTTCACCGCGTCGCGCTGCGGCAGATCGCACCGCCGCCGCCAGTTCCTCCAGCGAAGACTCAGCCGCCGCCAGTTTCTGCACAGCCTCTTCCGCCAGTCGCAGTGTGACCGCACCTGATTCTGCCAGCCCCTGCAGCCGCTGTGACTCGGACGTCAGTCGAGCAACTTCGGACTCGATGCGTCGCCGGCCGGCGGCTGCCTCGGCTTCGTCAGCTTCTGCCGAGTGTTCAGCCGCGAGGGCCAGCTGCACTGCTGCCGCCGCCTGACCAATCTCGGCCTCCGCCTGTCGCTGCAGCGCCTGCTTCTGTCTCAGCTCGTCCTCAAGCTCCGGTGCGTGCAGTACAGCCAGCAGTTGTCCGGGTTCCGTGCTGATGTCGTTGTTCGCCGGCTGCTGCTCGGCAGGTGCCGGATCCGTGGCCGGCCCCCGGACGCTGTCACCGATATCCACCAGCACCTGCTGGACGATACCGGCACTTCGCGGATAAATGTCCACCTGCATCCACGCCCTGATCTGACCGGGCTGCTCGGTCGTCTGGACAATGGGCTTTCGCTGCGGTCTGCCGGTTTGTACTCGCGGCAGTTCGGCAGCACGTACCCCGGCACCGGTGTCAGCCGTTGAGGCCGGATCAACCTGAGTCTGGCAGCCTGCCAGGGACAGCAGCAGCAGAATCGCTGTGGCAGGTTTGGAGGCCAGCCCGGAAAAATCGGTCAACATATCAGAGTTCCTCATCACGGACACCGCTTCCCGCATAATGCCGACTGTTCGGATCGAAGGGATGCAGCGATGCTGAGCTGCCCCGCGGGCACAGACAGGTATAGGCTGCCGGCAGCACCAAGAGAGCAGCAACAGTCGCTGCGCTCAGGCCACCCAGCACGGCAAGTCCCAAAGGTGCCGTCTGCGCACCGCCACTGCCCCAGCCCAGGGCCAGCGGCAGCATCCCCGCGAGCATTGCAGCACTGGTCATCAGGATTGCTCGTGAACGTTCCACCACTGCAGATCGCGCGGCCTCGGCCGCGGTCACCCCGGTTCGCCGCTGCTGCTCCGCAAAGCTGATCAGCAGGATCGCATTGGCCATCGATACACCCAGACTCATGATCACGCCGATGAACGACTGAATATTTACCGTGGTTCCTGTGACCAGCAGCAGCAGACTGCTGCCTGCCAGTACCGCGGGGACAGTGGCCACGGCAGCCAGCGCCAGCCGAAACGACTGAAAACTGGCGGACAACATCAGAAAGATTGCCAGCACTGCCAGCACAAGCCCCACTGCCAGTCCGCTGGTCATCTGACGCAGTGGCGGAATCTGACCGCGGAGCTCACAGGTGATGCGTCCAGGCTTCGGCTGGACTCCCGATTTTTCCAGTTCATCCTTCAGAGCATTGTCCTGCAGCAGCAGTCGCTGCACCACAGCATCCACGCGGGCTGCGGCTGCGCCGAGGTCGGTCCCGTCGATACTGGCTGTCAGTGACAACTCACGCTTCATGTTGTAACGATCGAATTCCCCGGGCATCTTTCCGGTACTGAGGTCCGCGACATCACGCAGAAGTACCGCACCGCCCTCTTTCTTCAGTACGGGGATCGCACCGAGATCGGCGGCGGATTTCAGAGCCGGCTGGGGAATTTCGACCTGCACCTGATAACCAACCCCGGTTTTCGGATCAGGCCAGTAACTGGGTACAACAAATCGGCTGGAGGAAGTTGCGGCCAGCACCGATCGACTGATCTGATCCGTGGTGGCCCCCGCCAGTCCGGCTCGTTCCCGGTCAATCTTCACGTCCAGTGTGGGATATTCCAGAGACTGGACGATCTGCACGTCCCTCAGCACCCGCTCACCCTGCAGCGCCGCCTGCAGACGCTGCGCGAAATCCCGGTTTTCTGCCACGGAACCCCCGCGGACAGCGACTTCCACAGGAGCCGCCGCACCGAAACTCATCACTTCGCTGATGATATCCGAAGGCTCAAATGAAAATCGCAGCTGCGGAAACTCCTGCAGAAATCGCTCCCGAAGTCTGCGTTTCAGCTCGTCCGTTCGCACGCCTGACCCATTTCGGAATGCCACCCGTAGTATCGCCTCCTCAGGCCCCCGCGAAAACTGGTATACGGAATTGACGGGAAATGAGGCCGGCACTGTTCCGGCGTAGCCCAGTGAAAGTTGCACATTTCCTGCACCAGCTTCCTGTTCGATCGCCTGCAGTACGCTGACGGCGTATCGTTCGGTGGCCTCCACATGAGTCCCGTCAGGAGCTCTCAGACGCAGTCGAAATTCACCTGTCTCCGCACTCGGGAAAATCTCCAGTCCCGCCCGCTGCACCGATTGCCACGAAGCCAGCAGGCACAGCACGAGGTATACCGGGACGAGCAACCAGCGCGCCCGAATCAGAGCAGCAGCCGTTCGCAGCAGTGCTGACGCCGGTCTTCCGCCGCGCTCGTCGGCCACACCAGCGGCTGTGCCGTGCCCTGCACGGAGCAGCCAGACACACAGCACGGGCACCAGCGTACTGGACAGCAGATACGAACCTGTCATGGAAAAAATCACGGCCAGTGCCAGCGGTGCAAACAGCTCGCGAGGAGCTCCCTGCATGAAGAATGTCGGCAGGAACACCGCCAGCATGCACAGCAGGGCCAGCAGTCGCGGTACTGCCGTCTGCTGATTGCCGCGCCAGACCGCCACGGCCACAGATCCCGTGCGACTCAGCTGCGTATGAATGTTCTCGATCTCGACCGTCGCTTCATCCACCAGTATCCCCACCGCCAGCGCCAGTCCCCCCAGAGTCATCAGATTGATGGTCTGCCCGGTCAGCCACAGTCCTGTCACGGCAAACAGCAGGGCCAGCGGAATATTCAGGATGACCACGAGTGCACTGCGCCAGTCGCGCAGAAATACCAGTACCATCAGGCCGGTCAGGGCAGCTCCCAGCAGGCCCTCGGTCGACAGACTGGCGATGGCGCGAGTCACATACGGGGACTGATCGAACTCAAAGGAGACGCGGATGTCGTCAGGCAGCTCCTTCTGCATGGCCGGCAGGGATCTGCGAATCTGACTGATCACCTCCATCGTTGAAGCATCAGCGCGCTTCGTGGCGAGGATATAAACAGCGCGTCGGCCGTTGACCAGCGCGTAGCCGGTTGTCAGATCGGCCGAGTCTTCAATTGTGCCAATGTCCCGCAGATACACTGTATGCTCGCCCGTACGCACCGGAATTCGCCCCAGATCACTCAGATCCCGCGCCAGAGCATTGGTCGGGACAGCGGGATACAGATCCCCTATGCGGACGTTGCCGGAAGGAGCAATGGTGCTGCCTCGAGTCAGTGCGGTGATGATTTCATCCGGTGACAGTCCGTAAGCCTGCAGTCGTTCCGGATTCGCCCGGATCACAACGCTGCGTGCCGAGCCACCGAATGGTGGCGGAGCAGACACTCCCGGAAGCGATGAAAACATCGGTCGTACCCGAAACAATGCCTGGTCCTGAATCTCGGCCACGGTGCGAGTCCCGCTGGAAAGCACCAGATAGCCCACAGGCACACTGCCGGTATCAAACCGCATCACAAACGGAGGTACGGTTCCCGGTGGCATCATGGCCCGCGAACGATTGACATAGTTGATGGTTTCCGCCATCGCCTGCGCCATGTTCGTGCCGGGATGAAAGACCAGCTTCATCAGTGCGGTGCCCTGGACGTTGC
>Ga0255093_1000908_pt1 | contig 12062 bp, 10 predicted proteins | sample Colum_Law_RepA_8_2_FD_188437 | JGI IMG/M metagenome (GOLD analysis project Ga0255093, IMG submission 188437) | Freshwater microbial communities from Columbia River, Oregon, United States - Colum_Law_RepA_8d | ecosystem: Environmental > Aquatic > Freshwater > River | place: USA: Oregon...
GCTCGGGATTCGGAGGGGCATTTCAACCCGACGAGGAGGAGCGCCAAGCGGAAAGTCAGAGCGCAGGCGGAACGCGCTTGCCCGGCTTTTACCACCCTTGTTCCGTGACAGCTGCGTGAATCGTGTCCAGCAGCCAGCCCGGGACACAGCCGAGCAGAATCACCGCCGCCGCCAGAAGCACCACGACTGCATGCACCAAGAACGGCACGGCGATCGGGCGGGCGTTTGCGTCAGCCTCCACGACAAAGACCTGCTTGAGGACTTGGAGATAGTAATAGAGCGAGACGCAGCTCATCGCGATGCCCAGGACGATCAACCAGAGAAACGGCAGGCTGCTCGCATCATTCGTGAGCGCGGCGGCGAAGAGATAGAACTTGCCGAAGAAGCCGGCCAGCGGCGGGATGCCCGCCAGCGAAAGCAGGAAGACCATCAGGCACGCCGAAAGCACCGGCGCGCGGCGGGCGAGGCCGGCGAAATCCTTGAGCTGATCCCCGCCAACTTGGGATTCAACCACTCCCAGCACCCCGAACGCACCGACGGTCGTCAGCGCGTAGGTCGTGACGTAGAAGAGCATGGAGGCGAACGCATCGCCGCCCAGCGCAAGGAAGCCAACCAGCATGTAGCCCGCGTGCGCCACGGCAGAATAGGCCAGCAGCCGGCGGACGCTGGTCTGGCGGATGGCCGCAAGGTTGCCGAGAACCATCGAGATGGCCGCGATGACGGATAGCAGCGGAATCCAGCCGCTGACGGCGTTGTTGCTGTCTCCCCAGCCGAGCTGGCTGAAACCAAGCAGCAGGACCTTGGCGAAGACATAGAAGCTCGCGACTTTTGAACCGCTGGCGATGAACGCCGCGCTCGGCAGAGGTGCGCCTTGATAGGCATCCGGCGCCCACAGGTGGAACGGCACCGCCGCCACCTTGAAGCCAAAGCCGATGACCACCATCACCAGCGCGACCGTTGCCAGCGGATCCGGTCCCAGGCTGAACAGTTTGTGCGCCATGCGCGGGACGTAGGTGGTGCCGGTGAGCCCGTAGAGCAGGCTGAAACCGAACAGCAGGAAGGCCGCGCTCATGCCGCCGAACAGGAAATACTTCATCGCCGCCTCGGCGGATTGCCGGCTGGACTTGTCGAACGCGACGAGGATGTAGAGCGAAAGGCTGACCAGTTCCAGCGAGGCGAAAATCATCAACAACTCCTCGGTGCTGGCGAGGAGCATCATGCCCACGGTCGCCAGCAGCAGCAGGGCGAAGTATTCGCCAATGTGGCGCGTGAACTTGCAGTCCACGGAAAGCATCGCCGTCAGCACTGTGAGCAGCAGGATGACCGCCTTGACGGTCTCGTTCAGGGGGTCAATCACCAGCATCCCGCCATGCCAGTTGCCGACGGTCGGGTTGATGAACATCCAACCCACCGCCCCCGCGCAGCCCAGGGTGGTCAGCCCCGCAGCGATGCTCATGCGGTAGGAGCGCGGCGTGTCCTGGAGGCCGAGGAGGTCTACGGCGAGCACGAGGAGCGCGGTCAGCACGACGATGACTTCCGGCGCGAGCGCGGAGAGCAGGGTGAGGTAGTCGGCGGTGTTCACAGGCCCGCCACCTTTCTCAGCCCGTCAAAGAGCGGGGATTTGAAACTGGGCACAATGAGGTCGAGCAACAACCGTGGATGCAGGCCGATGAGGACGGTGCAAAGGATGAGCAGTGCCGCGCCCAGCCGTTCCTGAACGGAGATCGGTTCCAGCGGATGGTCGTGCTCGTGGTCATCGAGAGACTCAACAGCGATCGCATTGTCGGGGAAGAACACCTTCGCCGTGGTCTTGAGCGTGTAAACCACGCCGATGACGATGCCCACACCCGCGATGATGGCGAGTCTCGGAAACGCCTGCCATGCGCCGATGAGCACTTGCAGCTCCGCAATGAACCCGCTGAAGCCCGGCATGCCCATCGAGGCGAAGCCCGCGATGACAAACGTCACGGCCGCGAAGGGCATCTTCCGGGCGAGGCCCATGCCTTCAAGCGCGTCCAACTCGCGCGTGTGTGCGCGGTCATAGACCATCCGGCCCACCACGCCGAACAGCAGCCCCGCGATGACGCCATGCGAGAACATCTGCAGCACCGCGCCGCTCCAGCCGATTTCGTTGAGCGTCACGAGGCCGAGCAGCACGAAGCCCATGTGGCTCACGCTCGAATAGCCGATGACGAACTTGAAGTCCTTCTGCACCAGCGCCACGAGCGCGCCATAGACAATGCCGGTGACCGCCAGCGCCGCAAGCTCGTGCTGCCACATCTTCAAGCCCTCAGGGAAAAGCGTCATCGCCACGCGCAGGCAGCCGTAAGCACCAAGCTTCATCACCACGCCAGCCAGGAGCATCGAGGCGGCGGTCGGCGCGGCGGAGTGGCCGGTCGGCGCCCAGGTGTGGAACGGCCACATGCCCGCGAGAATCGCGAAGCCCACAAACACGAGCGGGAATGCCCAGCGCTGAAACTCCGGTGCGAAGGAATGTTGCGCGAGTGTCTGCAAGTCGAAGCTGGCGAGGCCGGACACCGCATAGGCCGCCAGCATCCCGATGAGCACCATGCCGCTGCCGATGAACGAGTAGAGCGCGAGCTTCATCGCCGCGTAATCGCGCCGCGTCGAACCCCAGATGGCGATGAGGAAGTATTTCGGGACGATGGCAATCTCGTAGAACACGAAGAGCAGGAAGAGGTCGAGGCTCAGGAACACGCCATATACGCCGCCGATGAGCGCGAAGAAGAACGCGAAGAACTCGTTGGTGCGGTGCTCGATGTTCCATGAGAAGAGCACGCCTGCCACCGCCGCGATGCCCGTCAGCAACACGAGCGTGACGCTGATGCCGTCCGCCGCGAGCGAGAAATCAATGCCCAGTGCGGGAATCCAGCGGACGTTCGTGATGACTTCGAGGCCGTTCTCCGGCTTGAACTCCACTGCCCCAATAAGGCCGCAGACCAGACCAGCCAGCGCTGTGCTGAACGCCATCGCCCGCGTCGCGCGCGGATTGGCGCGCGGCGTCAGCAGGCACGCGAGCGCGCCGGCGAAGGAGAGGTAAATGGTCCAGGCGAGCATGGCTCAGAAGGGCAACTGCCGCACCCAGTGCGCGACGGTGGGGTTGATGACTGCGATGATGAACTGCGGCCACACGCCGAGCACGAACATCAGCAGCGTCGCGGGGAAGACCACCGCGCCCTCGTTGTAGGTCAGGTCGGGGAAGCGCGCCCACTTCTCGTTGAGCGGGCCGCACCAGACTTTTTGGATGACGGTCAGAATGAAGTTGGCCGTGACGAGCAGGCCCGGCAGCGCGAGCACCGCCGCCCACGGCACGAGCGGGAAGACGCCCTTGAAGATGAGGAACTCGCCGATGAAGCCGTTCAAGCCCGGCAGCCCGAGCGACGAGAACAGCGCGAGGCCCATCAGCCCGCAGAAGACCGGCGCGACCTTCCGGAGCCCGCCAAAGTCCTCCAGCCCGCGCGCCCCGTTGCTGCGGTCTTCGAGGAAAGCGACAAAGCAGAATAGGAGACTCGCGGTGATGCCGTGGTTGAACATCTGGAGCACGACGCCGTTGAGCGCCGCCGTGCGGTCGAGCGCGGTGCCGGTCGCACTGGCCGCCGCGAAGACGCCGAGCAGGCAGTAGCCGAGGTGGTTGATACTTGAGTAGGCGAGGATGCGCTTGAGGTCTCGCTGCGCGAGTGCGGCGAAGGCGGAGAGGACGATGGTCGCGACCGCCAGCCAGAGCAGCGGCGTGAGCAGGGCTTGCATCGGCTCGGGGAAGATGGGCAGCAGCAGCCGCACGAAGCCATACACGCCGAGCTTGGACATCACGCCGGTCAGCGCCATCGAGACGGGCGACGGTGCTTCGGAGTAGGTCAGCGGCAGCCAGGTGTGGAAGGGCCACAGCGGCACCTTCACCGCGAAGCCCAGCAGCGCGCCGATGAAGAGGACCAGATACGCCTTGCCCGCGCCCCAGCCGAGCCACGCGAACTTCGCCTCCACCGCCGGACCGAGCGCCTTGGTGCGCGCCAGCTCGGCGAGCTTGAGGAAATCGAAAGTGCCGGTCGCGAGGAACAGCGCGAGGAAGGCCAGCAGCAACGCGATGCTGCCGACCATGGTGTAAACAAAGAACTGGAGCGCCGCGTCCGACCGCTGCGGGCCGCCCCAGAGCTTGATGAGGAAGAAGGCCGGGATGAGGCTGAGTTCCCAGAACAGGAACCAGTGGAAGAAGTTCAGCGCCGTGAACGCGCCGAACAGGCCGCCTTGCAGGAAGAGGAAGAGGCCGCAGTAGAGCGAGACGTTTTCCTGAATCTTGTCCGAGGCCAGCACCGCCATCGGAATGACCAGCGCGGCGAGCATGAGCATCACCAGTCCGAGGCCGTCGAGGCCGACGTGATACTCAATGCCGAGCGTGGGAATCCACACATGCCGCTCAGCGAACTGCATCCCGCCTTCGCCGGGATTGGTGTTCGCCCAAAGCGCGGCGACGACCGCCAGCGCGAGAATGTTGACCGCCAGCGTGACGCCGCGCGCAAGCTGCCGGCGCTCGCGGTCCACGCCGAAGACGAGCGCAGCCCCCACCAGCGGCAGGAAGGTCAGAATCGAGATGAGCGGCAGGCCGTTCACTTGTTGCACCCCACGGCGAGAATGAAGACGAAGAGAATCAGCGCGACGCCGATGCTGCGCAGGTATTGGTGAATCTGCCCGCCCTGCAATTCCGAGGCGGCTTCCGCGCCGCGCCGCACTTCGGTGCAGCCAGCATCGAACAGCTTGTTGACCACGAGCTCATCGAACAGCTTCGCGATGTGCGCGCAACCGTTCGTGGCCCAGCCGACGATGGACACGAGCAAGTCGAGCACGCGGCGGTCGAGGTCGTTGCAGAGCAAGCCGAGACGGGCGTTCCAGCGGACGAAGGTCGCGGCATACAGCTCGTCGAAGAAGAACTTCCCGCGCGACCAGGCAAACTGCTCGGGGAATTGCTGCTCCAGCGGGTCTTTCTCATCGGGCTTCTCCGCAGGCAGCAATCCGTAGAACCACCAGCCCAGCCCGATGCCCGTCGCCACAACCACGGCGGAGACGAGCAGCAACGTGAGCGTGCCGGCGTTGAAGAGATGTCCGGGGTCCAGATGCGCAGACTCGCCGTTCAAGTAATGCGGCAGCCAGGGCCACAGCGGCGTGCTCACGAGCGTGAGCAGCACGGTGCAGGCGGCGAGGATTTGCAGCGGGAGCGTCATCACCGCCGGGCTTTCGTGCGGGTCGTGCGCGTGGGCGTCGCCGTGCGAATGCGAGTGGCCGTGGTCGTCGTGAGCCGTTTCGTGGCCACCGCGATACTTGCCGGCGAAGACGAAGCACATTTGCCGGGTCATGTAGAACGCCGTGAGGAACGCGCCGCCGAGGCCGAGGAAGAAGGGAATTTTGCTCGGCTGATAGAGCCACGCGGCGTTGAGAATCTCGTCCTTCGACCAGAAGCCGCAGAAGACCAGCGGCACGCCGGACAGCGCCATCATGCCAATGGCGTAGGTCGCGAAGGTGGTGGGCATGAACTTGCGGATGCCGCCCATGCGCCGGATGTCCTGCTCCTCGTGACAGCCGTGGATGATGGAACCGGAGCCGAGGAAGAGCAGCGCCTTGAAGAACGCGTGGGTGAGCAGGTGGAACATCCCGACGCCCACGCCGCCGATGCCCAGGCCCATGAACATGTAGCCCAGCTGCGACACGGTAGAGTAGGCGAGGATGCGCTTGATGTCCGTCTGCGCCACGGCCACGAACGCAGCGAACACGGCGGTCAGCGCGCCAATCCACGTCACGGCGGTTAGCGGAATCGGCTGGGATACACCGGCTTGTTGCAGCTCCATCAGCGGATACACCCGGGCGACGAGGAAGACGCCGGCCGCCACCATCGTCGCCGCGTGGATGAGCGCGCTGACGGGCGTGGGACCTTCCATCGCGTCCGGCAACCACACGTGCAGCGGGAGCTGGCCGGACTTGCCGACCGCGCCGGCGAAGAGCAGCAGGCCAATCGCCGAACTGGCCGCGAGGCCGCCGATGGTCGAGTGCGCGACCATCTTCGCCAGCGCGTCCTGTTCGAGGCAGCCGCGACCGGCATCATAGAAAAGCAGCGTGCCGGTCTCGGAGTAGAGCCAGACGATGCCGAGGAAGAAGAACACGTCGCCGATGCGCGTGGTGATGAAGGCCTTCTTGGCCGCGGCCGCCGCGCTGGGCTTGTGAAACCAGAAGCCGATAAGGAGATAGCTGGCGAGGCCCACCAGCTCCCAGCACATGAAGAGCAGCAGCAGGTTGTTCGCGATGATGAGGCCGAGCATCGCGGCGGCGAAGAGCGACAGGAAGCAGAAGAACCGCGTGAAGTTCTCGTCGTGGCTCATGTAGCCGACGCTGAAGATGAAGATGAGCGACCCGACGAAGGTAATCATCACCACCATCGCCGCCGTGAGCGGGTCCAGCACCCAGCCGAGTCGGACCACGGTGTCGCCGAGGGCGAACCAGTCGAAGTTGTGGACCTGCCGCGCCGCCGCGCCGTGCTTGCCGAGCGTCTGCGCGAAGGCCGCGAGCGAGAGCAGGAAGGACGTGCCCAGCGCCCCGATGGCAAGACCGGCTGAGAGCGAGCGGTTCGGGCGCTTCAGCAACGCGCTGATGCCCGCCGCCAGCAGGGGCAGCACGGGGATGAGCCAGAGGTTCTTGAGAATCCAGCTCATCCCTTCAAGTCCTCCACCTTGTCCACGTTGGCCGTCTTGAAGTGGCGGTAAATGGTGATGATGAGCGCGAGGCCTACGGCGGCTTCAGCAGCCGCAATGGCGATGGAGAAGAGCGCGAACATCAGGCCGGTCTGCGTCTCGGGGTGCTCGCTGAAGCGCCAGAAGGCGATGAAGTTCAGGTTTGCCGCGTTGAGCATCAGCTCGATACCGATGAGGACCATGATGGCGTTGCGTCGCGTAAGCGCGCCCGCGAGGCCGATGCAGAAGAGCAGCGCTGAAACCGTGAGGTAGCACCAAAGCGGGCTCATGCTGGTCTCCTTTCGGTCGCGGAGAGAGGATAGAAGATAGAGGATAGAAGGCAGCGAAGACGGGCCACGGAGGCGGCTCTATCCTCTATCTGCTCTCTTCTATTCTCTCGCTTCATTTCCCCTCCTTCTCGCGCATCGCGATGATGACCGCACCGAGCATCGCCGCCGTGAGCAGCAAGGCCATGACTTCCAGCGGGAGGACGTAATCGGTCATCAGCTTCTGACCGAGCGTCTTGACGGAGACTTCAGGGGCTGGCGCGGCGAGGCGCTTGCCGACGGGACTGGCGAGGACGGCGAGGGCCATCGTGAGGAACGCACCCACCGCCACCGAGATGCCCGCCCACGGGGTGACGGTGGAGGGTTCGTCCTTCGGCTCCGTGCTGCGGGTGAGCAGGATGGCGAAGACGATGAGAATCGAGACCGCGCCGACATAGACGAGGATTTGCGTGAAGCCGACGAACTCGGCGTTGAGCTGAAGGTAAAGCCCGGCCAGCCCGGCGAACGTCAGCACTAGGCTCAACGCGCAATGCACCATGTTCCGCAGCGACATCGCCGCGATGGCGCTGCCGACAGTCAGACCGGCGATGATGGCGAAGGGGAGGGTCAAAGTGATTAGTGCTTAGTGATTAGTTGGCGTAGCGGTAAATGCGTTTGCCGACGCTGGCTTCGAAGCCGCGGCCGAGGAGCCAGTAGGGAATTGCCAGCATCGCAAACCCGACGCCCCAGCGAATGACGACATGCACTGCCCCGCCTGACATGTGCCAGAGTGCGGCGACGACGAGATTGATGAGCGTCATCGGCAGCAGGAATTTCCAGGCGAAGCCCATGAGCTGGTCGGTGCGAAGGCGGGGCAACGTGCCGCGCAGCCAGATGAAGAGGACGATGAGCGCCGAGAGCTTGCCGAGGAACCAGCACCACGAGGGAATCCAGGTGAACGGTGCGATGTTCACCGGCGACAGCCAGCCGCCGAGGAAGAGCGTGATGCCCAGCCCGCACATGGCGAAGAGGCCGAGATATTCCGCGAGGAAGAAGATGGCGAACTTGAAGCCGGAGTATTCCGTGAAGTAGCCCGCGATGATTTCCGACTCGGCTTCGGGGAGGTCGAACGGAGTGCGGTTCGCCTCGGCGGCAGCAGCGGTGAGGAAGAGGAGGAAGCCCACGAAGCCCCAAGGGGTAAACAGGTGCCAACTGTGCAGGAAGCCAAATCGCACGTCCGCCTGACTCTCAACAATGCCCGTGAGCGACAGCGTGCCGGCCATCATCACGACCGTGAGCGAGGAGAGGATTAGCGGGATTTCGTAGGAGACCATTTGGGCAATGGCCCGCATCGCGCCGAGGAGGGAATACTTGTTGCGACTCGACCAGCCGGCCATGAAGACGCTGAGTTCCGTGCTCGCACCGACGGCGAAGAAGAAGAGCAGACCCGTCTGCGGCAAATCGAGCGGGACCATGTTCCGGCCGAATGGCAACACAGAGTATGTCAGCAGCACCGGGATGAGCAGCGCGATGGGCGCGAGGAAGTGGACGACCTTGTCCGCCGCGCGCGGGACGACGTCCTCCTTGATGAGCGACTTGATGCCGTCGGCGATGAACTGCCCGAAGCCCCAGAGGCGGATGTCCGTGAGCGGAATGCCCACGCGGTTCGGCCCGATGCGGTTTTGGATGCGCCCAAGGCCTTTGCGCTCGATGACGGTCGTGAGCGCGAACATCAGCGGAAAGACCGCGAGAATGGGAGTGATGGACAGCGCGGCGGAGACGAGCGGCAGCGCCCACTCCGGCAACACGCCCGACGCATGGCCCATGAGCCAGTGCTTCAGCGTGACCGGGAATTGGTCGAGGGCTTTGAAAAATTCAGCCATGGGCTACGCGGCAGGAGCCGCAGGCGGGGCCGCAGCGGGGGAAGAGGGTTTCGGAGCGGCAGGCGCGGATGCGGTCGCGCCAACAGGGCCTGCGGCAGCGGCGGCTTCAACCTTGGCTTTTGCCTCAGCCGCAGCCTTGGCCTTCGCTTCCGCGTCGGCTTTCGCTTTGGCTTGGGCCTTCGCGGTTTCAGCGGCGAGCACCGCATCAGACGCGGCGGCTTCGGTCGGGTGAATCTTGCGGTAGTGCTCGTTGGACTTGGCGAGCTGCTCCTTGTGGACGAGCAGGCCGCCGAAGCGGTCGGTGTTCGAGAGCTCGAACTCGGTGTCCATCTTGATGGACTCGAACGGGCAGACCTCGACGCAAATCTGGCAACTCATGCACACCGAGATGTCGATGTCGAAGGTGGCCGGATAGAACTGCATCTGGCCCTTGTAATCCGCGCGCTTGTCCTTGCTCTTGACGATGTAGATGCACTGCGGCGGGCATTCCTTCTCGCAAATCTGGCAGGCCACGCAGCGCAGGCCCTTCATCGGGTCCTCGGTGTCGTGGATGAGCATGGGGAACTGCCGCGCGTTCTCCTTCGAGGCGATGCGCTGCTCAGGATACTCGACCGTGGTCAGGCGATTCGCCGGGTCGGTGTAAGAACCGGCGAAGTTCTTCGCCGTCTCCACCATGCCTTTAAGTATTCCGGTGCCGAGCATTTAGTTTAGGTGAGTTTCAAGATTCGCGCTGCGGGATGCAAGATTTCACCGGTCCACCTCTCCCAGCACGATGTCCACGCTGCCCAAAGTCACAATGGCGTCCGCCACGGTCTGCCCGAGGCACATGTCTTCGAGGATGGTCAGGTTGATGAGGCTTGGCGGGCGGACGCGGTAGCGATACGGGTTCGGGCTGCCGTCGCTGATGAGGTAGAAGCCCAACTCGCCCTTGGGCGTCTCAATGCGGCCGTAAGCCTCACCGGCCTTCGGACGGAAACCGCGCAGCTTGGCCTTCGGGTCCACCACCGGGCCTTCGGGAATGTCCTTGAGCGCGGGCTCCAGAATCTTCAACGACTCGCGCATCTCCAGCATGCGAATCATGTAGCGGTCGTAAACATCGCCGTGGTCGCCCAGCGGCACGCGGAACGGGTAGCGGCTGTAGATGCCGTAGTTGTCCACCTTGCGCAGGTCGTAGTCCACGCCGCTGGCGCGCAGCATCGGACCGGTGATGCCGGCGCTGATGGCGAGTTCGGCGGAGAGCTTGCCAACGCCTTGCGTGCGGGCCATGAGGATTTCGTTGCCGGAAAGCAGCGTCTCGAACTCGTCGAGGAAACGCGGGTATTCGGCCACGACTTTCTTCGCCGCATCCAGCCAGCCTGGCGGCAAATCGCACCGGCAGCCGCCGAACCGCATGTAGTTGCACATCATCCGCGCGCCGGTGAGCGACTCGATGAGGTCGAGGATCTTCTCGCGCTCGCGGAAGGCATACATCAGCGGTGTGCCCAGCGCGCCCATGTCCTGAAGCAGGAAGCCCGCGAGGCAAGTGTGGTTCAGCACGCGCGTCAGCTCGGCGGTGATGAGGCGGATGTATTCGGCACGCTCGGGCACTTGCAGGCCGGCGAGCTTCTCGACGGACAACGCGTAAGCCCAGTTGTTTGTCAGCGAGCAGAAGTAATCGAGCCGGTCCGTGTAGGGCATCGAACCGAGGTAGCTCGTGTTTTCGGCAATCTTCTCGTGGTTGCGGTGCAGGTAGCCAAAGACCGGCTTTAGCTTCACCACCGTCTCGCCGTCGAGCACCACGTCCATGCGGAAGACGCCGTGCGTGGACGGGTGCTGCGGCCCCATCGCGACTTCGAGCAACTCCCCTTCCCTCCCCTGCCCCACAGACTGGGCCTTGCGCTGAAAGTCCGTCTTCCCCGCGTCATACGCGAGGTCGTGGAACGTCATGAACTGCGTTCCGTCCACGGGAGCGGTGGGGTCCATGCTCACGCCTTCACCTCCTGTGCCGCCTGATGCGCCTTCGCCTTCTCCAGCACGTCGTCATGCGGCGTCGGCTCGTATTCGTAATCATCCGGCTCCACGTAGTCCTTGCGCATCGGGTAGTCCTTGAAACCGTCCCACATCAGGATGCGGCGCAGGTCGGGATGGCCATCGAAGAGCACGCCATAGAGGTCGAACACCTCGCGCTCCTGAAACTCGCAGCTCCGCCACAACGGCGTGAGCGACGTGACCCGCACCGGATCCGCGCGGCCCGGCGTGCGCTGGCGGAGAATGACTGGCCCGTGCTTCAGCGACATCGAGTAAAGGTGATAGACCGCTTCGAGGTAGCCCGCGCGCTTGGTCTTCTTCACTTCCTCGACCTCCTTCTCCACGCCGTCCACGACCTTCTTGACCTTCACCTTCTCGGACAGCTCGGCGTCGAGGAAATCAACCCCGGTGACATTTGAGCAGTAGTCGAGGCGGAGCTGCGGGTCGTCGCGGAGGAACTGGGCGACGGCGTAGGCATGCTCGACATCCACCAGCAACGAATGCTGTGCGCACGGGCTGTCGTTCTTAACGACGCTCAACTGCGCGCCGGGCACGGCGGCCTCGGCACGGGCTTTGATTTGCTCAGGAGTTTCGAGCGGCACGCGGGGGGTTGTAGTCGGCGGACAAGGGTTTGACAAAGAGTTTGTGAACCAGATTTTCGCCCGGCGGTGAACCTTCCGCCAGACCAAGCAAGGCAGTGCCGGAAAGACCCTCCAGTTGAGCGGCCTACTTGATGGGAATGCTGATGATGAGGCCGGCCACGCGCGGAGTTTGGGACTTCGACTGCCCGCGAAACATGCCCGTGTGGCAACTGAGACAGCCTTCACCCAGCGGGATCGCCCGGACACTGCGCAAGTGGCCCGCCTCGACGAGTTCAAACTTCTCCTGTCCACCGGCGAGGGCCGTCGCCGCCTGCTTTTCGAAGCCCGCGCGCGGCTCGTGATGCACGCTCATTGGCCGGGTGTTCACCGAGATCCACCGGCCCTCGACCTTGGACTGCTCGGCCACTTCGGCAAATACCTCCTCCATGGCGCGCGCCGGCAGCACGGCCTGGCCCTTGCGAAAGTAGTAGCGGTGAATGATCTCCAGCGTGCTTGCATAAATCAGGTGCGCCATCTCAGCCCGCTCGCGCGCCACGGCCAAGGTCACCCGAGGTGTCTCAACCGGCTTCCCAT
>Ga0255093_1000915_pt1 | contig 11991 bp, 2 predicted proteins | sample Colum_Law_RepA_8_2_FD_188437 | JGI IMG/M metagenome (GOLD analysis project Ga0255093, IMG submission 188437) | Freshwater microbial communities from Columbia River, Oregon, United States - Colum_Law_RepA_8d | ecosystem: Environmental > Aquatic > Freshwater > River | place: USA: Oregon | collected...
GGATGAGCGTCAAGGCTGTGCTATCCGGGTCCGACACCCGGATAGCATTGATGTCGGGAGCGTTGGTCGCGGAGAACCTCAGCGCGGCACTGGAGAACACCCGTTGCCTGCCGGGTGGAGGCGTGATGACCGGCCGGGCCAGCACGCTCAGGCTCACGGTGGCGGGCGTGGAGTTTGATGAGCCGTCGGAAGCCCGGTAAGTGAAGCTGTCCACACCGTAGAAGTTCGTGTCCGGTGTGTAGGTGAAGCCGCCATTGGCACTGAACGAGATCGTGCCATGGGAGGGATTGGTAAGTTTTGTTGCCGTCAATGCGTGGTTCTCCACATCGGTGTCATTCGCGAGCACGCCCGCTGCTGCCACCGCAAGCACATCGCCTTGGCTCATTGTGTAGCTGTCGTTGTTCGCGACCGGCGTGTCGTTCACTGCCGTCACCACGATGGTGAAAGTGTTCGTGCTCTTGTCCACACCACCGTGCACGGTTCCACCATTGTCCTGCACCACCACCGTTACGATCGCACTGCCGTTGGCGTTGGTCGCCGAGGTGAAGGTGAGCACGCCCAGACTGTTGATGGCCGGGACCGTCGCGAACAACGCCGCGTTGTCCACCGTGAGCGTGAAGCCCACGAGCGACTGCGCCGACTCGTTGGCTGGCCCCGGCGAGAAGGTCGCAAAGCCACTGAGACTTTGTGCCCCCGCGTCCTCCAGCACCGTCACGGTGGTCTGGGCAAACGTCACGCTGGGAGCATCGTTCACCGGAGTCACCACGATGGTGAAGCTGTTCGTGGCTTTGTCCACTCCACCGTCCAAAGTTCCACCGCTGTCCTGCACGACCACCGCCACCGTCGCGCTCCCGTTGGCATGCGCCGCCGGCGTGAAGGTCAGCACCCCGGCGTTGTTGATCGCCGGCTGCACACTGAACAGCATGTTGCTGCTGTTGCTCACCGTGTAGTCCACCAAGGTCTGTGCCGCTTCGTTCGCTGGACCCGGTGAGAACGTCGCGAACCCCGCCACGCTCTGCGCTCCCGCGTCCTCCAGCACCACGACTTCGTTCGTGGCGAAGCTCACCCCGGGTGCGTCATTTACCGGCCTCAACGTGACCAAGAACGTGTTCGTCGCCTTGTCCACTCCACCGTCAGTGACGCCGCCACTATCTTGCACAATGACGGTCACGAGCGCGCTCCCGTTGGCATGCGCCGCCGGCGTGAAGGTCAGCACCCCGGCGTTGTTGATCGCCGGCTGCACGCTGAACAGCACATTGCTGCTGTTGCTCACGGTGTAGCCCACCAAGGTCTGTGCCGCTTCGTTCGCGGGCCCCGGTGTGAACGTCGCGAACCCCACCACGCTCTGCGCTCCCGCGTCCTCCAGCACCACGACTTCGTTCGTCGCGAAGCTCACCCCGGGTGCGTCATTTACCGGTTTCAAAGTCACTAAGAACGCATTCGTCGCCCTGTCCACTCCACCGTCAGTGACGCCGCCACTATCTTGCACAATGACGGTCACGAGCGCGCTCCCGTTGGCATGCGCCGCCGGCGTGAAGGTCAGCAACCCGGCGTTGTTGATTGCCGGCTGCACGCTGAACAGCGCGTTGCTGCTATTGCTCACCGTGTAGCTCACCAAGTTCTGCGCCTCCTCGTTTGCTGGACCCGCTGTGAACGTCGCGAACCCCACCACGCTCTGCGCCCCCGCGTCCTCCAGCACCACCACCTCATTCGTCAGATACGCCACCGACGGTGCGTCGTTCACCGACCTCAACGTGACCAAGAACGTGTTCGTTGCCTTGTCCACTCCACCGTCCAAGGTTCCACCGCTGTCCTGCACGACCACCGTCACCGTCGCGCTCCCATTGGCATGGGCCGCCGGCGTGAAGGTCAGCAACCCGGCGTTGTTGATCGCCGGCTGCACACTGAACAGCATGTTGCTGCTGTTGCTCACCGTGTAGTCCACCAAGGTCTGCGCCGCTTCGTTCGCTGGACCCGGTGAGAACGTCGCGAACCCCGCCACGCTCTGCGCTCCAGCATCCTCCAGCACCACCACTTCATTCGTCAGATACGCCACCGAGGGCGCGTCGTTTACCGGCTTCAACGTGATGGTCACGACCGTCACCGCCGAGGTGTCTGTGATATTCGTGGCCAAGTAGGTGAAGTGGTCGGTGCCGAAGAAGTTCGTGACCGGCTGATAGGTGAAGGAGCCATCGAGGTTCAGCGCGAGGGTGCCATTGGTCGTGGTGGCGACCAGGACCGCGCGCAGCCCCGACCCAATGTCATTCGCCAGCACGCCCGCGCTGGCGGCCCGTGTGAGCGTGGTGTCCTCCGCAATAGTGAAGTTGTCCGCCACGCCGGCGAAAGTCAGCACCGAGAGCGTGAAAGTGTTCGTGGCCTTGTCCACACCGCCGTTCGCGATGCCGCCGGTGTCCTGCACGATCACCGTCACGGTGGCTACGCCGCCGACGCCGGTGGCCGGAGTGAAGGTCAGCGTGCCATTCGCGGCGATGGCGGGCGCGGCGCTGAACAACCCCGCGTTGTCCGTGGTGACGGTGTAGGCGGGCGTCTGTGCCGCCTCGTCCGCCGGGCCCGCCGTGAACGTGGCGAACCCAGTGAAGGTCTGCGGGCCGCCATCCAAGGCCACTGCCACCGGATTTGCGCTGAAGGCCAGGGAAGGCGCGTCGTTCACCGCTGTCACGGCGATGGTGAAGATGTTCGTCGTGCGGTCCACGCCGCCGTCGGCGGTTCCACCGTTGTCCTGCGCGATGACCGTCACCGTGGCGGACCCGTTGGCATTGGCGGCGGGCGTGAAAGTCAGCGTGCCATTGCCCGCAAGCGCGGGCGGGACGCTGAAGAGGCCGCTGCCGTTGTGCGAGACGGTATAGGCCACTAGCGCCTGCGCAGACTCGTTGGCCGGTCCAGGAGAGAAAATGGCAAAACCGGCGAGGCTCTGCGCTCCCGCATCTTCAAGGACGGTCACAGTGCTCTGGGCCAGCGTGATACTAGGCGTGTCATTTACAGCCATCACGCTGAGGGTGAACATGTTTGTCGCACGGTCCACGCCGCCGTTGGCCGTTGCGCCGCTGTCTACCACCACCACCGTCACTGTTGACGAGCCGTTGGCATTCGCCGCCGGTGTGAACGTCAACGTGCCGTTGGCGGCGATGGTGGGTTGCGCGCTGAAGAGCGCGAGATTGTCCGCCGTGAGCGTGTAGTTCGGCGTCTGCGCGGACTCGTCCGCCGGCCCAGCGGTGAAGACGGCGAAGCCGTTCACGCTCTGCGCGCCCGCGTCCTCCAACACGACGACGTGGTTCGTGGAGTAAATGGCGGCAGGCGCGTCATTCACCGCCATGACAGTGATGGTGAAGGTGTTGGTCGCGCGATCCACGCCACCGTTGGCTGTGCCGCCGTCATCTGCCGTGATGACCGTAATGATGGCGGAGCCGTTCGCATTGGGGGCGGGCGTGAAGGTCAGCGTGCCGTTGGCCAAAAGCGCAGGCGGCGAGCTAAACAGGGCCGGCGTGTTCGCCTTGAGCGTGTAGCTGGGTGCCTGAACTGACTCGTCCGCCGGCCCGGCGGTGAACGCGGCGAAACCGCTCACGCTCTGCGCACCCGCGTCTTCCAGCACCACAACATTGTTGGTGGCGTAGGCCACCGCAGGCGCATCGTTCACTGCCGTCACGCTGATGGTGAAGGAGTTGGTCGCGCGATCCACGCCGCCATTGGCCGTGTCGCCGCCGTCCGAGGCGACGACAGTGATGGTGGCCGAGCCGTTTGCATTGGCCGCCGATGTGAAAGTCAGTGTGCCGTTGGCGGCGATGGCGGGTTGCACACTGAACAGCGCGGGGTTGTCCGCTGCGAGTGTGTAGGTCGGCGTCTGGGTGGACTCGTCCGCCGGGCCGGCGTTGAACGTGGCGAAGCCGCTCACGCTCTGTGCGCCCGCGTCCTCCAGCACGGTTTGGTTGCCCGCAAGCGTGACGGCGGGGGCGTCGTTCACCGGCGTCACCACAATGGCAAAGGTGTTCGTCGCCACGTCCAAACCGTCCGCGCGCACCACGACGGTCACGGTGGCCGTGCCATTGGCGTTTGCTGCTGGCGTGAATGTAAGCGTCCGGCTCGTGTCCATCGCTGGCTGCACGCTGAAGAGGGCGGTGTTGTTGTTGGACAGTTGAAACGTCGCTGGTTGCGCGGGTAGCCCGGCATCGCCAGGCTCGAAAGTGGCGTAGCTCACACGGGTCTGCACGCCCGCGTCCTCCAGCACCGTCACGGTGCCCGAGGGGAAATAGACAGTGGGAATCGGGCTGGGCAGCGTCGCGCCAAGGAAACCGGTGTCCAACGTGAATGCGCCACCGGCCACGCGCGGAGCCGACTCCGGCTGGCCCACTGTGGAAAAAAGCGTGAACTGCCCGCCTCCGCTCACGCTGCCGCCGGCTGCGACACGCGCGCGGGTCAGGTCGAGCGACTGCGCCGCCGCAGGGGCAGCCAGCGCCACCAGGAGCAGGAACCAGATGGAGAAGGCGCGCTTCACGAAGTCGGCCTCATTTTGCCGCCGCTGTCAGCACGGGTGGGCCGGGCACTTCCCCGTCCTTGAAGGATTCACGGGTGACGACCTGTCCGCGCTCCAGCCGCACGCGGGTCTTCACGCAGCCGCTGGGAAAATAGGCCACCGACTCCCCGTGCGGCTGGCCGTCACGCAGCTCAACCTGCTCGGCGAGTTTGCCCTGCTCATCCCAACGCCGGAATGTGCCGTGAAGCTTGCCATTCACGATCACCGCCTCGGAGAGTTTCGCCCCGCTGGGATACCACTTGATACGCACACCCTCGGAGACGCCGTTGATGAAATTCTCCGTGACCTGCCGGACGCCGTTCGTGTGCCAGCCTTCGGAAAGCCCATGCAGCAGACCGTTCGAGACCACGGAGCGGGACTGCAACTGCTTCGGCCCATAATACTCGACCACAGTTCCGGTGAACGGCTCGCCCTGCGCGGGGCGATGCAGCCGACCGTCCTTGAGCACCAGCGAGGAGCGGGGAACTTCCGGCAGTGACACCGGCTCAGGCCGCGAGCAGCCGGAAAGCACGGCCACACAAAGCCCCAGCCCAACCCAAATTGTCCCCGGTGTTCCGCGCATGGCAACCTATTGGATCTGAAGCTTGTAGAACAGCGGGGGTTTTCCAGTGGCGGGTACCGGCACCGCAACCTGCAGCAGGCGCACGTCGGTGGAGAGGTAATTCGGAACCGCCTCCGCCGCCGCATCCGGCAGCAGCGGGCGGAAGGAAACGGGCGTCCAGAGCTTCAGATCGCTGGAGCCAACAATGGTATAATTGCGACCACGCACGGCGAGGAACTCCAGCACCGGCGTTCCGGCTTCGACGCGGGCGATGGCGAGGTTCAGGCCGTTGCCGTCCTCAAAGCCGTAGGTGCCGGCAACATATTCCTGCAACAGGGTGACGCCGTTGCCGCCAGGAGAGGAGTTGCCGTTCAAACCCGCCAGGCTCACGTTCCAGCCGCGCGCCGCGATCATGGCGCGTTCCCAAGCGTCCGGCAGCCCGTTGCCATTAGTGTCTTCGCCCAGCGTGAGATCGATGCGCGTCTGCTTGCCGGGCTGTCCGAGCAAAGAGTAGTCCCCCGTCATTTCGAGCGGCAGGAACGTCGCGTTGTTGATGGTCACGCGGATGCGAAAGGGCACGCTGGTCTGGAGCGCGCCGGTCTTGTAGGCGTCGCTCTTCACGCCGGAGTCCAACGGCACGACCAGGCGGTAGTTCACACCCGGCTCATCCTCGGGATCCACCTGGGCGGTGACCGTGGCCCCGGACGAGGTAGTCAGCACAATGATAGCGTTAGTGCGGAGCGGGTTGCCGTATTCGTCGCGCGCCATGCCATAAATCGTATGGGGCAGCGCGGGCGGGAAGGCTGTGGCGACCGAGGCCAGCCCCAGCAGGAGCGACGCGAGGCCGCAGCGAATCAAGCCGGCGGAATGGGTGCGTGTGTTCATAGGAAAGTTGGGACGAGCCGCGTTCAGTTGCCGGAGTAAGAGTAGGTCACGTAGTGGAGCTTGATGTCCTTGACCGTGTTGACGAAGCGGTCGAGGCCTTCGTTGGGATCGTGGAGCAGCTTGTAGCCGGGGATGACCAGTTTCCAACGGGTGTTCCAGACCGAGCGCCCGATGAGCCGGGTATTGGTGAACTGCGACGGAGACAAGGTGCCGGTAAAGACCGAGGTCTTCGAGACCGGCCGGAAGGCCGCGTGCTTGCGCAAGCCGAAGAGCGGCTCCGTGAGCGAGTCAGCCGAGGTGTAGAGCGGCTTGGTCGAGAACTCCGAGCCGCCAATGTTGAACGGCAGTGGGATGGTGATGTCATTCACCGTCCACGAGCGGATAGTGCTCACATCACCCAGCGGCGGGCTGCGCATCGCGTCCGCGCCAACCGGGATGAGATAGACGCCCGGCGTGGCGGCCAGCGCCAGTGGGTCCAGGAAGGTTGTGGACGGATCCGTGGGCGAGGTGCCGCCGGACGAGGTGACAGTCGAGCCGTTGGCGGAAGGATTGTCCATTCCCACGTAGCCCTCGAGCGCAACGCCCACGGAGTATATCTTCGTGGCGAAGTAGCTGGAGTCGTAATAATGGTCGCCGCCCGCCAGCTCGCGACCAAACAGGTTCAGGCTGTCCGTGACCGTCGTGCTGAACTCAACAACCAAGCCGGGCACGGGCAATCCATTGCCGGGGTCAATCTGCATGCAGTAACGGGTCACATCCGGGTCGTCCAGCAGGTTGGCCTTGCGGGAGGCGGACAGGATGTCGCGCCAGGTGGTGTCGCCCTCCGAACCGTTGACGATACGGTGGTTCTCCGTGCGGAGGGAAACCGTGGTGCCGTAAGGCGTTGGGTTGTTGAAGCCCAACCGCCCACGCAGCACGTCCCAGTCCGCGCGCATCTCGGCCAATACGCTGGAGAGGCCGGGGTCGCCGGTGTTGCTGCCGGCGTATTGTGGCTCGCCGTTTTTCACTATGCCCAGCGCGCGGGAGTTAATGATGCGGTTGACGAACCGTTTGCCCTTCTCGGTGTTGAGCAGACCGGTCTCGTAGTCATAGGCGTTGGCGGCAAGATAGGTGTATTTCGCGGCCAGCTCGAAAAGTGTCTTGTAACGTTCGAGCTTCTCATCCCGGAAGATGCGGAAGCCAGCGTCCCGGGTCCGGAATCCCTGAACCACCGTGGCGGTCCGCTGGCGGAAAGTCTCGCGTTCGGCCAGAATGCGTTCTCCCCGGGCGACCAAAGTCCGGTAGCCATTGACAGCCTGATCATACTCCACGAGGCGCTTGTTGATCTCGAAGAGCGTAGCGTCAAGTTTCTTGATCGCATTTTTGGTGTCGTCAATAAGCGGAGCATTTTCGAGGCTCAACTTGTTGGGGACAAGGATCACATGATACACGAAGTTGGAATAGGCGGTGTCACGCAATGCTGCCAAGTCTGACGCCACATCCGCAGCCGTTTCCACCGCATCCTTGGCAGCCTCTCCGGCGGCGGCGCCCGCCTTGACCCCGCTACGGATGCCTGAGGTGGCGTCACCGCCAGCTGCGACGCCGGCGATTAGGGATGTCGGCGGGGCCGTCGCCGCCGCATCAACCAGCTTCTCCGTGACCTTTTTGCCGGTGTCGGTGGTCTTCTTCGCGGCAGCCTTCCGCGCCGCCAAGTATTTCTTGAGCAGGTCTTTGGCCCCCTCCTTCTTCTCAAAGCTGGCACTAAACGCCTGTGAGATGTTCCGGGTGATTAACCTGCTGATCAGCTGGTCAGCGATCTGGCTTTGGGTGTCGTTCGCGTCAAACGCGGAACCCAAATTGTTGCGAGCAACCATGACCTTTGCCACTGCATCCTGAATCTGGCCTGGAGACTGCCGTTGACCAGTCCAGTCAGATGGCTTCTGGAAGAAACCGTCTGAGTCGAGCGTGAATTTGACGGTCTTGATGCGTGACTTGAGGATGAACGGCTCTGCATTAAACTTCAGGAAATACTTGAGTGCCTGCTGCACGGCGGTGCCAACGGCGTTCTCCACCGAGAGGAGCTGGACTCGTCTCGAAAAATCGACCTCGTAAGTGAAGCTCTTGCTAGGCTCCAGCACGGACTTGAAGCTTAACTCTGGCCGATCCACGTAGGCAAAATGCAGAAGATCCGGCCCTGTGTATCCCGTGTCGTATGATTTCCCCGGACCGATGTCCTCTGGGTAAGGTGTGCCGAAAAGCTCGATCAACTGGTTGGTGTAGGCCTGCTCCTGGCGGACGACCGCAGCCTGATACTCAGCGAGACTGTCCTGCTCGGACCGGAGCTGGCGCGTGACATCCTTCGCATCATCGAAGGAAATCACCGCGTTGTTCAGGGCCTTGCGCGCTCGCTCATAGATCTGCTCGAAGTGGGTCTGCGAACTGGTGGTGTTGATGACCTGGTTCGGATTGATGTCGAACGCGAGACTTCCGGCGTTGAGGCCCAGCGGGGTGGCGTGCGCCTCAGCGTTGTCGAGCGTGAGCTGGATGGCCTGCGCGGTCTCCGGCAGCTCCAATAGCTCCGGCACCGTGGTGCGGTCCACCTTCTGGATGCCCTCGTGCGTCGGGTCGGGGTCCACGGCGGGTAGGATGGAGTTGCCGATGGCCCAGTTGAAATAGGCCGCCTGCATCGTGCGCGAGGCCCACTGGTCCACACCCCATTGCCGCGTCGTGGGCACCTGCCGCGTGGTGTTCGTCGCCGTCTGGGAAAGCGACTCCCAGCCGACGTCGCCACCCGGCACGTAGTCCTTGCGCCACGTCAGATCGAGAATCTGGCTGCCTGCGCGCACCAGTGAGGACGCGGCGGCGGCGAACTTTCGCTCGTTCTGATAGTTCACCTGCACCGGCTGCCCGAGCACGGTCACAGCTTCGGAGTGCGGAACCCAGTCGAAGTTCGGCGAGATGAACAGCTCGGTGAACTGCTTCACCGCCGTGAGGTAGTGGCCGTAGGCATCACCATGGCCCTGCGGATACATCTTGGCGGCGGCGGCGGCGTCAATCGTGGCCGAGCCGGCCAGCGGCTTGATGTTGTAGTTGAGTGCATACACCACCTCGCCGGCGTCAATGCCGCGCGTGTAGTTCCAGAACATGCGGTTGTAAACGGGCTGCGCCTGCACCCCGGGTTGGAGGAAATCATCGCGTCCGCGCAGGAGGGCCAGTTCCTCTTCCAGCAGCGTCGCCACCTGCCCGCGGAAGGCAAACAGCGCCGTGGCCACATCGTTCTCCTTCGTGCCGATGCCGATGGTGGGGTTGGAAGCGTCCGCCCACGCCTCGTTGCCGAGCATCATGTAGAGGTCATTCAAATAGCTGGCCGCCAGCAGGAGGGCGTCATTGGCGGGGCCGTAGTTGATGCCGGCATCAATGCTGATGTTGCGGCCACGGCGCAGGACGGTCTCGTAGATTTCAATCAGCCCGTAGTTGTTGATGTTCTCCAGGTTCAGGGCCACGTCGCCCTCCCAGCGCTTGCCAGCCTGCGTCAGGATGCTCACGTCCGTGTTCACACTGTTGTTGAACAAATCCGTGACGCGCTGGTTGAACGGGTTGATGCCCGCCAGCACGCGCTTGATCCAGCCCTCGGCGAGCTGCGGCTCGGTCCAGCGGGAGAAGCCCTTCGCAAACGACGCATGGTTGACGTTGGTCGCGCGATAGCGGGCGATGAGGTAGTTGTCCGAGAGCGCCCGCACATCCGCGCCGGTGCCGAGGATGGCGCGCACCTTGTCCTGATACTTGCTCGGGTCGAGCGCGATCCATTGCGTGCCCAGCAGCGCGGTCTGATCGACGGACTCGTAGGCTTCGAGCCGGAGGTTGAAGCTCAACTGCGTGCCCGGCTGCGCGGAAGAGAAAAGCTCCACAGCCACCCGATGCGTCACCTGCCCACCCGAGCGCGTGCCGCCGGAGAAACGGTCGGGGCTTAACTGATAGACTTTGGCCAACGATGTGAACCCGCCCGGCGCAATCGCCTGCTCGGTGTCGCCTGCGCCTGTGTTCGCCGTGGCAACCAGTTGACCATCCAGATACACCTTCGCCGCCAGCGTGTCGTCGAGGTCAAGGCTCAGGAAAAACTGCGAATAATCGGCGCTCTCACTGAAGCTGAACTCGCGGAACACCACGCTCTGCGCCTGGCCCGCCACCGAGCGCTCGTAGAGCTGCAACACCTGCAGCGAGTCGGGCAGGCTGTCCTGATCGGCGTCGAGCTGGACGAGCAGATTCGTGGCTGCCTGAGCCAGGAGATTTGTCCCCGTCACGCTGGTGACGGTGGCGGTGAACTCGTTGCCCGCCGGGTCCCGCACAATCACCGGCGCACCCGCCGTGAGTGTGTGCCGCTGGCCCGGGGTCAGCACGAAGCTGAGCTTGCCATCGTTGGTCGCCACGCTGGCGAACGGAATCAGGGCGACCGGCGTCACCGCCGTGGTCACCTCTGCCACGACGCGCGAGGCATCAGTAAAATGCACCGTGGCTGGCTGGTCCGTGGTGAGCGGATGCCGCAGATGGCTCCACGTCCCGTCGCCAAGCAGCAGCCGACGGGTGTTCTGATAGACGTTGGGCGGCACGCCTTGCACCGGCGCGGCGATGAGCCACTCGAACTCGAAGTCATCCGTCTTCCCGCCAAGGTCCACGACCTGTTGCAGCGTAAGCATTTCGCTCAGCGGGTTGGACGGTTTGACGATCTTGAGCTGGCCCGGATAGAGCGAGTCCACTACTTGGATAATCTGCACGCTCACCGGCTCCGCCGCAGGTGTGAAGGCAAAGCCGTCGCCCATGATCATGGTGACGTAGCCGACGCCCGGACCGGTGGCGGTGAGCGCATAAGAATCCACCGCCACGTCCTGATCCTTCGCCTCCGCCAGCACGCCGGGGCCGACTGACTCAGAACTGCCGACCTTGAACGTGCCGGGGCGGCCGGGGTCCTCGACAAACTTCTCCATCGTGGCCACCAAACCGCTGTTGATGGCGGCGTCCCAGACGGATTTCAGCGGGTCGCTGGCGATGCACAGTCCGCGCAACACCGCCGCGTCCTGCGGTCCAAGCACGTTCAACAGCAGGTAATTGTCGCCCACCACTTCCTGCTTGAACTGGCCGCGCAGCACGAGCGCGCCGTTCACACCGCGGTTCGGATCGTAGAAGAAGCGCTCGACCAAATGCGGCGGCAGATTGGGGAAGAACGTGTTGCCCTGATACAGGCTGGTGCGGACGGAATCGGGCAGCTTGTTCAAGGCGCCCGCAGTGCCGCTGGCTGGCAGCTTGAACTGCTTCTCACGCGTCGGATCATGGAGGGCAACCGCCTTGGCCCCCAGTCCGCCCGCCGCCTGCGGCTGTTGATACAGGAGGTTGATGCTGGTCTGGCCCCGCACCGAGGGCAGGCCGCGCTTGGGCAGCATCAACGACTCCGCCATCATGAGCACCGGCGTGTTGTCCGGCCAGGTCGGGTGATAAGCGATGCCTAGAGCGTTGCCATCGCCGGCGTTGTCCGAGTTCGCGTCGCCAAGGATGCCGTCGCCCACAAAGCTGCCGTCCGGATTCCGGGAGCGCAGGTAGGGGGTGATGATCCCCATCGGCGGCTGGGCGTTGAACGCGAGCGATGGGAAGTAAAAGCCTTCGAGCGTTTTGTAGTAGAACTGCATCACCATCTTGCCATTGGCGTCCGCCGAGTGCGGGCCACGATAAAACCACACGTCGCCCTTGCGGTCTTGATAAGTGAAGCTCGCGAACCGGTCGCGCGCCGCCGCATCCGCGATCGCCTCCGATAGCGGCTCATACGCCAGCCGCCATGCGGTGAACGTGCCGGCTGACAACCCGCTCTGCGGCACGACGAGCACCACGCCGCTCTGCGCAGCAGTCGGCGCGTTCGCGGTGAACTGCAACTCGACAAACGTGTCGCCGCCGGCCGTGCCCGTGGCGGCGATGGACGCCACCCAGTTGGTCTGCAGCGTTGCGTTCGCCACCACCACCGGGGCGCTGGCCGTCAACCCGGCGGCCGAAG
>Ga0255093_1000919_pt1 | contig 11979 bp, 22 predicted proteins | sample Colum_Law_RepA_8_2_FD_188437 | JGI IMG/M metagenome (GOLD analysis project Ga0255093, IMG submission 188437) | Freshwater microbial communities from Columbia River, Oregon, United States - Colum_Law_RepA_8d | ecosystem: Environmental > Aquatic > Freshwater > River | place: USA: Oregon...
GATAATTACCACGCTGATACATCGAGGATTAGCAACTCGATGCTATCGGTACTGAAGCGTAGTCCGCAAGAGTTCTTGCAGACATTTGTCACCGAGTCAATTGTCAAAGAGCAATCGTCGGCGATGGCGTTAGGTGAGCTGGTGCACTCGCTGGCGTTGGAGCCGGACACGTTTAGCAGCCGCTACGCAGTCGTTCCTAAGTGCGATCGACGCACAACAGACGGCAAGATCGCGTGGGCTGAGTTTCAGGCCGAAGCCAATGGCAAGCAGCTTGTCGATGGCGATCTGTACCAGCAGGCGTGCGAGTGCGTGGAGTCGCTGAGCAATCATGACATCGGACGCTACTACATCAACGAACTGCCGAGAGATGCGGTGATCGAGGTGCCGATCATGTTCGACTGGCTCGAGGTGCCGTGCAAGTGCAAGCCAGATATGGTGCTGCCAGAGTCGCAGATCATTATTGACATCAAGACTACGAAAGACGCTTCGCCTGGTGCCTTTTGCAAAAGCGTCGGTGCGTTTGGTTATGCGAGGCAGGCCGCGTTCTACAAGCTGGCATGCCGCGAAAAGTACGGCGACGACTTCCGGTTTTTCTTCTTCGTCGTCAATACGTCGGCACCGTATGAGTCGGCGGTGTACGAACTCGATGATCAATCCATTGCGATTGGATTTGATGAGATCGAGCAATTGCTCACGGAATACAAGTCGCGTCTGGCGACGGATGAGTGGATCGCGAATTGGTCAAGTGGTGTTGTAAATCTGTCGCTGCCGCGTTGGTACGACAAGCATGTTTTTGCCTTGGAGGGTTAGTCTGATGAGTGTGGTTATCGAAAAAGAGTTGGTGAGTGCGGATGACGTTTCTATCGGCTTCGGTTCCGAAAAGAGTTTCATGCTGACGCAACGAGCAGCGAAGTTGCTGTCGTCGTCAACGCTGGTTCCGAAGGAGTTCCAGAACAACATCGCCAACTGCGTCGTTGCTTTGAACATGGCGAATCGGATGGGTGCCGATCCGCTGATGGTGATGCAGAATTTGTACATTGTGCACGGAAGGCCGAGCTGGTCGAGTCAGTTCCTGATCGCGACGTTCAACTCCTGCGGCAAGTTCTCCGCGATTCGCTACCGATGGACAGGACAGCCTGGCACGGACACGCATGGATGCGTTGCTTGTGCCGTCGAGTTGTGCACCGGCGAGATGCTCGAAGGAAGCGAGATCACCGTTGGATTGGCAAAAAAGGAAGGATGGTTTGGCAAGCAGGGTTCCAAGTGGCAGACGATGCCAGAACAGATGCTTCGCTACCGTGCTGCCGGATGGTTCATCCGAGCCTACGCACCGGAGCTGGCGATGGGATTGCACACGTCCGAGGAAGTTTCGGACACGGTTGAAGGCGAGGTGATCAACACCGCTGCACCGCGTCGCGTTGGCGGAATTATCAAGAACGCTGCACCGCTGCAACCTGCTCCAGTGGCTTTGGAAGAAACGGTCGAGGTGTAGCAATGATGCCATTGCTTGACTGGGCAGAGGCTCGTGCGAGCGATCCGATCACCTCGCAGATCGCTGCTGAGGAGATCGCACCGAAGCTCGGAATGCTGGAGCAGACTTTCATTGCGTGCCTGCTGGAGCTGGGCGAGGCGACGGCCAACGAGGTCGCTGCCAGAGCAGTACGCAACGGTGCACTCAATCATGAGTCCATTCGCAAGCGTGCGAGCGGACTGCAATCGAAGTTGGTGATCTATCAACACGATCAACGGATCTGCAACCACACAGGCAAGCTGGCACAGACCTACAAGGTGTATCGATGATTTATCCAAGCTCAAAACGGTACGGACTCATAGCACCGATCACGCCGCATGATGCAAAGCGGATTGCGGAGTCGTTGGCGACGGGTCGATTGGAAACGCTGACCAGAGAACAGATGGCACTCGTCGCATTGTGGCGAGAGCTAAAGAAAGTGGACGAAGTCTGCGAGCAGCAGACGCGGAGGATTGAAGAAGTGTACGCACAGTTCCCGGTCTTGCAGAGCCGGTGATTGTGGCCGACGTGGTGTAATCCAGGAAACACACTGGGCTGAGGTTACTGACCAGACGCTCCAGGGTAGCAGGTTCAAATCCTGCCGTCGGTCTTGAGGAGGACGGGTTATGGAAAAGGAAGTTGATTGGGACCGATGGCCGGTCACGGAAGTGGTGCTTGTGGTTTCTGTGTTCGTCTTGGTGATGGTGATGCTATGGCTAGTAGGTTGAACTTTACGGACAAGGCGATTGATGAACTGATGGACGCGATGCTTTATTCGCCAAGAGATCCCATCGAAACCGCTGGCGAAATGTTCAGTCGATGGTGGTCGAATAACCGAGATCATCACATGCACCTCGGACGTAACAAGTGCAGGGATTATTACATGACGCTTGCACGTCAGATTCGACGCGGATTTGTCGAGAAGAATCAACATCGATGTGCGAGATGCGGAGCGAAGATCCTGACCATGCGGTGCCTCGGTTGCGATCTAGCTGAAGAGGTGGAGATTGAGCGGAAGCAGAAGATGCAAGAAAGAAATATGGAGTTGAAACGTGCTTAAAAATACAGATACGCACTACGAACAATTTATTGCCAATAAGCGGCGAGTGGTTAATGCCACAGGCATTGAGATTAGCGAAAAGAGCCTCAATAAAAAGCTGATGGACTGGCAGAAGCGAGTCGTTGCTTGGGCTATTCGGCGTGGCCGAGCTGCTCTGTTCGAGGACTGCGGCATGGGAAAGACGTTCCAGCAACTCGAATGGGCGAGAGTGGTTTACAACGAAACAAAGATGCCAGTGGTTATCCATTGTCCTGTTGGAGTGCGACAGCAAACAAAACGCGAAGCAGAAAAGTTTGGCATCAAATGTGACGTTGCGGTTTGCGATGATCCATCGGAACTCATCGGAGGAATCAATCTTATCAACTATGAAAAGCTGCATAAGTTCGACGGCGTGAAGTTCGGCGGCGTAGTGCTCGACGAATCAAGCATTCTCAAGGGGATGAACGGAAAGACGCGGGACTTGCTTTGCGAGCGGTACAAAGAAACGCGGTTCCGATTGGCGTGTACGGCAACTCCAGCTCCGAACGATCATATGGAACTGGGCAATCACGCCGAGTTTCTTGGAGTGTGCGACGCTACCGATATGCTCAATCGATTCTTCTACCATGACTCTGGCGACACATCACGCTGGGTGCTCATGCCTCACGGACAGAAGGACTTTTGGAGCTGGGTTGCTCAATGGGCTGTATGCATTGGCAAGCCAAGCGACATTGGCGGCAGCGACAAAGGCTACGACATTCCAGCATTGCGGGTGACTCGCCATATCGTCGAAGCAGATGTGATGGTTGCTCCGACTGGTTTTCTGTTCAACGTCAGCGGGATTACCGCCACAACGATCCACGAAGAAAAGCGGATGACATGCGAGGCGAGATGCCAGCAAGCAAAACGTATCGTTGAGGCCGCCGATGGTCCGTGCGTCGTATGGTGCGACACGAACTACGAAAGCGACATGCTGGCCGAGCTGATGCCGCAAGCCTGCGAGGTGCGCGGTGACATGAAGGACACGGAGAAGGAACGTAAACTCGCTGACTTCTCCTTTGGAGAATACGACGTACTTATTAGCAAGCCGTCCATTGCGGGCATGGGCATGAACTGGCAGCACTGCAATCGCATGGTGTTCGCTGGATTGTCCTACTCGTTTGAGATGTACTACCAAGCCATCCGACGCTGCTGGCGATTTGGTCAAGACAAGCCAGTGGATGTGCATATCGTTCTTGCCGACACCGAGTCGGCTATCAACTCGGCGATCGCTCGCAAGGAATCAGACTTTGAAGCCATGCGATGCGGTATGGCCGATGCAATGCGGGGATCAACGCTTGATGAATTTGGATTACGTGAAGGCAAGCGGGAGTATCAAGCAACGGGCAAGTTTTTGTTGCCATCATTTTTGAAAGTGGAGGAATAGGAAGTGAGCGAGGTAGCAGCAAAGCGGGACATATCGGGCAACGGATGGCATCTCTACAACGGAGATTGCTGCGAGGTGATCCGAGACATTCCAGACGATTCAATAGGCTTTTCAGTGTTTAGTCCTCCGTTTGCGTCGCTGTACGTTTACAGCGACATCATCAACGACATGGGCAACTGCGAAAGCGATGCGGAGTTCTTTCAGCATTTTGGATTCCTAGTCGAACAACTGTATCGAGTCATCAAGCCAGGCCGTTTGTGCAGTGTGCATTGCATGAACATGCCGAGCACGATCACCAACGACGGCTATATCGGAATCCGAGACTTCCGAGGCGACATCATCCGATGCTTCCAGGAGTACGGATGGATATATCATTCCGAGGTTTGCATTTGGAAGGATCCTGTGACGGCCATGCAGCGGACTAAGGCTCTTGGGCTGTTGCACAAGCAAGTCTGCAAAGACTCATCGATGAGTCGCCAAGGCATTCCGGATTACGTTTGTACTTTCCGAAAGCCTGGAAAGAATCCAGATCCGATCGCTGGCGAGTTCGATCACTTCGCTGGCGAATCGTTCGAGCGGACTGGGAATCTATCAATCGACATTTGGCAGCGGTACGCGTCACCGATTTGGATGGACATCGACCAGAGCAACACGCTGAACGCTAGAGCGGCTCGGCATGACTCAGACACGCGGCACATCTGCCCGCTACAGCTAGATGTAATCCATCGATGCTTGCAACTATGGAGCAAGGAGGGAGACGTTGTGCTGAGTCCGTTTGCTGGCATCGGTTCCGAAGGCCATGAAGCATTGAAGCTTAACAGGAAGTTTCTTGGTATCGAGTTGAAGGAATCATACTTTGACGAAGCGGCGAAGAACTTGCGACGCGTTGAACAGGATCAAAGTCGTGGACGATTGTTCTGAGTCGGACATAATTGCGGAATTTGAGGAGCGGATCGCGATCATGGTGGTTTGCGGCGAAGCGAAGGAACGAGATGCGGTTCGGCATGCGTATGCCGAGCTGCGGCGACGATACGGCCCAGGCAAGATGCCTGAGCATGTGAGGAGCAAGATGCGTGAGGTGATGGGGTGAGGAGGATAAACTATGGAACATCGTTTTGATGCAATCATTCTTGCGAAGGGTGCTCCGGTCCAATGTTCCGATGGCACCATAGTCATGTGTGCAATAGCATTATCCGAGCAGTTTGGTTTAGTGAGACTATATCCATTGTCTGTCGCCGCAGATGCGGATATTCGTGTTTGGAGCATTGTTAGTGTCGACGCAAGGCGATCACAAAAGGACAACAGGAAAGAGTCCTGGCGTGTGCTGAAGTGTTTGCAGAGGAGGACAGTCACATGCAGAGATGAAAAAAACTCTATTTTAAACGCATGCGTTCTCAAAAGTGGAACGCAAGATCCTATCGCATATCAAAATGCGACCAGGGCAAGTATCTGTATTGTGAAATCCACAAGTGCTGTTGGATTTTCAATGATGCCTCGCTCGGAGTCTGATTTTTGCAATCATGATCCTGAAGAAACGTGGGTTATGACGCAAAGCAATTACCCATTCAAGCCCTACATTTACTGGACCAGTGTGCAAGGCGTTGAGCATAAGACTCATGTTGTGGCTCAAGAGGTCTATGTAGGTATGCACAAAAATGCTTCGTGTCCAGCTCGAATTTTCGAGAATATGCATCTTGGCGATCAAGATTACGAGCATTGGATAGTGCTTGGCAATTGCAAAGATCGTCGCAACGTGTGGGTGGCTCCACATATTCACAGACTAAAAAAAACGCTTTTGACTACACGTTTAAGCTTTCCGATATTCGATGGGAAAAGCGACGCATGGCCCTATTTAACGCAAGAGGACGTCAATGCGAAAGATGCGGGTCAGCAAATGACATTTGCGTTCATCACAGACGCTACTCAATAGATAAACAGCCTTGGGACTACAAGGACTGCGACTTGGAGATTTTATGCAGGAGATGCCATAAAGATGAACATGAAATTTCATGACATAGCCAACGTTTGGCCGCTGATGGATGACGATAAGCTGGATGAACTGGTTGCAGACATTCGAAGCAACGGGCTTATCAATCCGATTTGGACGTTTGATGGGAAGATTCTGGATGGGCGAAATCGCTATCGAGCATGTTTGATTGCCAACGTGAAGCCAGTATTCAGGGAGTACACTGGAAACGAACCTACAGCGTTTGCGGTATCACTTAACGACCGCCGGCGGCACATGGGGAAGTCTGCGCTGGCGGCTGTGGCGGTCGAGCTCGAGCCGTACTTTGCAGTGGACGCAAAGCGCCGTCAGGCAGAGCAGGCGAAGCGTAACCAGCCGCAGGCTCAGAAGGTGGAAAAACTTCCACCTATTGAAAAGGCAAAGGCCCGCGAGGAAGCCGCAAAGTCTGTAGGCGTCAACGACCGCTACGTGTCCGACGCCAAGAAGGTCAAGACGGAAGCCCCTGAAGTCTTCGAGCGACTTAAGGCCGGCAAGATCACGCTGCAAGATGCAAAGCGTGAAGTGGCTAAAAAGCCAACGGACGATTGGAGATCTGATGAGCGAAAGCGACAAAAGCAAATTGAGAATGGATGTACAGTTCTAGCAAATCAATCAATGGACAAGAATTTAATCCTATGGGCTGAGCAAAAAGGTGTCGCTGTTAGGATTGATCGATCTAGCAAATACGGGAATCCGTTTATTCTTGATCAGGATGGCGACCGTGATGAGGTGTGCGACGCATTTAAGTTGCACTACCTTCCGTTTAAAAAATCAATTCAAAAAGACGCCGACAAACTAATTGGAAAAGTCTTAATTTGTCATTGTTATCCAGAGAGATGTCATGGCGAATCGCTGATCCAGCTTTGCATTCAACACAAGGAGTCCACGGATGGCCGGAGATTGGATTAAGATGCGTTGCAATCTCGACACGGACTGGCGGGTGATCCAGATCGCTTCGCAGCTCGAAATGTCGGAGTTGCACGTCGTTGGGTGCCTCTGGAAACTGTGGACGTGGGCCGACCAAAACACCGCAGACGGTAACGCTGTGAGCGTTACAGATGTAACGCTCGACCGTTTCACTGGTGTAACAGGGTTCGCGTCATCGATGCGAAACGTGGGCTGGCTGACTGGCGAAAACTACCAGATCACGTTCCCAAATTTCGTCGAGCACAACGGCTCAACCGCTAAAAAGCGTGCGAAAACGCAGCAAAGAGTCACGAAACACCGTAACGCTCGCAGCGTTACAGATGTAACGCTCAAAGCGTTACCAGAGAAGAGAAGAGAAGAGAAGAGTATTACACACACACACACGGAGGAAAACGTTCCAAGGAAAGACATCCCCGAATGGGTGGTCGATCCGTGGTCGAGGTTCCTGGACACCGTATTCGCCGTCACTGGCAGACGCATGCCAGCGACGACCCAAGAGGCGACGCTGATGGAAGTCCTGAGGCGTGGCGAGACCAAGGGAAAGGCGGATCTGGAATTTTCGATCCTAAAGCAAGCCAAATCGCTTTTGGACAGCTCGAACGACTTCCAGGCACGTTCCGTCGGGTCAACCGCTCGGAGTGCGTCAAAATCGAAATCTGAGGCCATTAAGGAGTTCTGCAAATGAGCATGACGATCGACGAAGCGAAGCGGTGTATCAAAGACGACGTGTTTCCAGCGTTGCCGGATGTGGCGGATTGGATGCTGACCAAATCGCCACAGCCAGAACGAACTCTCGACCTGTGGGCTAAGGCTCTGACGAGAGTCGACCGCAACGAGGTGCAGCGTGTTATCGATCTCTGGTTCATCGGAACGGTGCAGGCACCGAAGGCTTACGAGCGAGAACTGATCCCGCAGTGCTTGGTCAGCAACGCAATGCACCTGCGAGCCACGGACGCATCAAAGCGAGCAACCGCAGCAAACAAGGAAGCGGCTGTGGCAAGGCTGGAGACGCCGCGAGTGATGGATGCGGTGCGTGCTCATGAGCTGTGGCCGCGATGGATGAAGCTGCAAGAGTCGGTGGACCTCAACGAGATGACGGAGCTCGACGCGATCCGAGAGTGGAATCAGATTTTGGATGCGGCATTCGCATCTGGCCGAGTGCGTTTCACGCTGTGACACCGCTCGGTAACGAAATGACGTGTTGAAAGAATTTTGAAGTTGGTTTTACTGATCGGGATTTTTACTACGGAGTGGATTATGGAGCAGTATCAACACTCGCCGCAGGAACTGAGAGCGATAGCGGATCTGGTGGATGCGATGAATGCGTTTGACAAGGCGCTAGAAGTGTTCAGTGTCAGCGTTGAAGTCGGTCCAGAAATATGGTGGTGCGACAGATTGATGGGGCACATTACGAGAACCGATGAGAATGAAAACGAAGGCGATTGGACCTATCGTCCAGCTCGTGGAGAAGATGTTTGTGTTGATGCGGAGTAAACAATGGACAAATTGTGTATTTCCAAGCAACAAGCATCAAAATGCGTAACGCATCACTTTGCTTGTGATTGTCGGGAGTATCGATATCGACGGATGCAGGAAGCTCTAATAAGGATAATGATATGGGCTGACCACGATCCTCTTAGCGGTGAGGATCGTAACAAAGCAATGCGGGATATTGCCAATGCTTGCGATGCAGCCCTAAACGAGTAATAAAAACACGGTCCTTTTTGTTACAGGAGAAGCATGATGCTCGCCGTCCTTTTTGCATGCCTAGGATCACCGTTGATGCCAACAACGCACGAGTACCAAGTGGACTGCATCGAGGTGAATCACGTTTTTGACAACAAGGGAGGATTGGTTTTGACGCAAGCGATACTGTGGCGGATCGAGGCGTCCGATGGACGGCTGCACAACTACGGTTGGAAGTTGCTGCGTGCAGACGAAGACTGGCCGTGGTGTTCAGGTGGCTTGATACGAGTGCGTCATTTCACGTCGAGAGGTGTGGTGATGATCTCAGCTCCGTGCTGTCGAGTGCGTTCAACGCGAGACGACATGGAGCGTTTGGACACGAAAGAATTTTGGGGTGGACAGGCACCGAATCTGTTTTCGTGCGAGGTGGTCGAGTAACGCTTTGATTCAGAAAGTTGCGGCAAGTAGCCGCAACATTGCAGAAACGGTTTGACCGCAACTTTTCTGCAATCAATTGTTATGCGGTTTGGAGGTTTGATAATGGCACAATTTACGAACAGAGACAAGTTGATAATCATGCAGGAACAAGCCATGTGGCTAGTGGCAAACATCTTGCGAGAAGAAGCCTCGTCGGTGGATCACACATGGCAGGCTCGCATTCGGAAGTTATCGGAGGAATCGCGACAGATTGCCCAGGAGCTACGCGATCACAACGAACAGTTTGAAGAAGAGGACGACGAGTAATCCGCATAACAAATAGTATGCGGACATCACCATATTTCGAATTGCAAAGGAAAGCCAATGAGTCTATTCGAATTTCGCTACCTAGTGGAATCCGCCATACCCTGGTGGGTTCCTTTCGCGGTGGCTGGTGGTGGTTTGATTTCTTATGCGATGTGGAGGAAAAAATGAGCGAGCAAGAAGATGGTGGACCAGCGTTTCCATTCGTTGAGACTGATTTAGTTTGCGGCACTCGGTTTGATCCCGGCATGACGCTCCGTGATTACTTTGCGGCAAAAGCGATGGCAGCGATGCTGTCGATTGAGCAAGTGCATCTAGATCACGGCGAAACAGATATTGCTGTGTGGGCGTATCAACAGGCTGACGCAATGTTGGAAGAAAGGAATAGGAAATGAGCGAGCAAGGTTTTCGCGGCATTCCAGGTGTGCCGGATGGGTGGGAGTTGGTGCGAATTGGTGCTGTCTATCCTAGTGAATATAGGTTGACGATGAATCGCACAGTTGAAGCATGGGAGCAAAGTTATCCAAGCACAGGATGGGCTGTTGTGTTGCGCAAGATCGAGACACCGAAGCGGTATCGTCAGTTCGCAAATGCTGAGGAGTTCAGTCCGTTTCGGGATCGATGGTGGAGATGGAAGGACGATCCAAAAGATTTCAATCCGCCTTGTAGTTACTCAGATAAATTCCACGGCGCACACCCTTGGGCAGATAGTTTCAACGAAAAGGTATTCGATGACGGAACACCTTTTGGCGTGGAGGTGACGGAGTGAGCAACGACGATGAGTCCTACCAATTCACACCGAAAGGCTTCTTCTGCTGGATGCTGGAACGCGACTACCAGTTCGAAGACGATGAGGCGGAAGAAGCGTGGCGCAAGCTGGAAGCATTTTGCGTTCAATCGCTCAGGCACCAAGATCCAGATGCGTCGTTTGCTGTTTTGGTGTTTGACGGTCAAGGTGGTGAGGTTATAGGAATGGAGGCATTTGAAGAGTGAGAGACATTACGTTCATCGTTCCGACAGTACCATTCGGACAGCCACGACAGCGACACCGAATCATGAATATCGGTGGCCGAGCTGTCGCAAAGAACTATACGCCAGCGGACTCGCCAGCGAACGTTTGCAAGGCAGCGATCCGAGTGATTGCGTCTAGCAAATGGATTGGTGCAACGTCTGCCTATCCGATCGCTATCGAAATTCTGGCAATATTTCCAAGACCGCAATCAATGGTCTGGAAGAAGCGACCAATGCCGCGAGCATGGAAGGCGTCGAAGCCCGACAACGACAACATTGAAAAGCTAGTTTTCGATGCACTCAACAAGCTGGTGTTTCGAGACGACTCGCAGATTGTTCAGAACGTCTGCTCCAAATTTATTGCCGCTGGAGACGAGCAACCGCACCTTCAAATCAGGATCAAGGAATTGACGAATGAAGACATTCAGGCACAAGAACGTGTTTGAGGAAATTCTTAACAAGGGCTACGACGATGACTGGGTTAGCTTGCCTGCGAAGGTGGCTACTGCGGCCAAGCCTGGGACCGCTGAGAAAATTGAGGTTATGGTGGCTAGGCTTCAGGCTGGCGAGGATCTGCATCATCCGAACGATGAGCAAGTGCCAGGAACGATCGAACAGTCGAACGAGATGCAGCTGATAATTATTGCTGCACGACGAGCGAAACAGGAACAGGAACGAGCCGAGAAACTGGCAAAGGAGTCGAAGCGTGAACAACGAACAATCAAACCATCTGGAAACGTTCGTGGGGTCAAAAGTAATCGCCTCAAAACTCGGCGTGACAACTAAGACGATCACCAACTGGGTGAAGCGAGGCGAGTTTCCTGTACCTCGTAAGATGATGGGTCGTCGTCCGTACTGGACTCTGACACAGGTGATTGAGTGGCAACAGTCACCAAATGGAAAATAAAGGCGTTTGGTGCCTTTGTGCGGAATTAGGCGGAACGCCTTTAGTTTCGCACCTCGGATCTCAATGGCTCTGTCGGTAGCATCACCTACGGTGACTGACCGTACTCCAGCCAAAGAGAGGGGGTGATCCGTGCTATCTGACCTCGTCAAATCCAAGCGTTTCTGGGCCGCCGTTGCAGGCGTTGCAGCCGTCGTTCTCAAGGACAAGCTGCCGATTCCAGAAGACCAATTGACCAATCTGATCATGCTCATTGGTGCTTGGATCGTCGGAGATTCTCTTCGTGGTACATCGCCAAAGGATGTGCCAAGTGCTTAACCTCCGACAGCGTCTTCTCGCTCGTCACATTGCCAGAGATGCATGGATCGCGTCTCACGGCAATGGCGACGAAGCAAAACTCATCTTTGATGCGGATTGCCGAGTCCGTGGCCTTGATCCAGCAACGATCCTGCTGCTGCTCCAGATCGCCATGCTTCTGTGGAAGTGGTGGAAGGAAAACAACGTCGAGGAACCATCGGTCGTTGCATCGGCACTTGAGCCAGTCGATTGGGGAGACGACCGCGATGACTGAGAAAACGTCGGGGGATCTCAACAAGTACCTACCTTGGCTCATTGTGGCCGGTCTTGGCTATCTGCTTTGGGTCAAGAAGCCAGACGATTTGCCGACGCCATCTAGTATCGAGAAAACGACGTCTCAGGTCTTTGCTGAGATGAAAAAGAGCTACGGAGC
>Ga0255093_1000928_pt1 | contig 11935 bp, 9 predicted proteins | sample Colum_Law_RepA_8_2_FD_188437 | JGI IMG/M metagenome (GOLD analysis project Ga0255093, IMG submission 188437) | Freshwater microbial communities from Columbia River, Oregon, United States - Colum_Law_RepA_8d | ecosystem: Environmental > Aquatic > Freshwater > River | place: USA: Oregon | collected...
ATCGCATCTGGTGGAAGTCCGGGGAGTGAAATTGCTGGCGTAGCTCTTGGCGGTGCGCTGCACAATACCTCGTCCTGCTGGATGGACCTTCGTGAATCAACGATCTCCGGCAACTGGGCGGTTGGTGGCCAGCATGGCCAGGGCATCGGTGGCGGGGTTTACACGTCCGGGACTGTCACCGCCGACAAGCGGACGATTCGGAAGATCGTGGGGAACAAAGCCTCTACGAGTGACGATAATGTATTTGGGACTATCACGGCAGATTAGCCCACGCTCCTCATCGAAAGGACCTCTTTTCGTGACACCTCAAAAAATGTCTGGACTCTTTCGATGACGGATGTAGCATGGAAATAGTGTTCTAATCATCGTGTGTGGAGATGCAGTCGGCACTGCGAAGAAGAACGGCCACGCACTTCCCGAAATCATCATCTGCCGGATTTGAAAGCAACACCCGATAAGGACTCCATCGCGAATTCGCAACTCGGAATATTCTTGCTGAGCAAGGTGGCGGCGAGGTGGTGAAACAGGCATTCCCCTTTCAGGGGCGGTATCCGTTTCTCAAAGAGCTCATGAGTGTTTGCTATTGGGTTGCTGATCACTGCGGCCGTTGTGGGCGCGATTGGAGTTTTGGTTGGAGCTATCCAGGCTGTGCTATTGGGGTTGGTACCGCAACGTCCTGCGATCTAGCCTCGCAGGAGCAATCGGCGGCGCTGTAGGCGGCATACTCGTCCTGTTTCTGGCTACCGTTGTTGCCTACTCACTACTTCCACAGCATTCTGTTCACACAGAATTCGGCGCAGCTACTGTTCCAAATATTTCTGAGGAAGTCCTGATTCCAGCGTTATGGGCGTTTGGCGTCCTTGGTTCTCTCGTTGGCAGTGCTGTTGCCGCGTGGTCGCAGAAGACCTAAGTCGTCACCGTAGTTCTGCAGCGGGCAGGTTGGTTGTGCATGCACTCTCAGGACGACGGGCGGTTAATAGTCCTCTTCAAACTCAACTTCGGAGCGAGCCTCGCATCGCTGAATTTTTGGTGCTCCGGTGACAGCGTTCGATCTGAACACTTAAGTCAGTTCTCTCAGTTCTCGCGCAAAGGTGCTAAGACGCAAAGGAAGGTATAAGTATTCGGTGTGTTGAATTCTTTGCGGCTTTGCGTGAGCCCGTGATTCAGTGGCGGACCTGTTCTGTCGAACTGAGCATTGATCCATTCTCGGCCAACTCCGGATTTCAACCACGTTTCTCGCTTCATAGCTTCTGAGCGAGTCGCATACACTTCGCGGTGAAGCAACTCCCACGGACCTGTGTTTCGCGTCGTGTATTTGCGATCATTGTGAAGCGGATCATTGTGCTCCTGCATCCGGCGATCGAGATCATTCGTTTGGCGGGTATAGAATTTTCCGGACTGTGCGGAGCGGAGGATGTACACGAAGAACAAATCTGTCCTCCTTTACACTCAGGGCGTAAAAAAGCCGAGACATTGTCTCGGTTTTTTTTGCAAAGCTCCCCGAAAGGGACTCTCTGCGTAACCATGCGCGCGTGTTTTGAAGAGAGCAGATTGACAAAAAATTCCAACCACTTTGATGCTGACCGCAGCGCCGATCACACTGCCCCCACATCCAGTACGAATCGCCTAATACTTCTGGAGAACTGCAATCTTCATGTTTGGTAAAGATTCGCCAACCGAGCATTGACCCGGTTGATCACATAATAAATCCGACTTTCCGGAACTGATCGTTTCGGTCTTCCCTTGCCTCTACGGTACGCAAGACCACGTCAGTTGTCGATAAACGGTTCCTGACACCTTTTCTCGTCCGAGAAGGTAAAGAAGTCGTCGTAACGGTTGTGCCAGGTTCGCGCGATTGAAGGGGGATGTTGGGGATTCTCGATGAGGGCGCGTCGGTGCGATGTTGATCCTGGTGGGGACGTTACGAACGCGGTCACCGCGAGCCTGCGGCAACAACGCCCAGCCCTACGGGAATCACCACAAGTCAGTCGGCATATGAGAAGACCATGGTCGGCAGTTACCACACTGAAGAGGGATAGAAAAAGCCCCCGAAGTTAGCTCCCACAGTCATTAAAAAATCTACCTTCAAGAACAGACGCCCACACTGTTTCTTCAAGCAACTGTCAGGATTCACGTCGCCCCTGAGCGGTGATGCGATGGGAGCGGCGGTGGGATGAAATGGACTGCGGAGTTGCTGGCGGTCCGATCTCGACTCGAAAGCGTTTGCGAGAGTTCTTGGCGAGATCCAACCGTCTCTCCGAGCTGCAGTGCAGTCGCTCAAGCATCCGATCAAGTTCTGCCGGAATCGAGCGGCGTTTGTTGGTTCGCAACAGACGCCCCGTCCAGTCAGGCAATTCTGTGGCCGAGGCAATTCAGAATACTCGAACAGGGCGATGAGATTCTATTTGCTGACGTTTTCCACAACGCGAAAAACATCAAGAACATGACTAAGCAAAACGATTAACCCGCCAAAAAAAGAACCGGGCTACTATCGCAGATCCCGGGTCTGGACAAAGGGTGACTTTCGAGCAGGGACTTGCATCAGGAAGAACGCGATCTTTTCAGCGGAGCATGTTCAATCAAGTGCATGGCACCGGTATTCTGCACTTTACGTAATTGACGTTTTTCAGAACTCGAAAAATAGTCGGAAGATGAATAAAGCTGACTCCTAGTGTAAAAAAAAACGTCCCCTGGGGTATCTGTTGTGGGTCAAGGGGCCGGACAAATGGCGACTTTCGAGCCGGGGCTCGAATTAGGAGGAGCCCGGGCTTTTCAGCGTAGGATTTGCCATTTGCAGATCGCTGAAACTGAATCAGCGTTACTGACACACGTCGTTGTCCCAACTCGGGGTATTACGGCACACTTTGGACATTGATAGTCGCAAATTCTGTTCTACGATCGGTAACGGCGTCCGGTGTGCTGCTAAGTTTAGGTCAACTGACACTTCGGCGGCCAGAAAGGTTTGTCATGCTGTTTCCTCGACGAAAGAAAACGGAATACAGGCACACATCACGATTCGGTGTAAAAATCGAGAGCTGTGAAATCCGATCGCTGCTTTCTGCAACAACTCCTTTGGTTGACAGCGTGGAAACTGTTTCAGCTGTCGAGGATGTTTCGAATTTGCCTGAGGAACAAGGCGATCCAGAAAGTCGGTCAGTCATTGAGCCTGTCGCGGAAGATGTCGCGACTTCGCTGACTGATGGGGAAGTGATGGACGGTACCGAAGTAGCTGTGGCTGGCAGCAGCGACTTCGACCAGTGGTACTCCAACAATCGTGATGCGATTCTTGCCGCATGGTCAAATGCGATTTCCGGGCTGGATCTGAATGACAGCACAGTGGATCGGACCTCCGCACTTTCGCAGCTCTGGAATGAGACACTGAGAAGCCTGTATGGGGCTGAGTTACCATGGGACGTTGAGACGGTCGTCGAGTCCGATGCTGCGTTGACGGAAGACACGGTGCGAGTTGATGAGACAGTCGGCGATGCTGTTGTGGATGAAGTCACGGGCTTGCAGACAGAGACGGTCAACCTGGGCTACATGAGTCTGCGCCCGGTGGTCTATGTTTACAACGAGACTCCAGCAGATGGCAGCTATGGTGGCGTGGCGTTGGAGCTGATCGACATTTCTTCGGTCGAATACGATGACGCTAATGAGCTGATCTCACAGCCCGTTCTGGAGGATCGCCTGACGGGCACTCGTTATGTGTTGCCTGCGGAAGTTACGCTCGTTTCTGAACGTGATCTGACAAAGATGCTGGCGTCTTATGGCATCAGCGAATACCGTGTGGAAGACGAAGGCCGCTGGGTCATTCCGGTGAGTCCGGACGAGGGCGTAGGATTCCTGAATCGAGCCTGGTCTCTGACCTACTACGATGACATTCAGTCTTATCTCAGATCTGCGGGAGAAACTCAGACTGAGGTCTTTTCTCCGACCGATTTCACTGTGGAAGTTGTGTTGGCCGCGGTCGATCCTGCAACCAGTCGTGACCTGACACTTGTTCTGCCGGACACACAGATTGGAATCTATTACGAGACGGTCACGATCGGTTCAGATGGCAGCGTCACTGTCGTTCCACCGAGCGTTATTGAAGAACAACTGCCCGTTGAGGAACCAGTGGTTTCAGAGGTCGTAGAAGCTGAGGTCACGGAAGGTTCTGAAACGACCTTGGTGGGCAGCAGCGACTTCGAGAAGTGGTACGACATCAATCGTGATGCGATTCTTGCGGCATGGTCAAATGCGATCTCTGGGCTGGATCTGAATGACAGCACAGTGGATCGGACCTCTGCACTCTCGCAACTCTGGAATGAAACGCTGAGAAGCCTGTATGGGGCTGAGTTGCCATGGGATGGTGAGACGGTCGTCGAGTCCGATGCTGTAGTGGCAGAGGAGATTGTGCGAGTTGATGAGGCTATCAGCGATCCTGTTGTGGATGATGTGACAGCTTCGTTGACGAATCCGGTTGACCTGAGCTACACGACCTTGCGTCCGGTCCTTTATGTGTACAACGAAAGTCTGGCTGATGGCGGCTGGGGTGGCGTGGCATTTGAGCTGATTGAGGCATCTTCGGTGGTCTACGGCGAGGCCGGCGAGTTGGTTTCGGGTGCTGTTCTGTCAGACCGCCTGACGGGCAGTCAGTACCTGTTGCCTGCTGAAGTTACGCTCATTTCAGAGCGTGATCTGACTCGGATGTTGGAATATTTTGGCATTAGCGAATATCGTGTCGACGGCGAAGGTCGCTGGGTGATTCCAGTGAGCCCGGAGGAGGGGATAGGGTTGCTGAATCGAGTGTGGTCTCTGACCTACTACGATGAGATTCAGTCGTACCTGAGATCTGCAGGAGAGACATCGACGGAGTTCTTTTCTTCAGATGATTTCAGCGTGGAAGTAGTTCTGCGTTCGGTCGATCCTTCGGCAGGCAGTGACCTGACACTTATTCTTCCGAGGACAAAGATCGGAATCAATTACGAGACGGTCACGATCGGTTCAGATGGCAGCGTCACTGTCGTTCCACCGAGCGTTGTTGAAGAACAACCGGCCGTTGAAGATCGGCCACTTGTTGAAGAGCCGGTGGTTTCAGGGGTCGTAGAAGCTGTGGTGACGGAAGGTCCAGAAGCAGCTGTGGCCGGCAGCAGCGACTTCGATCAGTGGTACTCCAACAATCGTGATGCGATTCTTGCCGCATGGTCAAATGCGATCTCTGAACTGGATCTGAATGACAGCACATTGGATCGCACCGCTGCCCTGTTGCAACTCTGGAATGAGACGCTCAGAAGCCTGTATGGGGCTGAGTTGCCATGGGATAGTGAGACGGTCGTCGAGACCGACGTTGTGGTGACGGAGGACACGGTACTGGCTGATGAGACAGTCGGCGATTCTGTTGTGGAAGAAGTCACGAGCTCGCAGGCTGATACGGTCAACCTGAGCGACACAGGTCTGCGCCCGGTGGTCTATGTGTTCAACGAGACTCCAGCAGATGGCAGCGTCACTGTCGTCTCGCCGAGCGTTGTTGAAGAACAACTGCCCGATGAGAAACCAGTGGTTTCAGAGGTCGTAGAAGCAGAGGTCACGGAAGGTTCTGAGACGACCTTGGTGGGGAGCAGCGACTTCGACCAGTGGTACTCCAACAATCGCGATGCGATTCTTGCCGCATGGTCGAATGCGATTTCCGGGCTGGATCTGAATGACAGCACCGTGGATCAGACCGCCGCCCTTTCGCAACTCTGGAATGAAACGCTGAGAAGTCTCTACGGGGCTGAGTTACCATGGGACGGTGAGACGTTCGTCGAGAACGACGTTGTGGTGACAGAGGATGCGGTGCTGGCTGATGAGATAGTCGCAGATTCTGTTCGGGAAGAAGTCACAACGTCGTGGACTAGTGAAGAGTTCGCGGAAGGTTCTCAAACAACCGTGACGGACAGCCGCGACTTCGAGCAGTTGTACGACGGCGATGCTCAGGCGGTCAGTGACGAGCGTTTAATCGCTGTCAATGACCAGATTATTGAGGATGCAGAACAGATCGACGTTGAACAGGACGACGTTGCCGGCTTGTCGTTCAGACCAGTGGAAACTTCTGGTCAGTCGTTGGGTATGATGGGTGATGCCGACGTCGCGATCGATCGGGTTTTCGGGTTTGTATTCTTTTCTGAACGATCTGGAGAATCTGATTTGACCGGTAGATCATCGGGTCTTTCGAGCGAAATTGATGAGACTTCATTCCAGGGGTCAGGAGATCATCAGATCACGATATCGTCGTCAGTTCCTGCTGGCTCGCTAATTGCCAATTGGGAGCTGGAAGTGCTGGATGAGGTTTTTGAGAATCTCAGCTTTCTGTGAATGGATGCCAACTGGATAAGAGCAGATTTGGCTGTTTGGCTCTCGCATTGGAAGAGTGCGAGAGCTTTTTGATCGCAGTGCAATCAAGCCGGATGCGATGAATATGTAATTCGTGAGATCGTTCGCGGTGGAGTGGTGACTTGAAGTTTGGTTCCTTTCGCAAATTAATCACTGAAGCGATCAGGAGTTATTTACTTCTGGATCGAGAGTTGATTATTGCGTTGTGGGAAGCCACTGCGTCAGCTTTGCGACGTCGACGGTTGCGTAAATCCTGTCTGTCCGAAATTCAGTGTTTTGAGTCTCGGGTTGTACTGAGTGGGGATTCTCTGTGCGATGCCTTCAGTGACTCAGTGGTTTGTGACGACAATGCGACGATCCTTCACGCGACTGAGAGCGGAAACTCTGAGCCCGGTTTTAAGCCGACAGAGGCCGATGAGTGGTTATCTGCCGTAGACGCCAATATGGCGTCATGGAACGGCAACACTGCGCTCCCTGATGGGGAGTCCGTCGGCAGCGCTGCAGGCCTGTTGGCTCCCTCTGATTCTGATATGTCAGCCATGGACGGGAGGGACTTTAGTCAATGGTACTCCAACAATCGTGATGCGATTCTTGCCGCCTGGTCGAATGCGATCTCCGGGCTGGATCTGAATGACAGCACCGTGGATCAGACCGCCGCACTTTCGCAGCTCTGGAATGAGACACTGAGAAGCCTGTATGGGGCTGAGTTACCATGGGATGGTGAGACGGTCGTCGAGTCTGATGCTGTGGTGACAAAAGACACGGTGCGAGTTGATGAGACAGTCCTCGATTCTGTTGTGAATGATGTCACAACTTCGTTGGCGAATCCAGTTTCGTTGACGGATACAGTCGACCTGAGCTACACGACCTTGCGTCCGTTGCTCTATGTTTACAACGAAACTCCAGCAGATGGCAGCTATGGTGGCGTGGCGTCGGAGCTGATTGAGATTTCGTCGTTGTTATACAACGAGGCTAATGAGCTGATCTCACGGCCCGTTCTGGAAGACCGCCTGACGGGCAATCAGTATTTGTTGCCTGCGGAAATCACGCTTGTGTCAGAACGTGATCTGACGGTGATGCTGGCGTCTTATGGCATCAGCGAATACCGTGTGGAAGACGGGGGTCGCTGGGTCCTTCCGGTGAGTCCGGACGAGGGCATAGGGTTTCTGAATCGAGCATGGTCTCTGACCTACTACGATGAGATTCAGTCGTACCTGAGGTCTGCTGGAGAAACTCAGACTGAAGTCTACTTCGACCGATTTCACCGTGGAAGCGGTGTTGGCCGCGGCTTATCCATCAACTGGATGTGAACTGACACTTTCTCTGCCAAACACACGGATCGGAATCCATTACGAGACGGTCACGATCGGTTCAGATGGCAGCGTCTACGGGGCTCCGCTTCGTGACCCAAATCAATCCTTAACGGATTCAGTGAACCTTCACTCGTCTGAGAGAAACTCACACCGTGGCGAGTCGTTGTTGGCTCATGGCGAAGATGATCTCGAGCATCATGATCAGGCGGGAGATAAACATGGACTCGCGGATATGGATACCCGAGCCAGAGACCTTTCCTTCCCGCGCCCGCAGGTGGTTTCAGGGGCTCTCAAAAACGACCCGGCTGGCGCGATTGCAGATTCTCTTGATGCGTATCTGACAAACGCTTTTCCTGATATCGATGTCACGCGTTCAGACGATGTGGCCGGATCGCAATCTCTCCGCCAGGTCGAGGGATTGACCGCATCGGCATTCGGTTATGTTGAATTACCAGGTTCGCGTGCCGCCTTTGCTGAGATAGAAGGTGTGCCTTCTCTGTCTCTGATGAATGAGTACCGCAGAGCGAATTCGTTATTCCCGCGGATCGTCAATGCAGGCTTGAACGTACTATCGGAGAGGACTTCACAGCTACGGCCTTTGCTGTCAGATGAGGCTGAACAGTCGAGATTTTTTTTAGCTTCTTCGGATAGAATTGATTTCAACGCTGCTCCTGCGACCTCGATGATCTCCGGTGCATCACAGGTTTCGTCCCTTTCAGGCATGCTGAAAGAGGAAAGAACCGGTATCAATGGCGTCTCCAATACGACACTGACGTCTGCTCGGAGGCAGGAGTTCGATCAGGAAGCAAGCTCTCAGGCTGGTTCGTCCACAAGTGCACGTTACGAGAGATTCTTCCGGCTTCTACACCGATACTGGAAAGCCCTGAAGGCTCGCTATTCAGGCGCTCGGATGACAGCCAATGTTGAGTCAGCGGACGAAGTGATTATTCCGGAAATGAAGATGCAAAATGGGCTTTCAGCCCAGATTGCCAGTCAACGGATCAGGTATTTCATCGTTGCTCGTGGCCCGCCCGCCGATGATTTACCCCCCGACTCCGAGTGGATTGTTCTGTGCGACGGATCAGATCAGCTTAACAGACTCAGACACGTCATGTCTCCGAGAGGACCGTCACCTGACTCAGCCCAACAGCAAGTTCAGGTGTCTTCTCCTTTTCGGGGCCTCATCTCAGCTGAATCGATATGCTGATAATTTGAAATCAGACTGATTCGGAAAAAGAGGTGGCTCCTGCATATTCTGTGGAGCCCGTCCATGTCTTTAAACTCCGACGATTCTCGTATTCAGAAGTTAATTCACTACCACTATAAGAAAAACAAACATCTGTCCCCTGTCTTCGATGCTGAAGATTTGTATCAGGAAACGTGGATTCGTCTCAATGACTCCTCAGAAACTCCCCCTGCCATACCGGCTGGGTTGCCTGAGGAGGATCTTGTTTGTCAGGCGGTTGGCCACGCTGCTGAAAAAGTTTTCGGAAAGCTCCGAAAACGATCACAGCGGAAAACCGCGGGGGAGGTACGGTTGGAATGTGATCCAGCGGATTGTCTTCCGGACACAGATCTCATACTGGACTTAAGAAAGCAGATCAATGATCTTCCTTCTGATGAACGGTTGGTGATTGAGATGATGCGTTCCGGTTACGAAGGTGCGGAGATTGCAAGTTGCCTCCATGTTTCGCGCATGTCCGTGAGTCGCAGGAAGCACAAGGCACTCCGTCGGCTGCGTGAAGTTTTAGGTGATGAATCGAGATGAATCAGCCAAAGGTGACTTCAAAAATCTGTGGACCCAGGGAAGGATGCGCTCCAGTCCTGGAGCAAGTGCTTTACTGTTGGTCCGGTGATTTGAAGAATGAGCTGTCCGAAGAGGTTCATGAGCACCTCCTCGGCTGTTGTCGCTGCCTTCGAGTGTGGATTGCACTCGAGGCGGCAGCAGAACTCGCATCTCGTGATGGTCGTAGTTCAAATCTTGCAAGGTGACTGAGATTTCATTCGAAAATTCCGGTCGTCCAATTCAACCCCTGTGGCGAAGAAATTTCGGCACCGGGGTTTGTTTATGCGCCGAAAGCAAATAGCGGTGCATCCGGGTTTATCGTGAGGCTGATATGGCTCGTTTTCTGGATTGAATCGCGATGTCGGACCGAAAGTATTTCCAAGAGATCCTGATATTGACGAGTCTGTGGACGGTTTCAGCAGTGTCTCCGTTTTTTGAGGGGCCGCGGAATTTTGACCCGGGAGTTAAAAAGCGGCGCGATGTTTGAGGTGTTGGAACAGGGTCTGGAAAGGTGTTGGCGGGGAAATCGCCGCGACCCTCATCAATCTGGCTGCTGTTCCACCACCGAACAAGCTTGTCATGGTGCTGGGCAAAGCAGGGTGACACGACGATTCAGGCTGGAGCACCTTTGGGCCAATTGTTGTTAGAGTCACACCTGCAACAGCATTGGCGGCGTTCGGCCACAATGTTCCAGCCTTTCTTCCTCGTCCCAGTTTCTCATGTCGCCGCAGGAGCATCGACAAGGTTGGGGCTTGACGTGTCTTCAGCCCCTCGGCGCACGGTCAGGACATAAACGGTGTCGTCTTTGATCGTGAAGACAGCCCTGACGACTGCAAAGATCAGTTCTCTCAATTCTCACGCAAAGGCGCGAAGACGCAGAGGAGGGCGTAAGTGATCGATGTGTTGAATTCTTTGCGGCTTTGCGTGAGCCCGTGATTCAGTGGCGGACCTGTTCTGTCGAACTGAGCATGGGGCCATTCTCGGCCCACTCCGGATTTCCGCCATTTCTCCCGAGACATCGCTGCATCGCGAGTTTCATACTGCTCGCTGTGACGCAGAATCCATCGGCCAGCATTTCGCGATGTGTATTTGGCCAGATTGTGCGAAGGATCGTTGTGTTCTTTTAGTCGTCGCTCCAAGTCTGCAGTCTGCCCGATGTATCGTTTACCGGAGGATTGCGAAGGCAACACGTAAATGAAGAACATCGAAGCCCTCGGCAAGGGCGTAAAAAAAGCCGGGCAATGCCGGCTTAAGTTCAAAACTAAAGCTCCCCCGATAGGACTCGAACCTATGACAAGGCGATTAACAGTCGCCTGCTCTACCAACTGAGCTACAGGGGAATCTTTTCGCTGGTTCCACTTGGCCTTCCACTGTCGTGAGACAATGATTGGCTGGAAATTCCCTGCGAGAGGGGGGAAAGTAGCGAGCGAAGTTGTTGGTTGCAAGTCTGATCCTAACCTCTTGTCACCTCGATTCCGATTGAGAATCTGAGAATCGGCAGATTCTGCACCTCTATTCGCCAGAACTCCCCTTTCCTGCCGCTTGCGGTCGCCACTTCTTTCTCTGAGATGACACGGGCAGGGACGTGGTTCACCGGAATTTCGCATGTGGGCAGGATTTTCAGGGATCAACGCCCCCCTTGATCTCCCCTCGGGTGGCTCCGGCGAGCCTGACGACACTGCGGAATTGAACGACCGAATCGATAGACAACAACTTCTGTCGGTCGAATCGGTGGCGGACGATTGGTTTGAAGTGCTTGAGGCGATATCATACGGCCAAACGCGGTTCCTTCGGGCCGACGTGATTCCGTTTCTGCTCGCCATCTGTCGCGAGCTTTCTTCTGGAATATTGAACTCGTCGGACTATGGACGAACTGCAGCACGAATGCGGCGTGGCCGCCGTGTACCACCTGAATTCCGGTGATCTTAGCCCGCTGATCCCCAAACTTCGCAGGAAAGATAAGTCCTTTATCGATCCCGCGACCGAGGATGCTCAGACGGTTCGCAACCGCGCGTCGCGGCTGATTCCGGGCATGCTGCTGGATATGCAGAACCGCGGCCAACTGGCAGCGGGACTCACCAGCTACAATCCAGCGCGCCTGCAGCTGCTTCAGACACGCAAGGACGTCGGCGGCGTAGCCGAAGTCTTTCGTATGAATCATGAAGGTCCGTATAAAGAGCTGATGGCCGAGCATGCCGGTCAGGCCGCGATCGGTCATGTCCGCTATGCCACCTGCGGTAAGGATGACCCCAGTTACGCTCAGCCATTTGAACGCCAGCATATTGCTCGCTCCAAATGGTTCAGCTTCGCCTTCAATGGGCAACTGGCGAACTACACCGAGCTGCGCGAAGAGATCCTTTCAACGACCGACTTCCATCTGACTCGTGAAACCGACACGGAAGTGCTGCATCATCTGATTTCGCACGAGCTGTCACTGAACGCCCATGTGACTCCCGTTGAACTTCTGCGTACTCTGTCGAAG
>Ga0255093_1000931_pt1 | contig 11925 bp, 8 predicted proteins | sample Colum_Law_RepA_8_2_FD_188437 | JGI IMG/M metagenome (GOLD analysis project Ga0255093, IMG submission 188437) | Freshwater microbial communities from Columbia River, Oregon, United States - Colum_Law_RepA_8d | ecosystem: Environmental > Aquatic > Freshwater > River | place: USA: Oregon | collected...
GCGAGCTCCGCGTGCTGCGGCGGGGGGATGGCTTGAGTGACCAGGGGCGCGACCAATCGTTGGAGTTCCCCGAGAACCGCTTCGGAGTCTCCTGACGGACCCGTTTGAGCCGCGCGAGTGACGCGGTCGTAGGTCGCGGGCCAGGCCGTGTGCGCCAGACGTCCGCCCACTCCATCGAGGGAGCTCAACCAGTTCCGAACGCGCATCCCCGGTTCCAGCCAGGCATCTCGAATACCTTCTCCGAGCAGGGGCTCCCGAACCGCGGTCAGCGAGTTCCGACGCATCATGATGCCAGCGGTCCGACCCCCAATCTCGATGCCCACCGGCGCGTCGGAAATCACATTGTCCTCGATCAAGATATCCTCGGCCCGGAACGGTTTCTGGCTCCCCACCGAAATCAGGATCTTGCCACCTTGGATTCGATTGCCCCGGAGAACGGCGGCATTCATCAGACAGGGAGTCTCGACGTTGCCCAACGAATCCACGTCGCCTCCGCTCAATTCCATGGAAGCGGTCCCGGATTCAAAACGCCTCAAATCCATCCGGTGCGCCACCAATTGGTTGCCCAGCATTTGGGAGAAGAACGAAGGCTCCGCCGCCTCCGGACCATCGCTCGTGTGCTGGAAGGCCAAAAATCTCAGCGCGGCCTCGGAACTGCCACCCACCCGTTCCAACCGGTTTTCCGCAAAGACCACCTCGTGGTTGAGCCCGTACATTTGCATCGAATCGCCGTCGGCGATCCGGTTTCCGACCATCAGCCATTGGCGCAGGCTGTGGTTGATGCCCAAGAGCGACGTCTCATCGAGGGGAACCTCCCAAGGTCGATCCAACTCGATGCTCCGGGTGGTTCCGCGCACGACGGCTCGAGCCTGTCCCTTGCCCTTGCCGGCGAGCACAAAGGCGAGATGGCCCTCCGGTTCAAAGGGCCACGATTTGACCGGGCGCTGGAGCTGCAGCTGCGTTCCGCCGCCCGGCACCACACCCCCGTAATAAACGGGCGAGGCTCCGTCGGATCCGACAATCTCGTAGTCGGCCGACTGGGCGAAAGCGACCGTGTTGCCGCGGAAATAGACCTGGTCGTAATATGGATGTGCCTTGGTGCTCCAACCGGCCCGCGAGAGGTTGTCGGAACCCAGCATCTGATTGTCTTCCCAAATCACTTTCCGACCGCGCTGCGCCCACACCAGTCCGCCCCGCCCGGTCCTCAGCACGTTGTTGCGCACCAGGCTGCCGTCGGACATGAAGGCCAACAACAGCGGGAACCCACCGGAATAGACGTCGCAATCCTCCACCCGGATGTCGCGGCCGCATAACCAGATCGCCACACCCTTGCCCGCGGCATCGAGCGATTCAAAGTTCAATTGCCGCGTCAGCTCGAGGGTATCGCTCAACTGGCCCCACCCAGGCCGCGCTCCATAAGGACTCCACCGGATGAACAGTCGTCGCAACCGGATATCGCCCTCCTGCCACCAGGAGGGACGGTTCGCCGCGGAATACAGGCTCTTTCCTTCCACCTCGGCCATGTTCTCGATCCCCCGCTCGGCCCCGACATACCAGATCGTCAGATCCTCCAATCCGAATTGGGCCTCGCCATGAATGATCCCGCGAAGGCGTGCGAAATGCCGGTTGCTCCAGTAGAGAAGGGTTTTATCGCGGCTCTCCCCGCGCAATAGAGTCCGGCGCGGCATCCTCAGCGGTCGATTGAATCGGTATTGCCCGGATGGACAATGGACCGTCCCACCCCCGGCCTGACCCGCGGCGTCCAAGGCGGCCTGCACGGCATCGGTGTCGTCGGCCACGCCATCCCCCCGCGCACCATACCGGAGGACGTTGTATTCGGTCGCAGGCCAGGGATCTGGCCGACCGACGCGCAAGGGTTCCAGACAGCGCCCCCAAGCCGCCGGACCTCCACACCCATTGTGCACCCAGACGGTGTATTCGCCGACGGGCAGGTCTGCAGGCAACGGCGCGCGCGCTGAATAGAGATCCGCATCCGCAACGACCAACTCGGTCGTTCGCGGTCCCTGAAGCACGATGCGCGTCCCCAGGTTTTTCGGAGGTTCTCCAGCCAAAGCCTCATGGACGCCACGCCAACCCAAGCCGAGTCCGAAGAGCCGCAAATCCTCACCGGGGGCGGCCTCCAACCGTTGAGCTCCCCGGCCCCACCAAACCTGAGGGGCGTTGACCAGGATTCTCTGGGAGTGCGGATCCGCCCCGACCGTCAGCGCGTAAACACCGGGGGCTTCATCCGGGAGGATGGCTTTCAACGCCCGTTCCCTCGCCTGGATGACCGTCAGAGGCCGGGACTTGAAGACTGGAACCGCCCCCTTTCCGTCACCAGGCATTCCAGCGGGACCGTCGTCCAACCGTCCTCCGACCACCGGGGCGGCGGCCAGTTCATGGCCATAAATCAAGACCGATTGCCCGGGCTTCACCGGTTGCGAATGCCAAAGCACCCGAGGATCACTCGCCATGGACTGCACGACAAAACCACAGAAGGCGATGATCCAGGCACTGCCCATCCAACTCGAAACAGCACCTCGCCCACCAAAATTCCATCGAGATTTCATGGTTTGGAGAACCTAGGGAAACCCTGTGCTCAGGACAACGGAATCGACGAAACCGAACCATCGCCACGAAGGCCGGGGCTGAAAACCCGAGCTGAGCGGGACGTTCCAGCGGCTGGCCAGCGTTTCGAAAAGTCTCGTCGCGAGTCGACCCGCGAGGCCGATGGACTGCTGCAATCCAATCCCGCGCAGGGCTGCGGATCCGCCAAGGGATACCGGAGCAAAGGGTAGTTCTTAGGTCGGTGTTGAGTAAGGTGCGAACTCGTTCGGCTCCCGCGTGAGCAATCCCATCAGCTTGGGGTGGATGAACAACTTTTCCCGGCCAACGCTTTGTTCCTCCAGCACGCCGACCTTCACCAGCTCTTTCAGATATACCGAGGCAGTCTGGCGCCCGGCGATCTTCCGCTCCGTCAGGTTGTTTATTCGGCAATACGGCAGCTCAAAGATCAAGTTCACCAGCTCGTGGCTATACGCCTTGGGTGCCGACCGACGCACATACTCCCCTGTGATTGCCTGCAACCTCCGGATCGCCGCGATCTTCGCCACCGTCCAGCTCGCCGTCTCCTGCACGCCCTGGAGCATGAAGATCACCCATTCCTCCCAGGCATCCGTCCGGGTTACCTCCCGTAAAAGCCGGTAATAGTCGGCCTTGTGCTGGATGATGTAGCGGCTCAGGTAAAGAATCGGCAACGTCAACAAGCCCTCGCTGACAAAAAACAGGCTGTTCAACACCCGCCCGGTGCGGCCATTGCCGTCCGTGAACGGGTGGATGGCTTCAAATTGGTAATGTGCCACGGCCATGCGGACGAGCGGATCGATCTCCATCGTCTGGTGCAGAAAACGCTCCCAGTTTGCCAGCAGCGAACGCAGCAAATCCTCCCCCACTGGCGGCGTATAAACGATCTCCCCCGTTGATCGGGCCAAGGCCGTACCAGGAATCGTTCGCACCCGCATCTCCCGGCCTTTGATCAGGCTGCAGATCTCTTCAGCCGTCGTGGTGACGAGCGGACGTTCCCGAAGTGTCTGGAATCCTTCCAACAAGGCCCGGGTGTATCGCAGGGCCTCCTTGGTCGAGACATCCGCCGCGTCATCCCCGTCGCGGTATAGGAACAGCCGGTCCGTCGTCGTGAGGATGTTTTCTATCTCCGAACTGGCCTGCGCTTCCAGTAGAGGCAGCGTGTTGATGAGCACACCTTGGTTGGGGATCAGTTCCGCCGCCTGCTTCAGTTCCGCCAGGGAAGCCCGCGCGGAGATGCAGTGTTTGAGCACCGCCCGTGTTTCTAGCTCGGTTGCGGGTGGGAGTGGAGGCAGGGCGTTGAAAGGTTCCTCAGGACGCCACTCCGGCCGGCTCGGCGGACACGTTCGGGCGGGTGGCATGGAAAAACGCTATGTCGCCGCTATCGACACATCAACCCGACATGTCGATAAAATTGAAATTATTGGACACAACAACTCAACCGGTCGAAATCGGCGACAGGGTTCGTAACGGGGTCAGGGAAGAATGGCGCTTACTTAACATGCGTTTGTTGAGGCGGACTCGCTGTGTTTCCCCGGGTTCCAGCGATTTCGGTGGGGTATTTCTTGGTATTCACGGCGCGTTAACAAAAGGGTCAGTTCTTGATATTGAATACTCCCCGCCCAGCTTCCTCCGGCGATACAAGAGATGGTTGAGATAACCGCGCGTGCCCATCGCCAGACGCTCGGCGATCCACCCAACCGTCATCGTCGTCTCCGCCCGCAAGCGCGCCGCCAAAGCGACCTTCACTGAATCCCCCTTGGGCCGAGTTTTAAGTTCAGCCTCCTGCCACCGCCCCCGCTTCAACTCCTCCGCGATGATTAATTCCGCCAGCGCCTCCGCCGTCTCCGCGCGCTCCTCGCCGTAATGCTCCGCCCCCATCTGCTCGCTCATTTGCGTCAGCAACTCCTCCCGAAACTTCTCCTCGCCCAGACACCAACCGCGCCGAATCGGCTTGAACTCTTCGCCTTCCTCCCTTCCGCGCCGTTCCTCCAACGACCTCTCAAGCCGTTGCAGCCCTGCCGGACTATCCTCGGAGATGCCCCACGCGCCCAGCAACCGATCCACCCGCAACCACGCCGGACGTTTCGAGCGCGCAAGCAAGTACGCCGGCCAACTGCTCCAGGCAAAACTCCTCAAGGGCGCATCTGCCGCCACCAGGTTTGCCCGCGCCGGATTCAAGTGGACGTAATCGCCCACGCTCTTGAGATAACCGCTGCCCGATCCGTCCACGATCAGCGACTTGTAGCGCCCGGAGAACAAGTGGCCGAAGAGCTTGTGACGCCGGTTGAAGCGACTCGTGTAAGTGCCCAGCAACCACTTCATCCCGGCGACCAGATTGGGCTGCGGCGTCTCGACGACCACATGAAAATGATTCGGCATGAGGACATAGGCATGAACCTGCCAGCCCGTCTTGGCGCAAACCTCGCCCAGCGTCTCAACGAAGCGCCGGCGATCCGCATCATCCATGAAGATCAGCTCGCGCCGGTCACCGCGATTCATGACGTGATAAATCGCGCCAGCATACTCGACTCTCAACTTGCGGGCCATTCTAAGAGAGTGGCTTTGGCCGCTTTATGTATCAATATCAAGAACTGACCCTTTTTCCTTTTTCTTTTTTCCTCGGCTGTGTCGCGGCCATGCCTGTTGTGTGAACTTTTCAGACCGGTGCCGGGATGGGTATCCTGAGGATCCCCGTTCGAAAGCGAGGCGGCTCCCGAGCTCCCTCAGAAATCGTCGTTCAACGCGAAGAGGTTGTTCCTGTTCTCGCGGAAGTCGAGGTATCGGAGCGATTCGACATGTCCATCACCGAACGTGACGTTTCCGCGCCGATTGTGTCGACAGGCCGGTTGTTTCTGCGGATTCCACAAAGACCATCCCGCCGCCTTGTCCGGAGGAAATGTCACGATCTCGGTCAGATAGCTGTCTGGGGGATTCTTGCCCGGATTCCGCGGGACTCCGGTATCACCCATGAGCCAGACCTGACTCGCGCGACGGAGGTCGGTGAGTTTGCGGCTCCCCAGTCGACCCACACCGCCAGCGGATTCAAACGCATACCGGATGATCGTGCTTTCGACCGGTCCGTACCCTTCCCAACGGGCTCCGAAGACCGATTGAATGTCCTTCTCCTTCACCGCAGGGCATCGCCACACCGCATTGGAGGCGGTGTTGGCAGTCACGTAGCTCGACTTCGAAATGGTTTGGAACCACCAGTCGCCACCTGCCTCGACACCAGAGCCTGTCCACGCCTTGGTGTAGAGGTCCGGGAGCCGCTGCAGGTTGTCCTCGGCGTAAAGCAGGAATGCCAGTCCGACTTGGCGACTGTTGCTGGAGCAACGGATGGAGTTGGCACGTATCTTGGCTCCGGACAACGCGGGCAGGAGCATGCCGGCGAGAATCGCGATGATGGCGATGACCACCAGCAATTCGATAAGGGTGAAGGCCCTGAGTACGTTGTCGCAGGTTCGCCGGGTCAAATCGGCGCGGAGGGACCGTACGGGCCGACGGGCCGACAGGTCGGTCTTCACCATGAAAAGGTTGGTCATTGTTTGCTTGGATGGGAGGGCACACCTTGCGTTTCCGGGATCGGTCAATTCGCCCAACAGTTTGGTCCGAGTCGGCTCGCCCCACTACTCAGGCTTCTGCTCTGGAGGGCACGGGGAGGAGCAGTTTCTGCACCGGGGCTAGTAAGTTTCATGCCTATTTTCAGGTGGTTTCGCCAAGACATTTCGGTGGATGAGTTTCGACCTCCATTCCGGATCCTCTCCGGTGTCATTTACTTTTGAGGCAACGGGCTAGGCTCGTGTCACGTCAGCGAGCCGATCCGTGCTATCAGCAAACCGTTCCGTCTCTACACCTACGCAATTCAACATCGTCAGCAGTAAATTTGATAACGGTACCGATTCAGCTAAACGCATATAGCGCCCGTGCTTCAACCCCAAGTTCGCACCGCCAGCAAGCAACAATGGGTAGTTGCTGTTGTTGTGGGTATTGCTATTGCTACTGCCGTATAACACAACTGAATTGTCCAATACTGAGCCGCCTTGATCAGGGGCACTGGCCAGTCGCGAGATAAAATAGGAAAACTGTTCAACCATCAATCTGTCCCATCGTCCAAGCGCTTCGGATCCACCGGGCTTGTCATAATCGTGTGCCAACGAATGCAGTGAGCTCTTGAAACCCTCTAGCTGCGGAAACTTGCCTGCTTTGGACGATCCATCGGCCATGTTTGTGATTTGGTAGGTCGCCACTCGCGTCGAATCCGTCCGAAACGCCAAGTAAACCAAATCGTACATGGTCCGAATATAGACCAGCGGCGCTTTATCATCGGCATCCAAGTGCAACATGTTCCGTTCCTCGTCTCGCAACTTGGGTCTTGGAATCTCCATCCACTTCTGCGCTCGTTCGACACCCTGTTCAATCTGGCGCACTGAAGACAAATATTCGTCCAGCTTTTGCTTATCCTGATTTCCCAGTCTCAGCCGCATCGATTTGGCATCAGCCAAGATTCGATCCAGCATGCTGGCTTTGCTCTGCAGCAATCGATGCTCATTAATCAAATTTTCGTCGCCAGAACCAAAGAAACGATTGAACACCTGCAGCGGTTGGTTCAAAGCAGGAATGGGACGCCCCATGGCATCATAGGAAAGTGTGCTGGATCGCGTCGGTTCTCCTACGCCTCCATCGGTGGAGAGCACCAGCGAAGGGAAACGAGTCTTGTCGCGCAACGACATCGCGGCAATTTGATCAGCAGAAACCGTGTTTCGCAGGAACTTATTGTTCAAGTACGCTCCGGTGAGAAACGTATCGGCTGTGTCGTGAGCCCCCATCTTGCGCCCCATGGGATGCGAGAGTCCGCCGAGCACCGTCAGCTTATCGCGCAGTGGCTGAATGGGCTCCAGCGTATGGGATAGTTGATAGTCGGCCCCCTCGGACTCCGGAAACCAACGCCACTTTGCATCACCACCTTTCGCGTTGGGAAGGCTGACTCCAAAGCCGAAATACATCGTGCAAAATCGTTTGGCGACTTCCTTAGCCTTGGATTTCTCGCTGCCCATACATTCCAGCCAGGGAAGTCCCAGTGAAACTCCAGCGCCGAACAGGCCAGTGCCCCGCAAGAATGAGCGACGGTCAAGGTGCCAAGATTTTTTCTTCATTTGCGTGTTTGTTAAACAGTTCACTGGACACAACAAGCTGGACCATGTCCCGCATCCGATATCCGGCAGCAGCAAACTTTTCGTCCAGTGCTTTGACTGGCTTTTGGTCGCGCAAATCGAGCGACCTTCCTAGGGCATAGGTCAACAGCCGCCGCATCAAAGATCGCGCGAACTGATCGCCATACTCGCAGGCCAGACGTTCCTTGAGTTTATCGGGTCCATCCAGCTCTGAGCCGTTGGAAAATGAGTCTTTAGACACAACCGGTGATGTCACCATCTTGTCGCCCTTTTTGGTCCGGACTTCGGTGCGCCATAAGCCCACGGCATCGTAGTTTTCTAGGGCGATGCCCCAAGGATCCAGATCGCGATGGCAACTGGCACAAGAGGGATCGCGGCGATGAGCCTGCAACTTTTCACGCATCGAAAGCTGATGAAATTTCGGGTCGATGGAATCCAAGCTAGGCACGTTGGCTGGCGGTGGCGGTGGCGGGTCATCTAGGAGGCGATCGCGAATCCAAACGGCGCGTCGAACCGGATGCGAGTCTGCACCCGTCGAGCCCGCCAACAGGAAGCCTGCCTGTCCAAGCAATCCACCACGGTGCTGGTCGGCGGGAATCCGCACGTGGCGAAACTTCATACCAAGCACTCCTGAGACCCCATAATGCCGCGCCAAGGGCTCGTTCAACATGGTGAAATCTGCCAACAGAAAATCCTGAATTCTGCGATTTTCACGAACCATCTCCGCAAAAAATGCCCGGCTCTCGCCGATCATGTCCGTCTTAAGCCGTGCGTTGAAATTCGGGTGGTAATCCCGGCTAATCTCGACGTTCTCAATGAGGTCCAGCGACAACCAACGATCAGGAAACTGCTCTAGAAACACCGATGACTTAGGACTGATCAGCATCCGTTCGACTTCCGAGCGAAGTATCTTCGGCTGCTTAAGCAAGCCGGCCTCCGCCAGATCAAACAGTCGTTCGTCAGGCATCGAACTCCACAGGAAATAGGACAACTTCGAAGCCAGCTCCCAGTCGCCGGTCGGGCGCGATTTCGTTTGAACCGATGGCTGCTGCTGAGCGCCTGGGAAAAATAGGAAGTCCGGCTGAATCAACACAAATGCCAGCGTCTCGCGTATCGCGTCTTCAATCTTGGGAAAGCCAGGTTTGATCTTGTCATGGAATTTGAACAACGAATCCACCTCTTTGTCCAATACCGGCCTTCGAAACGCCCGCCTGGCAAACGCGGAGAGAATTCGTCGCACGTCGGGTCGCCGGATTTGTTGATCGGACGCATTTTTCGTGACGATGTTGGCATGGTGCGCCGGAGGCCAAGTATCGAAAATCGGACCATGAAACTCGACTGATTGCACCTGCAGCACAGGCAGGTGCGGCTCGGCCGGATAAGCAAATTTCTCGTCTTTGCCTTTGGCTCCCTTTGGCAGTTTCGAGCCGTCGTCATAGACATTCCGCACTCGCACCACCAAGCCTGGGATTTTTCCTTGGCCTCGAACGGGCAGCGGAAAGTCTTCGATGCGTCCCTTGAACTCAAAAACGTGATCGCCCGCTGCATTGACTTCTGTCACCGGGAACTCGCGAAACAGAATTTCCGTGTCGGGTTGATAGCCAACGGAGACTTCCAAAAGCGGGAAGCCGCAATTGGGCTGGAGTTTGGCCTCCACAGCCACGCGAACCAAAAACTCACCCTGCTCCGGATAGTCCTTCTCTATCTTCGCTAAAAACTGTTGCTGCCTCCCAAGTTCACTCGCGATATGGGACTCGCCAAGCCAATTGGAAACGTTGGAGCGATCAAAACGGTGATGGAACTCTTCAGGCCGCGGGTGGGAAACGATGACTCTTTGCAAAGCACTTCGTGCGCATTTCAGATAGGCCTCAAGATGCACCGGTGTTAGTTCCAGCAGTCGACTGTCATTGGAGAATCCGTCTGAAGAAATGGGGTCAGCAGGCAGATCGCGGGCGAAATCCATTTCGATTTGAAGCAGGTCGCGCATCGTATTCTGATACTCCATTCTCGTCAGCTTCCGCCGGAGAGCAGGTCGATCAGCACTCGACAATTCAACGAAACGCTCAAGCTCCGCTTCGATCCACTTTACGAGATAGGTCCGATCGTCCGCGGCGAGCTGTTTTTCCTTCGCAGGCGGCATCTCGTTATCGCGGATCGCGCTCAGGACCAGTTGCCACTGTCTGGCGGCGTCAGGAGACTTCTGCAAGTCTACCTGAAGTCGATCCAGTCGCAGGCCCGCTTTCGGATCGCTGGCTCCGTGGCATGTGACGCAGTTTGAACCCAACAGTTCCAAAACTCGTTTGCGGCCATTCTCATCACGTTCGCCAGCCACGACACGCTCGCCCAGTCGATCTGCGCCCAGCAGTTGAGAGCCCAGTATCAAAATCAGGCTGATGACTAGTCGCCACCATTTAAGAATAACACTGATAGGAAATTGCTTTTTGACGTGGAGGGGAAAGGGAGAATCGACTTTCGATGGGTTTGTTTAGAAATTTATATTTCTCGAGGAAAAGATGTCAATCTGCCCAGTAACGATTTTTTCTAACTTCTTTGGCAGAAATTCACGCTCAGCAAAACGACGAAGCGCGTTTTAAACAGCCCTAGGCCAATGGCTTCGGAGGCGTATGGGAGCACCCAGTTTTTCCGGCAGAGAATCAAGGAATGCTCCAACCAGACACACTGGTCACCTTCCCCTGGTCCTCGGCTTGGTCGTCGTCGGTCACACTGCGGCGAACCCCGATGAGATCCCCCTTCCGCTCGGCCTCGCCTACGATACTCTCCACTTCACCCAAGCTCATCCTCCGGACGCCCGACAACACGGACCACTGGTCGGTGTGTGGATTGAACTCGGCATCGAGAAACACGCTGTTGCCATGACCGCGAGGCACCTGCTGCAGCGGGAGTGCGATCAAATTGCCGAAGCCGCCCTTGGGCATGGTATCCTGACTCGGAAAGAAGCGGTCGTAGGAATCGAGACCCAATTGATGCCGTCGCTCCATGTGCGAGTCAGGATGGCCGCACCCAGTTTTCGGGCGAGGCGGGCGGGCAATGGCGCGGTGAAAAAGACCCACACATGTCCTCCGCGGCCGGAACGGGACCGTTCCAACAACGCAGGCACACTCCACTCGCGGCAAGTATCGAGGTAGGCACGCACATCCTCCAACCAGGTCGTCTTGTCGAAATCAGCGGCGAGGAACCAACAGGTCTCATCGGCCAACATCGGGTAGACACCCACGGTCATCCTGCTCGTCAGATGGTCGTGGATGACCTGGTCGGTCAGCGGGAGGTATTCCCGGGGCACCTCCGAACGCGGGGAAATCGGCTCACCCCAGACCCTGCGAGACGCGGGCGAATACCCCGCCTTTCTTTGCCGCCCCTCCCACCGCACCGCATAGACATCCTCACGCCCACGGAACAGGCCGCGGAACAACGCCACCTTTTCCCCCGGACTCGACTTGGCGGTCACCGTGCCGGCCGGGGCAGGCTCAGGTGCGGGCGGTGCCGCAACTTCCGGGATGGTCACCCCCAATCGGCAACGCAATCGTCGATTCTCCTCACGCAGCCGGTCACACTCCGCAAGTGCCTCGGCCAGCTTATCCCCACTGGAGTCGGATCCGCTCATGGTCACCTCAGGGTGTCACAGCCTCAGTCGGCCTTCCCCTTCCCTGGCGTCACGGGACCGACGTCTTCAGTGACTTTCGGCTTGCCGCGATGGCGAGTGAGCGGGCCCGCAGTTCCTCCAAAATGCGGAGTTTTTCCCCGAACGATCGGGCAGCCAACCGTTGCCGAAACGTCTGCTTGCTCTTGAGGATGTCGCGCATCTCGAAGTTCATGGCCTGAGGAATTGTCGCTCGAACTGACGCCATTTCTCAAGCAACCCATGGTGCTTCAGAATCGTCTCGAACCGGTCGGGATCCAACGCTCCCAGCTCGACAAATTGCAATAAGCGGGCCTTGTCCTTCGCCCGACCGGTCTGCAGGGCAAGGGCAGCGAGATGTTCAGCGGTGAAGACACGGGTGGGTTCCCCTTCCACATCCGTCTCAATTGCCGCCGCCAGGGCTTCCTCGCCCAACGGGCCAGTGGGTGGAAGAAACTGCACGGGCCATCCGGCGAGGATCAGGTATTCCCCCTCCACAGTGGCGCCGTGCTGGGTCAGGTAATCGAAGAT
>Ga0255093_1000933_pt1 | contig 11908 bp, 6 predicted proteins | sample Colum_Law_RepA_8_2_FD_188437 | JGI IMG/M metagenome (GOLD analysis project Ga0255093, IMG submission 188437) | Freshwater microbial communities from Columbia River, Oregon, United States - Colum_Law_RepA_8d | ecosystem: Environmental > Aquatic > Freshwater > River | place: USA: Oregon | collected...
GTCCCTGGCGTGTAGCGCCGCTCCCACAACGACCGCTGATCGCCGCCCCCTGTAGGAGCGGCGCACGCGCCGCGATAGTCCCCGGCACCAACTCAAGTCCCAATCGCGGCGCACGCGCCGCTCCTACACGGACGGGTGGCCCGGCGCACCGCCGTCTCAGGCCCGACCGTTCTCGTTCTGCTCGTTCTCGTCGTCCAGTTCCTCGCCGGCTTCCAGCATCTGCAGTCGGGCCAGCGCCTCGTCGCTGCCGCGAATCGCGGCGTAGCGATACCAGTCCCTCGCGCGCTGCAGATTGCGCGGCACGCCGAGCCCATTTTCGTACTGGAAACCGAGATTATTGGCCCCTTCCGGATGCCCCTGCCGCGCGCCCTTGCGATTCCAGACGGCCGCCATGCGCGCATCGCGCGGCACGCCGATGCCATGCAACAGCAGCCAGCCCAGCGTGACTTCCGCATGCGGCTGATCCGAGGCGCAGGCGCGGGCCAGATAGCGCAGCGCGTCCTCGGTCGGCTTGCCGTGCGCCGCGTCCATCAGCCGAATCGCGTATTCGTTTTCCAGCACCGCGTTCCCGCTGTCTGCCCAAGCCTGCTGCTCGCCCATGGTCGGCGCGCGCAGCGTGCAGCCGGCCAGACTTTCGGCGTAGTCCTGACAGGCGCGCATCGTTCGCGCCTGCCAGCTTGCTTCGCGTGCGCGGTCGATGCCGAGCTTTTCTTCCAACTCGTTGAGGTCTACGTCCAGCTGTTCGGCCAACTCGTGGTCGCGCGGCCAGAGTTCACCGGCGGCGAGCGGAGCGGCGAATACCAAAGAGAGCAGAAACAGCAGTAGCGGCATGGGCAGTTAAGGAGGGCTGGTTGGCGCGCAGGGCGGAGGCGATTTATAGCATTGCGCGGGCTATCCGGGTGAGCCCGCCCGCACCGCCTGCGCTGCGCGGTAGCGGCGGTCCTGCGCCACGCGTTGACCCAGGTCGCGCGACCAGCGGGGTGCATTTCGGGTAGCCTGCTGCGCAATCTCTCGGATGTCGGACAGCAGGCCATCGCCATGACGAATGATCCCAATTCCCCCGGCTGGGCGGATCTCCTCACCCTCGCCGCCGAGATCAGCGCCGAGCAGGGTCCCGGCTCCGCCGGCTGGCAGGCCGACGGCAGCCAGACGGCGGCGATCAACGCCCGTGTGATGCAGGCCCTGCGTGCGCACGGCGGCACCTTGCCCGGCGAACTCGGCAGCGTGCCCTGTTTGGTACTGACCACCATCGGGGCGCGCTCTGGCGAGCCGCGCGCGGTGCCCTTGTTCTACCTCGAGATCGACGGACATCTGTGCCTCATTGGATCGATGGGCGGCGCGCATCGCAATCCGCCGTGGTTTCACAATCTGGTGAAGAATCCGGCGGTGACGGTGGAAAAGGGCGGCGAGACCTTTGCCGCCACCGCGGTGGTGACCGCGGGTGCGACGCGTGACTACTTCTTCGCGCGGTTCTGCGCCACCTATCCGATTTTTGCGGACTATCAGGCGGGCACCGCGCGGGTCATTCCGATTGTGGAACTGCTGCGGCAGTAGACGCCGCAGTTGCAGGTTTGTGCGGCTAAATGCCGGGCTTATTGCCATAAGCTCAAATCGCGCCCCTCCCGTGGGAGCGGCAACGCCGCGACGCGAGCGCCGATTCGAAGAATGCCTGAGTCGGGGCGAAGCCCCTCCCACAGGGCTAGCCAATTCGACGACAGCCTCAGTCGGGGCGTAGCCCCTCCCACACCGCTTGCCAATTCAACGATAGCCTCAGTCGGGGCGAAGCCCCTCCCACAACGCTTGCCAATTCAACGGCAGCCTCAGTCGGCACAAAGCCCCTGCCATGAATGCAGCCCTGGCTTGTGAACCTCTCGGCGGCCAGATGGTTTAAGCCCGCATCAGACCGCGCTACCTTTAGCGACCTGCATGCCTTGCGCACCCGCGCCGAAGGCCCGCGCACCGCGCCCGTCTGCCGCCGCTCGCAGATGACTCAAGGACGACACCAAGCTTAAGGACCGACCATGCCGGATGCCGCCGCCCCTGCCACGCCCGAGGCCCTGCCAGGGCAGGAAGCGCTCGAACAGTACGTCAACGATCGCATCCGCACGCTGCGCCCGCGCCTGCTGGATCTGAGTCGTCGCAACCCGTTGCTGGCAACCCGCATCTCACCGCGCTCGCTGACGCAGGTGCGCGTTATCGATCAGCCGCTGACGCGGATTGCCGTGCAGTTGGCCGGCAGCAAGCGGCTGACTTTCGCGCCGCTGCCGGCGCTGGAACTCGACCCGCCGGATGAAGACGAGCCCGCGTTTCAACAGGCGCTGGCCACCGCGCGTCTGACCGACGAGGTCTACCTGGCAGAGGTCGCCGCGGCCGAGGAACGGGACGAGGAAGATCCCGAACTCCAGCGCCAGATGGAGCGCGCGCTGCGCAACCGCGTACGCGTGGCGCTGGGCTTGCCGAGCCACGAGCCGGGCGTGGAGATTTCGCTGGAGGCGCACGCGCGCAAGCACGGCATTGCGCCGGCACACGAACTGCCGCTGGAAGACGCCGCCTGGATGCCCCGCGAAGGCGCCGCACAGCATTTGCAGACGCTGTTCCTGCAGCCCGAACTTACCCGCAAGCTCACGGCCTTGCTCGCCAAGGCCGAAGAATTCAGCCAGGAAACCGGGGTGACGGTGCTGCACGCCGCCTTTGGTTTTCTGGAATGGCGCGAGCCCGGCAAACCCGCGATAGCGCTGGCGCCCTTGCTGCTGATGCCGGTGGAACTGCACAAGCACACCGGACGCCAGGGGCTTGAGTTTCGCCTTACCGCGCTGGCCGACGAGCCCGAGCCCAACCTGGTTCTGGCAGAGTTTCTGAAGCAGCAGTTTGGCCTCGGCCTGCCGGTCTTCGAGCCGGGCCGGATTGCGGACTACTTCGCGGCGCTCCACAGCGCCGTGCACGACCGGCCGCAGTGGCACCTGCGCCAGCAGGTGACGGTGGGCATTTTCCCGTCAGCGCGCATGGTCATGTACTACGACCTCGACCCGGATGCCTTCAATTTCGCCCGCAACGAAAACCTGCGGCGTCTGTTCGGCGGATCGGAAGAGGCGGGGCAGAGCGGCTTTGCGCCGGACTATGCGGTGGACGATCCGGCAATCGAAAGCAAGGTGCCGCTGCTGGTGGTCGACGCCGACTCCTCGCAGTTCAGCACGCTGGTTGATGTGGCCGACGGCAAGAGCGTGGCGGTGGAAGGCCCGCCCGGCACCGGCAAGTCGCAGACCATCGTCAACGCCATTGCCGGCGCCTTGGCGGCGGGCAAGAAAGTGCTGTTTGTCGCGGAAAAAATGGCCGCGCTGGACGTGGTTAAATCGCGCCTGGAAGCGATCGGGCTGGGCGATTTCGTGCTCGCGCTGCAGGCCGGCAGCGCCTCGCGTGCGGCGGTCATCAAGCATTTGAAAGCGCGGCTTGCGCTGGCGCCGGAAGCGCCGCCGGCGGCGCTTTTCGAGCGCGTGAAGGCGTTCCGCGAGACGCGCGCGCAGCTCGCCGCCTACCTGGCCGCACTGGCCGCGCGCTTTGCGCAGACCGGCATGAGCGTGCACGAAATCCTCTCGCGCTGCATCGCGCTCGCGCCGGTGGCCGAGGGCCTGCCCGAGACCCTGCGCGGCGCGGCACTGCCCGGACTCGACACCCTCAGCGCGACGACGCTGGAGGCACGCTGTGCGGCGGTGGCGGCGCTCGCCGATGCGCTGCGCGAGGTCGCGGCGCAGGCCGAGCATTGGCGAGGCATCGGCATCACGCGCCGCAATCCTTTTGAGGCCGACGAACTGCGGGCGCAGGCCGCAGCGGTCGGCGAGGCCTTGCGGGCGCTGGCGCGCGCGGAAAACGCGCTGGCCGGACTTGGTCTGGCCGAGGGCCTCGATTACGCGGCGCTGGCCAGCGCGCTGCCGGGCTGGCGAGTGCTGCGCGATCTGCAGCCGACGCTCGATTTGGAATTGATCAGGCAGATCGTAGCGAGCGATGCGGCGTCGGCGCTGCGCGCATTCATGACGCGATGTGGGGCGGCCCAGCTTGAGCGCGCGGCGCTCGCGCGGCTGGTGCCTGCGCTGGACGAGCCCGACGCGCCGGCGGCGCTGTGCAAACTGGCCGGGCTTGCCGCGCGCGCCGGGAGCGCGGTGCCGGAGTTCGCAGGCTTCACGCAACGCATCGCCGCTGAAGAGGCCGCGCTGGCGCGCGAAGCGGCGCTGGTCGCCGGGCTTACGCAGCTGGCGTCGGAACTGCCGGCGATCGCGCAGCTGCCGCTGGGGGCTTTGGCCGCAGCGGCGGCCCTGCTGCGCGAGTACGACACCCGCGTGCTGGCGCTGCGCCACGCCGGCCTGCTCGAGCCCGTCGCGCAGCAGGCCGCGCGTGGTCTGCTGACCAGCATCCGGCGCCAAGCCGAACGCCGGGCGGCGCTGCAAGCCCTGTTTGACCTCGACGACCCCATCGTCCCGGCAGCCTTGAACGAGCACGCGGCGACGCTGCGGTCAGGCGGGGCCCTCGCTTTTCTGCGCCCCGCCTGGCGCCGCGCGAAACAGGCCTATCTGCGCGGCTCGCGACGCAGCACGTTCGAGCTGGCGGTGGCCGTGACCGATCTGCAGCAGGTCAGCGAATGGAAAGCCGCCGAAGAGATCCTGCGCGCCGATTCGCGCGCCACCGATTTGTTTGGCCCCTTGTTCGACGGCCATCGCACGGACTTTCTGCTGCTGGAACAACTGCTCGCGTTTCTGGCGATGCTGGACGAGCGGCTGCCGGGCAGCGCCCAGCGCGAGCTGCGGCGGTTTCTGCAGACCGGTCCGCTGGACGCCTTGCGCAGCCTGTTGCAGCTCGAGTGGGTGACGGACTGCGCCGACCTGCCGGCGCTGATCCGGCGCCTTGAGCGGCGACAGGAGAAGCTGACCGAAGCGCGCGCGGTGCTGGCCGAGCTGCAGTCTCTGCGCCCGCTGTGGCAGGGCGCGCCGGCAGCCCCGGCCGTGCTGGAAGACACCGCCCGTCGCCTGACCGCGCTGCGCGCCGAGGAGCAGGCGCTGGCGGTGGAGCCGACGGCGGCGCGCCTGCTGGGGGCGCAGTTTGCTGGCGCTGCCACGCGCACCGACGCGCTGAGCGCCGAGCTGACGGCGCTTGCTCAGCTCGACGCGTTCGCCGGCGCGGGCACGCGCTGGCTCGAGATTTTGCAGGCCGCCGATGCGCCACGGGCGGTGGCCGCCGGGGAAGCGGTGCTGGCGCAGCACGACACCGCGCAGCGTCGCCTGATGGCGCTCGAAGCCCGCGTGGCCCGCGAGGCGTCGGTCAGTCTTGCCCCCGGCGAGGCATCCGCTCGGGCGGCAGCGCTGCACGCCGCCGCCGAGGACCGCGACGGGCTGCAGGCCAATCTGGCTTACGCCGCCCAGCGGCAGGCGGTGGCGGCAGATCTTCCAGTCTGCGAACAGCTGCTTGCGGCCGGCATTCGTCCCGAGGCGCTGGCCACCGCCTTCAGGGCGGTGCTGCTGCGGGCGCTGGCGCGAGCGGTCTATGCCGAACACGGCGAGCAGTTGACGGCCTACACCGGCGAGCAGCTGGACGCGCTGCGCGAGCGGCTTGCCGGGCTCGACCGCGAGATTCAGCTGGGCGCCCGGCGCGCGCTGCGCGGCCATCTGCTGAGCAACGCCACGCCGTCGCGCGGGCGCGGGCTGGGACCCAAATCAAGCTGGACCGAGATGGCCCTGCTGGTCAACGAAACGGAAAAACGTAAACGCTGGCTGCCGGTGCGCCAGCTGACCGCGCGCGCGGGCGCGGCGCTGCAGGCGCTGAAACCCTGCTGGATGATGTCGCCGCTGGCGGTGGCGCAGTACGTGCGCCGCGAAGGCCTGCAGTTTGATCTCTGCATCATCGATGAAGCCTCGCAAATGCCGCCGGAAGACGCGGTGGGCGCGATCGCGCGGTCAAAGCAGGTGATGGTGGTGGGCGACACCAACCAGCTGCCGCCGACCTCGTTTTTTTCTCGCCTGCTGGAAACGGATGACGACAGCGAAGACGGCGCGCCGGTGGAGGAATCCATCCTCGAAGTGGCGAACGGCGCGTTCCGCCCCGCGCGCCGCCTGCGCTGGCACTATCGCTCGCGTCATTCCGCGCTGATCCAGTTCTGCAATCGCGAGATCTACGACAACGGGCTGGTGGTGTTTCCGGCTGCGGCGGAGGCGCGGCCCGATATGGGCGTGCGGCTGGTGCCGGTGAACGGTTACTACCAGGGCAGCGTCAATCCGATCGAAGCGCAGGTGATGGTGGCGCACGCGCTGGCCTTCATGCGCCAGCGGCCCGACCGCTCGCTCGGCATCGTCACGCTCAACCAGAAGCAGCGTGAGCTGATTGAAAGCGAACTGGCGGCCGCGATTGCCGACGACCCGCTGGCCCGCCGCTATGTCGCGCACTGGGAGCAGCAGCGCGAAGGCCTGGAGAAGTTCTTCATCAAGAATCTGGAGAACGTGCAGGGCGACGAGCGCGACGTGATTTTCATCGGCACCGTGTACGGCCCCGAGCGGCCTGGCGGGCCGGTTCACGCCCGCTTCGGGCCGATTAACGGTCAGGCCGGACGGCGCCGGCTGAACGTGTTGCTAAGCCGGGCGCGCGACCAGCTGGTGACCTTCTCGTCGATGACGCCGGCTAATTTTCCCGCGCAGGACCGGCTCAATCCGGGCGCTGCGATGCTAAGGGCCTGGCTGGAATATGCCGGCAGCGGGCGGCTGCACGGCGGCGCGCTGAGCGGACGGGCGCCGGACTCTGACTTTGAAGACTTTGTCGCCGCACAGATCCGCGCGCTGGGTTTCGAGGCTGTGCCGCAGGTGGGCGTCGCGGGCTATTTCATCGACATCGGGGTGCGGCATCCGGACTGGCCATATGGCTTTCTGCTGGGCGTGGAGTGCGACGGCGCGAGCTTTCACAGCGCGCCTTCTGCCCGCGACCGCGACCGGCTGCGCGGGCAGGTGCTGGCGGGGTTGGGCTGGCAATTGCACCGGATCTGGTCGACCGACTGGTTTGGGCATCCGGCGCGTGAAATTGCGCGGCTGAAGCAGACGCTGGACGCGCGTCTGCAGGCCTTGTTGACCGCGCCGCCTGCGGTTATCCCGGCGCTGCCGGCGGACGATGTGGCGACGGAAACCGGCCAGCTGGGCCTCTTTGGCCTGAGCGCAGCGCCGCTGACGGAAGACGCCGTCGTGCCGGACGCGGAGGAAGATGAAACGCTGGACGCGGAAGGCCCGGCGGAGGACGAGGCCGACGACGTGGAGGACGCGGCACCGGATGAGGAGGAGACCGCAGACGACTTGGCGAGCGGCCCGCAGAGCTATGCCGGCCTGCTGCCCGAAGTGCAGAAACAGCTCGATCAGGACAGCTTTTACGATGCCGCTTACAACCGCCGGCTGCGCGAGTTTGCGCTGGCGGTGATCGACGAGATGGGTCCGGTGACCGAGGCGCATCTGTGCGAAATCGTCGCGCGTTGTCACCGCTTTGCCCGCACCGGGCGGCGGATTCGCGACCGCGTGCTGAAGCTGGTGGACCGGCACCGGCCATACGGGGAAGAGGGCAGGCAGGGCGGCAGCTATTGGCCGCAGGGCAGAACGCCGGTCACGGTGATGGACTTCCGGGGGCTGCAGCTCGGCGCGGTGTCGCGACAGTGGAAAGATCTGCCCTTGCCCGAGCGACTTGGGCTGGCGCGACGGGCTTTAAGCGTTCGCAGCACGCGGCGTGAGCAGGTGGAATTCATGCAACGCGAGCTTCGCCTTGCGCGGCTCAGCCAGCCGACGGCACGAGCGCTGGACGAGACCCTGCAGGAGATGGCGCGCCGCCTCGCCGCCGGCGAGTGACGCGCCCATCGCGGCGGACTTAGCCGGTGGTCTTCGGCTCGACCGGTTCGACCGCTGCGCCGGATTTTTTCCACGCGCCAAAGCCGCCCTTGATGTGGCAGACCGGGGTCAGGCCCATGTCCTGCGCGGTCTTGGTGGCGAGCGCGGAACGCAGGCCGCCGGCGCAGAAAAACACAAATTTATTGCCGGAATTGAAGAATTCCTTGTAGTAGGGGCTCTTCGGATCGATCCAGAACTCGAGCATCCCGCGGGTGACGTTGATCGCCCCCGGCACCCCACCGTCGCGCCACAGTTCGCGCGGGTCGCGGATGTCGATGAAGGTTACGCCGTCCTGGCCGTGCAGGGCCTGCGCCTCTTCCACGGTGAGGGTTTCGATCTCGGCCATGGCCTCGTCGCAGAGTTCCTTGATCCCTTTTTTGATGTTGAGCGGCATGGTCGGTCTCCGTGAAATGAGGGCTGGATTGTTGCCGCCCGGGGCGCGGGCCGCAAGGCTGCCGCGTCAGGATTGCTGCGCAATAGCCCAGGATTTGCGATTAGCAGGCGGCGGCTGCCGGGCGCGAAGGGCTTTTTAAAATCTGCCGGGGGACTATCGCGACGCACGCGCCGCGCCTACAGCGGCTGGGCACAGCTTGCAGGAGGTCCTATGTTCTATTGCGCATCCCCCGTGGGAGCGGCAACGCCGCGACGCGAGCGCCATGGCATCGACAACCTCAGTCGAGGCAATGCCCCTCCCACAAACCGTGGGAGCGGCAACGCCGCGACACCAGCGCCATATCATCGACAACCTGAGTCGGGGCGCTGCCCCTCCCACAGAATTCGAAGGAGCGGCAACGCCGCGACGCCAGCGCCATATCATCGACAACCTGAGTCGAGGCAAAGCCCCCCCCACAAAACCCGAAGGAGCGACAAGGTCGCGATTTGGTTTGGCGAATGCGTCGTGCCGCGCAGGCAGTTCCCGCAGGTCTCTCCCGCCCGTTCACGGTCGTGCAAAGGCGATCAGCGTCTGACCTCATACAGGGCAACCACCGGCCGCGTGCGGGTTTCTGCCAGCGGCGCGAAATTGGCGGGGTCGGCGCGCATTTGCGCGAGCAGGGCATCGGTGGTGCAGAAGACGTAGTCGGCATCGAACACCTGCCGCAGATCATCCGCCGGCTGCGTGGACTGGCCCGCGATCAAGCGCTGACGCACGAGGTATTTGGCGCGGTCGTGTACCCACAGCAACGTGGGGTCGAGAATGTCGACAAAGCGCATCTGCGGGCGCGTGTAGAACAGGTAGGGCGAGAAGGCCCACTCGCAGTTGAAGACTTTCTTGCCCGCGGCTCCCGGTGGGAGCAGGTCCAGCACCTGCATGTACAGGCGGCCGTTGAACTGCAAATCGGCGGTGAGCATCTTGTGATAGGCAGCGTGCGTATCGGACCACTGCAGGCCTGCGCAGCACAGGCAGACGGCGAGCGTTGATTTCACACTGTCGAAATGTCGCAGGCTGTAGCCGGTCAGCAGAATGAGCGCAGGGATTGCGTACTCGGCGGCGCGCGAACTCTGCACGCTGAGCAGGGTGAAGGCCAGCGTAACGCCCAGCAGATAGCGATATTCCAGCCGCTGCGCGCCACCCCGGTACACGCCGACCGCATAGCTGCCAAGCGCGAGCCCGGCGCCCAGCACCAGATAGGCGTAGCGCGCGACGAATTGCCGTAGCGGCAGTGCCTGTACTTCCACGCCGGCGTCGAGACCGGGCGGCAGCCCGGCGCCGAGCGCGATCCGCGCGTGGGTGAACGCCATCTCCAGATTCGACGGGAAATACGGATTAAGCAGCAGGCCGGCCAGTAGCGCGGTGAGCATCCAGCCAAGCCAGAGGCCATCGGGTCTGGCGGCGGTGCGGCGCAGCGGCCATGCGAGGAGGATGCACAGCAAGGGCACGTAAAAGGCGTGGTACGACAGCACAAACCCGAACACGGCGAGCACCGCCAGCAGCCGCTGCCGCTGCAGGATGGCGGCCAGCAGCAGACAGAAGAAAAATATCGCCAGCACATGGGGGCGCAGCAGCATCAGGCGATAGAGAAACACGGTGGTGACCAGCACCGGAAACAGCGTGACGAGCGCCGCCTTCCACGGCGGAATCTCGCGCCTGAGCGTGAGGTAAAGCAGACCGACGATGCCCACCCCTAGCAGCGGAATGACGGCCAGTGCGCCGGCGTCGCCGTTGAGCCGATAGCCGGTGGCGGTCAGCACGTGGAAGAGAAATTCCTTGTCCGGAAAATACTGGCCCCAGCCCAGATCTTCGACCTGCGGCAGGGTGCGTAGTAGCCCCTGCTCGCTGCTGAGGCGCGACAGGGCGAGGTGGTAATAGCGGTCGGGGTCGTTGCTGCCCGCTTGAATGTGGGAGCCGTAGAGGCCGGCGTACACGGTACTCATCAGCAGCACAACGGCCAGGCCCCACATCACGGCGGAGTCGCGTAGAGCAGGGGGCAGGCGAGCGAGCATGCCGTCCTTGTACTGGACGGGTGACTCGCTGGCAATGAAGGCTCGCCCCGCCAAGAATGGCCGCGCAGACCCCGACTGTGAGCCAGACCAAGGAGCAAGCCGATGAATCCCTATCTCGACGACGACCTGATCACACTCGGCGCACACGTGCGGCGCTTCGCCAGCGAGCGCATTGCGCCCGGCTTTCAGGAACGCGACCGCACGCGGGAGCTGGACCGTGCGCTGATGCGCGAGATGGGGAGTCTGGGTTTCATTGCGCCGGAGTTACCGACGGCATTTGGCGGCTCGGGCCTGAACGCGCTGGCCGCCGGGGTCATCATGGAAGAGGTCGCACGCGCCGACCTCAGTCTGTCCTACATCAATCTGTTGGCTTCGCTGAACAGCCAGATTCTCGCGCAATACGGCGCGCCGGCGGTGGTCCAGCCGTGGCTGACGCGCATGACGCAGGGCGAGGCCATGGTCGCGATTGCCTTGACCGAACCCGGCGGTGGGTCGGACGCCGCACGTCTGCGTTTGCGGGTGGAGCGGCGCGGCGACGAGTACGTGATCAACGGCGAGAAGACCTCCATTTCCGCTGCCGATCAGGCCGACGCCGTGGTGGTGTTCGGGCGCACCGGCGCGCCGGATTCTGGCGCGCACGGCGTCACCGCTTTGCTGGTGCCGACCGACCTGCCGGGCCTCAGCCGTACGCGCTTCGACTGCCACGGCCAGCGCGCGATTGGGCGCGGGGCGCTGTTCTTCGACGATGTGCGCGTGCCGGTCGATCATCGGCTGGGCGAGGAGCACAAGGGCTTTGTGCAGGTGATGCAGGGCTTTGATTATTCGCGCGCGCTGATTGGCCTGCAGGTGCTGGCGGTGGCGCGGGTGGCGCTGGAGGAGACCTGGGCCTACAGCACCACACGGCAGGCGTTTGGCCAGCCGATTTCGGCCTTTCAGGGCGTGTCGCATCCGCTGGCAGATTTCGATACGCAGGTCGAATCCGCGCGGCTCCTGTGTCTGCAGGCGCTGTGGCTGAAAACACGCGGCGCCGCGCACAGCGCCGAGGCCGCGATGTGTAAATGGTGGGCGCCGAAACTGGCCTACGACACCATCCACCAGTGTCTGCTGACCCACGGCCACGGCGGCTACGACCGCGGGCTGATGGAGCAGCGCCTGCGCGATGTGCTGGGCTTTCAGATCGGTGACGGCACGGCGCAGATCATGAAGACCGTGATCGCGAGGGCGCGGGTGGGTCGGGCGGCGGTGCCGGCGTAGCAGGCGAGTCCGCAATCGCCGCCTGGGCAAACTTTGTGGGAGAGGCTTCTTGCCTGAACCCGGGCGGTGGCCGATTTGGCGCTGGCGTCGCGGCGTTGCCGCTCCCACGGTTATGTGGGGGCTTTTTTTGTGGGAGGGGCTTTGCCCCGACGCTGGCGGTGGCCGATTTGGCGCTGGCGTCGCGGCGTTGCCGCTCCCACGGCTATGTGGGGGCTTTTTTTGTGGGAGGGGCTTTGCCCCGACGCTGGCGGTGGCCGATTTGGCGCTGGCGTCGCGGCGTTGCCGCTCCCACGGTTTGTGGGGGGGCTTTTTTTGTG
>Ga0255093_1000938_pt1 | contig 11849 bp, 8 predicted proteins | sample Colum_Law_RepA_8_2_FD_188437 | JGI IMG/M metagenome (GOLD analysis project Ga0255093, IMG submission 188437) | Freshwater microbial communities from Columbia River, Oregon, United States - Colum_Law_RepA_8d | ecosystem: Environmental > Aquatic > Freshwater > River | place: USA: Oregon | collected...
CAGGAACTGGACGCCGCCAATGTGGAAAAACAGCGAGTGATTGCTGAGAGCGAAGCCGTCACGAAGAAGGCCCGAGCAGATGTCGCCGCCGCCGAAGTTGAAGTGCGAAATCAGCAATCCATCGCTGATCGCGTAGCACTCGACAATCTTATCCAGCAGTTGGAAGCGAGGCAGGACCTGCGGGAATGGCAGGCCATCATCCCGCTCGCTGAAAATGCCCTGCAGGAACTGGAAGCTCGCGCGGCGGCCGGGCGTCCCAACCCGTGGTTCACCGACGCCGTACGCAACAGCATCCGCGAAAAACTGGAACAGGCGACTCGGCGGGCCGCTGCCCCCAACAGCTCGGCACGGCGGCAGTTCTCCGCTCGGTCCACCCTGGCAGCACTCAGCGATGACGGACGGACACTGGTCCGGATCGTGAGACAGGCTGAGCACCCGGAAGCCGGACGAACAATTGAGTTTTCAGAGACCCTGCAGATTCCCGCTGCCGCGCCGGCACCCATGCAACTGCCATTCAGTGATCCGGGAGCAGTGGACAGCATCGTCGTTTCGCCACGCGGACGACACGCTGCTGTGCTGATGAAGACCGGGCGAGTTCTGCTGTACAGTCGCAATTCGCAGCAGCAGTTCCAGCCCCGCACTCTGCCGCAGGAACCCGGAAACAGTACGCCGTTCCGCGCGGCCTTTGCCGTATTCAGCGGTAATGAACAGCGGCTGTACCTGGCCGCAGCCGACCGCATCACCTCCCTGCAAATCCTTGACGTGGGTGCAGAGCTGCAGACGTCAATACTGCAGAAGATGGCTCTGTTTACCGATCCCGCCGTAGATCATCGCTGCACGCATTTCGCCGTATCGCCCGATGAACGTTTCCTGCTGCACTACTCAGCTCAGGGACGTGATCGCTTCATTCGAGCCTTCCCGCTGACGGACGGGACGGATGGACCCATTCCCGAAACCGCCAGCGATGCTGTTCCGCGTATCAATATCGGACAGCTCAGGATCCGCCAGCCGACCGGCGATGGAACCGGCCAGTTCCTGCCGGCCTCCATCCTGATGCTCAGCATCACGCCCGATGGCCGTGCACTCATTCTGGGACTGAACAGTCGCAGTGATCGTCGGGCATTTGCGTGGCTGCCTGCACAGCCCGAGCCGCGAACCGGGGAATTTCCATTTGCAGTGGGTACCGATGCTGCTCCGCTGCCCGCATTTGCGTCGGCCGATGAACAGTTGCCCGCATTTGTCCGAGTCTCGCTGGATGGTCGACGGATCGTGGCCGGACATCAGCGGCGGCGCGATAACCTCGAAGTCTGGAATGTGCAGGACGGTCGGATTGAACCTGCCACGGACTTTCGCCTGCACCAGTTGCAGAATGGAGGTCGGATTTCCGAGATCGTTTCAGGGCAATCCGAAACGGTCCTTGATGCCGCGTTTACTGAAGGCAGTACGGGCCTGCTGACCAGTGTCGACAGTCGCACAGTGTGTCGCTGGAATCTGCCGGAATACAACGACTATGTGCAGTCGCTGCGGCAGATTGTGGACGACTTTCGGCAACTGAAAACGTCCGAGCCCGCTGGCGAACCGCAGGCCCGCAGGCCCGCCAACCTGCGTCCGCAACCCGGCCAGGCCGTCACTACGGCATCTGTAACACAGGAAACAAAAATCGTAGCCCGGCCATTCCTGACGCCGAGGACAAAAACCGTAGCCTGGGCTTTAGCCCGGGCATCCCTGCCCGCCACCGCCCCCCAAACGCCACCGCAACCACGTCGCTGGACCGGCATCTACTCACTGCAGTTCACCCCCCGCAGCGGACAGTTGCTGGTCGGCGCTGACGACCTCGCCGCCCACATCCTCAATTCCGACGGCCAACCGTTACTGTCCGTCAGTGCTCGCCCCGACCCGCTGCGGGAACAGACTGAAGCCGCCTCTGCAACAACCGCCTCCGGTTATCTGACGGAAGGGCACAATTCGAACATTACAGCCCTGCGTTTCCTGCCCAACGGCTCTTTACTGACATCGGAAACCATGGGTGTGATCTGCGTCTGGGATGCTCAGTCGGACGCTGACGGTATGGGGCAGGAAAAATGTCGGTTGATCACGGGATCGGGCGGCGGTGGATTTGCCGTTTCGTCAGATGGCAGCCTCGTGGTCGCGGGTGGCGCTGTGCTGCGCAGGCCCGCCGAACCGGATTCCGGCCTGCTTGCCCGTGTGCTGGTCTGGAGAACTGCCGATTTCGATGCCTCGGTCGCACCTCAGCCACTGCATGTCCTGCAACCGGCCACTGCCGACCCTGACGGCAACAACACACTGCAGGTCTCCTCTGTGGCTCTGTCACCCTCCGGCAACCTTGTGGCCGCCGGCTGTCGTCAGGGTCAGTTGCTGCTGTGGTCGCTGGCGGATGGGCGTTTGCTGGACCTGCAGCGTTCGCACCGCGAAGACCAGATCACGGCACTGTTTTTTCAGGACGAAACCACAATCATCACCGCTGGATACGACGGGAGCGTGCGGTCGTGGAAACTGACCGGCGAGCGTCTGGAAGCCGGCCCCGTCCTGCTCCGCGGCTCGCAGATTCTGGCGCTCGAACCGGCGGCAGATCGCAGTCGGTTTGCGGTGATTGACCTGCAGCCTGAAGCTGTCACGGGGACCGGAGCTCAAGCCTCCCGGCGGGGGCAGACAAGTGCGACTGACGAGCAGACTGCGGCCGCTCGATTACAGGTCTCCGTGCGTTCTGCTGATGGCCGCCTGCTGCAGTTGCTGCAGGATCGGTCGCTGGCGGACACGGACCGTACACTGCCTCTGCAGACAACGGTTTCGTGGAGCGATGATGGGCAGCAACTGTTGCTGCTGCAGCGTGGCCGCTTGACACTGTTCGGGGGACCTGACTGGCAACCACTGCAGACTCTGCAGGTATCGACTGACCAGCGACCGGCCACCAAAGCCGCACTGCGTGGCGGAGCAGGCCAGCCGTTGCAGGCAGCCACGGCCGGTGGTCGTGAAACATTGTTGTGGGATCTGACCGCGGGGCAGGCGATCGCCACGTTCCGCACACATTCCAGCGGCCGGCTCACCGCCGCCATCTCCAGTGATGCGGCCTGCGTGCTGACCGCCAGTGATGCTCTGCGAGCCTTTGATGTGCGGGACGGCTCACCGACCCGGGGTCGGACACTGTTTCGATTGTCCGCATCTCAGATGCATCCCGGGGTGCTGGCAGAGGCTCGATTCAGCCCTGCACCGGGCGACCTGCGATTTCTCAGTTGCGATCTTGCGGGGGATCTTCGCCTTTGGCGGCACAGGGCGAACGCGTTGCCCGAATCGCTGCTGCGGTTACCGGTGAACGCCGAGTCTCAGCCTGCCTGGGCTGCTGATTTTGGAATTCTGAGTTTTGCCAGTCGCGCAGCGTGGCGACCGAATGGGACGGGATTTGCTGCGTTGCAGCAGGGTCGACTGCGATATTGGCAGAACGCCACTGACACTGCGACGGTTGACGGGGCAGGGGAGCCGCAGGAAGTGCTGCTGCAGTCGCCTGCCGGGCTTGAATGTCGGTTCAATGATCTGACGTGGTCAGACGATGGACTGATTCTGGCGGCCGGTGGCGTCGCCTTTCGTGCGGACGATGGAGTCCTGCTGAGTGCAGCCTGTGTGTGGCGTCTGCAGGGCGAGCGGGCCGAGCTGGTCGCGGTACTGCAGGACGATCCGGAGAACGAGCGAATTCCCGCCAGCTCTGACAATGGGCAGCCCGGTGGCATTACGTCCCTCGCCCTTGATTCAGCGCGCGGCCGCATGCTGACCGGTGGCATCGACGCACGGATCAACACGTGGCTGCTGCCGCCACTGGATGCCGGTACCAGCGCCGGCAGCAACGACGATTCGGCTGAACGACGAAAGATCTGGTGGGGAGTACAGTTGGAAAATCCACAGGGTCTGCCACACGACGGTCGCATCGTCGCCCTGTGTTCCAGCCCCGACGGGCGGCTGGCATCCGCCGATTCCACCGGACGACTGACTCTCTGGAACACCCCCTGAACACCGCACTACAGGATGGCCTGCATGTCAAGTCCCGTGGGCCCTGTGTATCAATAGCGGACCTGAACAGATCTCTCACCGGTGGCTCCGGCTTCGCACAGGATTGCCGAACCTGTCACTTTCCCCGGGGCTTACCTTCTGTCAGATTACTGCCCTGCCAATTCATCTGCCCACCGGTCTGATCAGGAACGAAGACTCATGGCCACCCATCGCCTGTTCGTCCTCAGAAGCATTCCTCGCAGTGCAGCCCGCAGGCTGCTCCTGCAGACTGTGCTTCCTTTGCTGACACTCGCCGTCGCTCACGCTCAAACGCCTGCCGAAAAACCGTTTCTCAATTATGTGCGACAGACGGCAGCCGAGTTGCGAAAGCGGGATACGCCGCCAGCGGATCTGCCCACATGGCAGGCTCAGCGGACACTGTTGAGACAACAACTGGAACTGGCCTGGGGCGGCTTCCCCCAACAACACGCGCCACTGGAAGCCCGCATCCTTGAGACTCTCGAGCGGCCCGCATACCGCATCGAGAAAATTGTGTTCCAGACTCTGCCGGGCGTCTTTATGACGGCCAACGCCTGGGTTCCGAAGGTCTCCGGAAAACTGCCAGCCGTGCTGTGTGTGCATGGCCACTGGGCCGGTGCCAAACAGGATCCACACGTGCAGGCCCGTTGTGCCGGTCTCGCTGCACTCGGCTTCTTCGTGCTCGCAGTTGACGCATTCGGCGCCGGCGAACGGGCCATCGGTGAACAGTTGGGCGAATATCATGGCGAAATGACAGCCGCCACACTGTTCCCCATCGGACGACCGCTCAGCGGAATTCAGGTGTATGAAAACGGCCGCGCTGTCGATTATCTCTGCTCTCGCCCGGAAGTCGATCCGCAGCGACTGGGTATCACCGGAGCCAGCGGAGGCGGGAATCAGTCGATGTATGCCGGAGCGTGGGATGAACGCTTCAGGGCTGTCGTTCCGGTCTGCTCGGTCGGAACCTATCACGCCTATCTGGGAGCAGCCTGCTGCATGTGCGAAGTGGTACCGGGAGCTCTGGCCATGACCGAAGAATCCCGCATCCTGGCTCTTACCGCCCCCCGGGCTCTGATGATCATCAGCGCTACTCAGGATGCCTTCCAGTTCTCCGTCGGCGAGGCCGCGAAATCCATCAGCGCTGCGCGTCCCATGTTCGCACTTTACCAGCAGCAGGACCTGCCGCGACACACCATCGTGGAATCGCCACACGATTACAACCAGACGATGCGGGAAGCCATGTACGGCTTCATGACACAGCATCTGAAAGGGCGGGGCAACGGTCAGCCGATTCCTGAGCCGCAGATTTCCCTCGAAGAACCGGAAACGCTCCGCTGCTACCCCGGAACAACGCGGCCGGACGACTGGGTGACGCTGCCGCAGTTTGCAGCGCGCGAGGCCCGTCAGTTGCTCACCGCACGTCAGCCGGTCCCGCCGGAACAGCTTCGCGAACGACTCAACACAGCGCTTGGCAATACGACTCCAGGTGACAACGCCGGCAAGCTGCAGATTCAGGACGACGGCCGATTTGTCCTCGAGCTGCAGCCTGAACCCGGAATCACGCTGACTTTGGCCGGCCGTAAGCCGGCGCGACCTGACCACGCTCTGACGCTGCTGGTCAGCGATTCCGGGCCTGACACCGACTGGGTGCGCAGGCAGCAGCAGGCAGCCGAACAGCAGGGACAGGGCTGGGCGGTGCTGGAACTGCGAGCTACCGGCAGCACGGCGGTCAGCGGAGACCGCATCGGCAGAGCTCCCGATCACAATTCGGCCGAATGGTCCCTCTGGCTGGGACGGCCTCTGGCCGGACAGTGGGTGCGTGATATTCGGCATTCGGCCACGTGTCTGCAACAGCAGTTGCCGTGCGATTCCGTGCATGTCAAAGCGACTGGCGGTGGTTCCTTTGCTGCACTTGCCGCGACAGCGCTGGATCAACGCCTGAAGGCCGCCGAGATCACCGGACTTCTCAGTACGTGGGTGAGTGACCAGCCCTATCAGGAGCAGCGATTGGCCAACATCATTCCGGGGATCCTGCGAGATGTCGGCGACATGCAGCACATTGCAGCGCTCATCAGCCCCCGTGAACTGATACTGCGTGCTCCGGTCAGTCCGCAGGGTCAGGCGCTGGACGCCACCGCTGCGGCCGCAGCCTTCAGCAACCTGCCTGTCGCGTGGCAGAGCCAGCCACAGCGACTGACCATCACCGCCGATCCCGCAGGGCAATAGGGACAACACGGGCAAGCCGGGTACGGTAGTACCCGGGTGTGTCCCCGCCAACCACAGCCTGCACACGTCAGCTCACGGGCGAAAAAACCCGTTTATTTTCAGTAAAAACAGGATTCGCGGACGCAGGTGACCACGCAGAAACGCCTCGTCCACCCTGTCACCCCCAGCTTCATTCGGCCCCACCACGATCCCCGGCAGAACCTGAATGTCGCCGGAATGTTGTCTGTGATCACGGGCATGTTGTTGCCGTTCAGCCGGTTCCTGACTAGGATTCGCTGCACACAGGCGTTGCCTGGCAGACAGATTCCAGTCGGTGCCACCATCGCCGGATCACAGTTCAACCTGTTTCGCAGAATTTTCGCAGCAAAGGTGCAGTCATGATCAGCTCAGACGAAACCGCCGGCAGTCAGACAGAAAAGAAAACGGCCACGGCGACCTTCGCCGCCGGCTGTTTCTGGTGCACGGAAGCGGTGTTTCTGCGAGTCAAGGGGGTCACGAAAGTGGTCAGCGGCTACATCGGCGGCACCAAAAAGAACCCCACCTATAAGGAAGTCTGCACCGGGCTGACGGGACACGCCGAAGCCATCCGCATCGAATACGACCCGTCCAGAATCACTTACGAACAACTGCTGGAAATCTTCTTTTACACACACGATCCGACGACCCTGAACCGCCAGGGTGCCGATGCTGGTACCCAGTATCGATCGGCTGTCTTCTACCACGACGACAAACAGAAGCAGCAGGCGACCGAGATGATCGCTCAGTTGAACAAATCCGGCGACTTCGACAGCCCGATCGTCACCACTCTGGAACCCAACTCCACCTTCTACTCGGCAGAAGACTACCATCAGGACTACTTCGCCAACAATCCCTCAAACCCCTACTGCATGGCTGTTGTCGGCCCCAAAGTCTCCAAATTCCGTAAGAAATTCAAGGACTACCTGAAGCAGGACGGCGAATAGCCGACAGCCATTCCCGGCAGCGAGGACACCACCGTAGCCTCGGCTTTAGCCCGGGCAGGTTCCCCATCCTGCAGAAACACTGGCGCGTGCCTCATCTACACACCCGGGCCCGCCACCAGGCGTTGCGCCGCGCAACAACTCAGCGGCCCTCGGCGGTCGCCTGAGCCTCCAGCAGTCGGATCCACGGCGCCACATAGTGTCCGTTGTCGTGAAAGGTCCGACCGCTGACAAGATTGCCGTCAATCACGCAGGCCTCGTTCACAAAAATCCCGCCGCACACTTCCAGATCAAAACGGCACTTGGGAACCGTCGCCATGCGACGACCACGCACACAGTCCGCATACGCCGGTATCTCAACACCATGGCAAACGCTGGCGATCGGCTTGCCCGCAGCGAAAAAATACTTCGTCACTCGCACCAGATCGACGTCGTAGCGAATGTACTCAGGAGCTCGACCGCCCGAAAACAGAATCCCGGAATACTCGTGCTCACGAATGTCCCGGAACGCGACGTCCGCCTGAATGCTGTAACCCTCCCACTCCTTTGTGATCGTCCAGCCCGGCTTCACCTCATGCAGCACCATCTGATAACGCTGCTGTTCCGGTGCTGCCACAACCGGCTGAAAACCGGCTTCCACCAGCCTGTAGTACGGATACATCGTATCCAGCGTTTCCGTCGCGTCACCCACCACAATCAGAACCCTGCCCCGAGTACTCATCTGAGGTCTCCCTGTGCGGCGTCAATACGCTTACAGTCGCTCTTCACTGGCCTTCAGTCGTTCGTTGCGGTCAAACGCCAGCAACTCCGTGATCAGATCGTTCAGATCTCCCTGAATGATCCGGTCCAGTTTGTACAGTGTCAGATTGCAGCGATGATCAGTCAACCGATTCTGGGGAAAGTTGTAGGTGCGGATGCGTTCCGAACGGTCGCCGGATCCAACCAGTGTACGCCGAACCTGCGAACGCTCGGACTGCTGCTTCTGCTGCTGCTGTTCCAGAATGCGACTGCGCAGGACTCGCATCGCCTTTGCCCGATTCTTGTGCTGGCTCTTCTCGTCCTGACACTTCACCACAATACCGGTGGGCAGGTGTGTGATTCGCACGGCACTTTCGGTTTTATTGACTTTCTGGCCCCCAGGACCACCGGCCCGCATCGTATCAACTTCCAGGTCTTCCGGGCGAATGTCAATTTCCACTTCATCCGCCTCAGGCAGCACCGCAACAGTCGCCGCACTGGTATGCACCCGGCCCTGCTGCTCCGTCTCAGGCACACGCTGCACTCGATGACCGCCACTCTCGAACTGCAGCGCGTGAAATGCCCCTTCGCCGGTGATTGAAAACACCACTTCCTTCAGACCACCCAGTTCCGTCGGACTGAATTCCAGCAGCTCAGTCTTCCAGCCCCGCTGACTGCACCACGCCAGATACATGTCGTAGAGGTCCTTCGCGAACAACGCGGCTTCGTCGCCACCTGTGCCGGCCCGGATTTCCATGATGCAGGCACCGCGAGTGATCGAGTCGCCGGCTGTCGCCATGTCCTCCAGTTCCACACTCAGTTCACGATGCTGAGCCTGGAGCTGGGACAGTTCGGCTCGAGCATATTCGCGAGCCTCATGGTCGGTTTCCTCATCGACCATCATCTTCGCCGCATCGATGTCACCTGCCAGCGAATGAAAACGTCGTACGGCCGCCGCGATCTTCGCCAGCGAACCAAGCTCCTTGCGGATTTCCAGCATCCGCGGCACGTTCGACAGCACATCGGCATCCAGCAGCTGCTTCTCCAGCTCTGCGTAACGTGCCGCCTGTCGTTCAAGTGCCGGAAACATACTGGAAACTCCAGGTCAAAAAAAGAAAAGGACGTGCACGGCCAACCGCGCACGCCCCCGTCAGATTTTCGGCATTGAACAGCTACTTCGCGTCGCGACCTGCCCAGTTGTACTTCTTCGTGAACTTCTCGACACGGCCGGCCGAGTCCACAAACTTCATCTTACCGGTGTACAGCGGATGTGACGCTGAGCTGATTTCCACCTTAAACAGTGGATACTCCTGACCGTCTTCCCACTTCGTCGTTTCCTTCGAGCGAATCGTGGAGTTGATCAGGAAGCGAGTCCCGGTCGAGGTATCCATGAACACGACAGGACGGTATTCCGGATGAATGTTCTTCTTCATAACACAATCTTCCCTGGCAGTCGGTTGAACGGATGGCAAGTACACCCGCAACGCCAACTGTAGAAACGCCGCAGAACCGCTGCAGCACCGAGCACCCGAACGCGAGACCCCCGATCGGGCCGGAACCGCGAAAGTGCAGAAATTGGCCGCGTCTGACGCGGCACACTTCGCCGGCAAATCACCGGAAAAGTGCCAAACAACAGTGTAAACCCGCGGGGGCAGATCGGCAAGCAAAAAGCAGGCCTTGACGCTTTTCGCTGATTTCGACGGCCCTTTTCACGGGAAAAGCTCGAAAAACACCCCAATTTCGCGAGTGTTCCCACGATCCGGAAGCAGAGTGGAAGTCCAGTCACCGCGGAGGCTTGCGTCGGGCAGCAACGGCCGAATATGCTGCCCGTCCGGCAATCGCCGGACATTCAGCAGCCTGCAGGCTGGCCCCCACTCCGCACCCCCGAGCTCTCTCATGAAGACCCACAACGGCACACTCGTCATCCGCAATGGCCAGTTGATCGATGGCAACGGAGGCTCACCCGTACCCGATGCCGTTGTGGTTGCCGTCAACGGACGAATCACATACGTCGGACCGGCTGCAATGGCACCAGTCGTTCCGCCGGACGCCACCATCATCGATGCCGCCGGAGGCTCCATTCTGCCCGGCCTCGTGGAAGCCCACTTTCACCCCACCTACTTCAACGTCGCCGCTCTCGAAGACCTCGACATCAAATACCCCGTCGAATACGTCACGCTGCTGGCTGCTGCCAACGCCCGGCTCGCACTGGAATGCGGGTACACCTCAGCCCGCAGCGGTGGCAGCCTGTTCAATATTGACGTCTGGCTCAAACAGGCCATCGAAAACGACATCTGTTCAGGCCCCAGGCTGGCCGCCAGCGGTCGCGAAATCTGCGGCGTGGGCGGACTGATGGACTGGAACCCGGACTTTCGCCGAATCGGCATGGATGGTCTCGTACTGCTCATCAACGGTCCCACCGAAGCCCGCGCCGCCGTTCGCAAACTGGTCAAGGACGGAGTTGAGTGGGTCAAAACCTATCCGACCGGTGACGCAGCCGCTCCCGACACCAATGACCATCACACCCTGTGCATGACCTTCGAAGAAATGCATGCTGTCGTCGCCACAGCTCACAACCACGGATTAAAAGTCACCGGACACTGCCGCGCCACTGAAGGGATCCGCAATGCCCTCAAAGCCGGATACGACGCCGTGGAACACGGCACCTTCATGGATCAGGAGTGCCTCGATCTGCTGCTGGCCCGCGATGTTCCCTGCGTTCCGGCACTGTACTTCGAGTACGCCAGTATTCAGCGCGGCCCCGAATTCGGGATGTCACAGCGAGTCATCGATGGGCACCAGGAAACGCTTGATGGCGGCGCAGAAAGCGCACGGATGATCCTGAAAGCCGGTGGCTGCCTCGGTATGGGCGGCGACTACGGCTTTGCGTGGAACCCACACGGCGACTACGCTCGCGAATTGACCTTCTTCGTCAAATACGTTGGCTTCAGCCCGCTGGAAGTCCTCACCTGCGCTACGAAGAATGGCGCAAAACTGCTGGGGCGCAGCCATGACGTTGGCACAGTGGAACCCGGCAAGCTGGCCGACCTGCTGATCGTCCCGGGAAATCCACTGCACGACATCAGCATTCTGGAACGACGTCAGGACTTCATCGCAGTCGTGCAGGGCGGGCTGGTGCGTGCCGGCAGCGCAGCGAAATCCTGAGCAGATGGCCTCCGGGCTGCAGACAATTCGCCGCTGAGTGTGTGCAAATGGAGGCACCGGACAGGAATGATGCCGAGGACAAAAGCCAGCCCGAGCATTCCTGCTCGGCCCCCTACCCGAAAACCACGATGTTTGGACCTGCACAAATGCTGTGCGCGGTGTTGCTGTACCGCCTGAGTGTTGGTGGTTCTTCACCACTGGAGGAAACGGTGGTCAGTGGACAGTGGACGCAAAATTCCCCTTGGGAGGGCGAGGCTCCTGCCGAGCCGAAGTTAACTGCCCGTGTTCCTCTGTCGCTGTTCGCCGACAACCGTAGCCCGCGTCATTCCTGCTCGGCCCCATCCCCTGAAAAACACTGGGGATTTCAAGGATGACGAGACGTTCGTACCCGGGCTAAAGCCCAGGCTACGGTTTTGTCCTCGGCGTCATTCCTGCCCGGCCGCCCTTTGCCCCCCACACACACGCACACAGCCCCGACGCGGTGCACGTTTGCCCGTCGCTCAGCCATTCCGTGGGCTGATAACCACTCAGCAAAGGGCAGCCTCGGCATCGTCTCCGAGCTGCTGCTCTGTGGTCGTAGCATGGGCTTCAGCCCGTGTCATTACCCACGAAACCCGTCGGGCGTGGAGGCCGTTGCGGCGTGTGTTTGGTTTGTGCCGTGCGTCTGTTTGCGATTCAGGCCTGAAGGGCCGGTTTCCGGTAGCCCAGGGCGCAGCCCTGGGT
>Ga0255093_1000942_pt1 | contig 11815 bp, 12 predicted proteins | sample Colum_Law_RepA_8_2_FD_188437 | JGI IMG/M metagenome (GOLD analysis project Ga0255093, IMG submission 188437) | Freshwater microbial communities from Columbia River, Oregon, United States - Colum_Law_RepA_8d | ecosystem: Environmental > Aquatic > Freshwater > River | place: USA: Oregon...
TGCTCTACCTCCCGCCCGGCTCAGCGCGCCTCATCCGCGCGCAGGGCGTGCTCATCACCGACGAGGAGATCAACCAGTGCGTGGACTTCATCGCCAAGCAGGGCAAGCCCAGCTACGAGATGGAAATCCACAACGCGCTGCAACGGACGCCGAACAGCGTCGCGCAGCCCTTTGACGCCGAAGAAGGCGAGGGCGAGGACGAGGAACTCATCGAACAGTGCATCGAAGTCATCCGCAGCGAGCAGAAGGCCAGTGTCTCCCTGCTGCAACGCCGTCTCAAGATTGGCTATGGCCGTGCCGCCCGCATCATGGATGTGCTGGAGGAGCGCGGTTATGTCGGCCCCAGCAAGGGGGCCGAGCCACGCGACATTCTGATCGATCTTGATGGAGAAGGCCACGATGGCGCGGGCCAGCAGGCGGTGTAGGCGGTAGCACGGCAGACTGCTTTGAATGTCTGACCATCTGGCCGGTCAACCTAGGGACAACGCACCATCCTGACTCACCTATGAAGAAGCTTTTGTTCACCGCCACCCTTGCCCTCGGCCTCGTGCTGTCTGCCCTCGCCGATGGTCCCGCGTGGCTCACCGACTTGCCCAAGGCCCAGGCCAAGGCGAAGGCGGAGGGCAAACTGGTGCTGGTGAACTTCACCGGCTCGGACTTCTGCAGCTCCTGCATGCGCCTGCACAAGGAGGTCTTTCCCGCCAAGGAATTTGCCGAGTATGCCCAGAAGCGCCTGGTGCTCATGGAGGCGGACTTCCCGATGAAGAAGAAGCAGGCACCGGCCCTCAAGGAGGCCAATGCCGCGCTGGCCAAGCAATTCAAGGTGGACGGCTATCCCACTCTGCTGGTGCTCAACGCCGAGGGCAAGAAGCTCGGCGAGGTGGAATTTGACCTGTTTGACGCGTCCCCCAAGGACCTCGTCGCCGCCATCGAAAAGGTCGCCAAGCCCGCCAAGCCCTGACATGAGCCGCTGCGCCTGGGCCAGGACGGAGCTGTCCATCCCCTATCACGACACCGAGTGGGGCGTGCCGGTGCACGATGACCGCGTTCTGTTCGAGCTGCTCAACCTCGAAGGCGCGCAGGCGGGCTTGAGCTGGGAAACCATACTCAAGAAGCGCGAAAGCTACCGCGCAGCCTTCGACCAGTGGGACGCGCGGAAGATTGCCCGCTACGACGCGGACAAGGTCGCGGCACTGCTGGCGAATCCCGGCATCGTCCGCAACCGACTCAAGGTGGCGGCGACCATCGCTAACGCGCAAGCGTTCCTCGCGGTGCAAAAAGAGTCCGGCGGTTTCGACAAGTTCCTGTGGCAGTTCGTTGGCGGGAAGCCGATCCTGAACGCGCGCCAGAGTTTGAAGGACATTCCGCCGCGCACACCGGAGGCGGAGGCGATGAGCAAGGCGCTGCTCAAGCGCGGGTTCAAGTTCGTCGGCCCGACGATCTGCTACGCGCTGATGCAGGCGGTCGGGATGGTGAACGACCATTGCGTGGACTGCCCGCGCTGGCGCGAACTGGGAGGCCGATAGGTGAACCCGAACACGCTCTGGGCCTCGGTGGTGTGGGGCGCGATTGGGAGCGGCTTCGCGATTTACGGCAAGAAACAGGGCAAGCCGGTGCCAATGATCGGCGGCTTGGTGATGATTGGCAGCACCTACTTTTGCGAATCCGCGCTGACGATGTCCGTGATCGGCGTCGCGGTGACCGCCGGCATCTGGTGGCTGACGCAACGCGGCGTGGGAGACGGATGAACCGCCGTCAACCTTGGTGGTAGCGGCGATTGAAATCCCGAGCGAGGTAGTGCTCGACGGTCTTGAACTGCTCCAGCCAATGAAGGTATTCCGCCGATTGCTCCTGACCACGCGACTTCAGGTCATCCAGCAGCGCCTGGTAGCCGAACTGGTGATCCTGCAGGAAGGTGAAGTAGAGCTTGTCGTCCCACTCAGAGACTTCATCCGGCAACTCGAAGATGCGGGGGAGATCCATGACGGCTGACACAACGATGAGGTGGTTTGCAGGCGGCCCGCAGGAGCCTTATTCCTTGCGCTTGGGCCGCAGCAGCATGGCCTTCTTGTCGGTGCCCTCGACTTCCACGCTTTGCGTCTCAATGTCCGGATCTTCGCGCAACGCCTGATGCACGACGCGGCGGTCGTAGGCGTTCATCGGCTCCAACTCCACGATGTCGCCCCACTTGCGAACCTTGTCGGCGGCGTCCTTGGCGCGCTTGATGAGCACCTCGCGCGCCTGGGCGCGATAGCCCCCGACATCCACGGTGATGCGCGGGGCCTCGGGGTCGGCATTGAAGCAGATGCGGTTGCTCAAATACTGGAGGTCGCCAAGGATCTGGCCATGCCGGCCGATGAGCCGGTTGGAGTCCGCGCATTGGACATCCAGAAACAGGCCGCCGTCATCGAGCTTCTGCTCAGCGATGGTGGGCTCGAAGCCCATGTGTTTGAGCAGGTCGGTGAGGATGGTTTTGGGTTCGGTGGGCATGGCAGTGGGTGGGGGGACAGGGAAAAGGTTTTGGCTAGCGCTTTTTGGGCTTCTCGGCCGGCGCGGCCGTGGCGGCGGCCCCGTTGCCGAGGGCGGCTTTCTTGTCGTCCTGAATCTTGGTCAGCTTCGTTTGCACGATGGTAAGCACATTCTGCACGGTCCAGTAAAGGGTCAGCGCGGCGCTGAACCGGTAGAGGATGAACACGAACATCATGGGCATATACTTCATGATCTTCTGCTGCATCGGGTCCATGCCCGGCGAAGGCGGCGTGAGCCGGGCCTGATAGAACATGGTCACGGCCATGACGATCGGCAGCGGGTTGATGGGGAAGCCGAACAAGTAGGCCACGGTGTCCTCCTGGGAAAGATCGTGCGCCCAGAGGAACTCCTGACCGCGCAGCTCGATGCAGCTTTGCAGCATGGTGTAGAAGCCGATGAAGACGGGGAACTGCACGAGCATCGGGAGGCAGCCGGCCATGGGGTTGACCTTGTTCTCGCGGTAGAACTCCATGGTCTTCTGCTGCACCTTGGCCGGGTCGTCCTTGTAGCGCTCCTGGATGAGCTTCATCTGCGGGGCCAGCTCGCTCATGCGCTTCATGGAGCGGGTGCTGATGGCGGTGAGCGGCCAGAACAGCAGCTTGATGATGAGGGTGATGGCGATGATGCACCACGCGTAGTTGAGACCAAACGAGTGGAGCCCGTTCATCGAGACCAGCAGGCCCTTGGCGAAAAAGCCGAAGAAGCCACCGTAGTCCATGATGAGGTCGAGGTTGTTGCCCATCTGCTTCGCATGGCGGGCGAGGGTCTGGTATTCCTTGGGCCCCACAAAGAAGGTGAACTCCCGATGCACGGCGTTGGTGGGACCGGGGAACAAGGTCTGCCCCGGATACACGAACGCGCTCTGAAATCCAAACGGCTTGGCCACCGGAGTATCGCCCTCGGGCACGTCGGCGCGATCGTGGGGCGGCAGGGCAACATGGCGGGTGACCAACTGGGTGGCCGCCTGCTTTGGCACGGCGGTGATGGTGAAGAACTGGTTCTGCGCCGCCGCCCAACGGATCTTACCATCCACCTTGTGCTCGGTGCGCCGGGTGCCGGGGAAGCAGCCCAGCGTCGCGTTCTCGAACCACGGCTCGCCGATGGAGTCGCTCTTCTCGCCGTCATACCAACTGAGTTTCATCAACGGCCCCTTGTCGAGCGGGTTGATGGGTGTGGCGGTGCCCAGCACCCATTCCTGCGGCGGCAGCGGAATCGCCTCCCCCTTGGTGTTCTCCAGCCAGACGCTCACCTGCAGCAGGTAGTTGGTGCCGGGCGTGAACTGCTTCACGATGCGCAGGCCGCTGGGCAGCAGCTTCTCCGCGCGCAGCCCGTCACCGGATTTCGCCAGGGTGAAGAGACCGTCCCCAAGCACCTGCGAATCGCCCAAGATGGTCATCGCCGCGACGGGGGCCTTGGTGTTGAGCGTCACCACGCGGTTGGGCTCCGTGACCTTGCGGTTGCCCACGATCTTCGGAAACCGCTTCAACTCGGCCACCTTCAAGCCGCCGCCATGCGAGGTGAACGTGTAGCGCACCTCGGGCGTGTCCAGCTCCAGCAGCTTCTCCTCCGCGGCCGGCGCGGTCCACTGCACCGCACCCGGTGCCACGGCGGGCAGCGGAGCGGCGGGCAGGTTGGTGCCGGCGGCCACACTGGGATTCGTCGCCGTGGCCACCGTGTTGGTGGCGGTGACCGCCCGCGGCGGCGCGGGCGGGTAAAGCACTTCGACCAGCTTGAACCAACTGATGATCAGCAGGAAGGCGACGAGCAGGATGGTGATGGATTTGCGGTCCATGAAATGGGTCAGGGAGAAACTGGCGTGTGCGACGAGGCGATCGGGGTGAAGCGCGCTTCAGACGCACTCGGTGAAGCTGAGGCAACTGCCGCCGGCACGGGATCGCACCCGCACCCGCCCCACGGCTGGCACCGGGCCAGCCGTCGCACGGCGAGCCAGCCGCCGCGCAGCGCCCCGTGACGACGGACGGCTTCCATCGCATACACGGAACAGGTGGGCTCAAACCGGCATGCCGCGCCAAACAACAGTGTCAATGCCGGCGAGACCACCCACCGGTAGATCCGGAGGAAGAACAACAGACTGTGCTGGGCGAGGTTCAAAAGTGACGAAAGCTGGAAAAACGCAACCCGGGCGACCCTACGGCTTGAGCAGCCCAGCCGCCCGCAGGGCGCTGAGAAAATCGCGGTCCACATCGGCAAAGGCCTTGTTCGCGATGGAGTTCCGCGCCACGAGCACGACATCCGACGGGGCACGCAACTCGTGCTGATGCAGGCGGAAAGCCTCCCGGAGCAGTCGCTTGGCCCGCGCCCGGACCACCGCATTGCCGATGCCCTTCGAGGCGACCACCCCCAGCCGGGAACGGCCTTGGGGCGGGGGTTCTCCCCAGTTCAACAACAGGCAACCACGGGCCAACCGGCGTCCGCCGGCCTTCAACCGGAAAAAGTCACGCGCCTGCTTGAGCCGCTGGCTGGCCCCAAGCGTCAACCGCGTGGATGCGCCGGCAGGCATGGTTGCATCACACCGGGGTCAGGCGCTTGCGGCCCACCCGGCGGCGGTTGGCGAGCACCTTGCGACCACCCCGGGTGGCCATGCGGGCACGGAATCCGTGCTGGCGCTGGCGGCGAATCTTCGACGGCTGATACTGGCGTTTCATAGGCTTAAATCTGTGCGGCGTCCGTTCCAATCCGTGGCGCACCACGGAGCCCGCCAAAAAGCGGAACGCGCAGGGTAGCGAAGGAAGGGGGGGTGTCAAGCATCGCGCCTGCACTTTGAAGAAGGACGCGCCTCCTCGCCCGCCCCCTGTCGGTGTCGGATGCCTGGCACTTCGCACGAATCCGCTCCAGCGACACCGCTCAAGAAATCTCCGCTCGCGCATTATCCTTGCGTCCTTTTCACTCCAGCCCCGTCAGCAACGGCGATGAAAACAAACACACTGACCGTTCCCCAGGACGCGCACGCGGTGCGTGCCGAAGTCCGCAAGGCCTACGCGGCCGTCGCCCAACGCGCGGCCTGCTGCGAGCCAGGCACCACCTCCGCCTGCTGCGGCGGTGGCGGCCCGCCCGCCGTCGGCGCGGAGAAGCTCGGCTACCGCCCCGAGGAAATCGCCGTCGCACCCGAGGGCGCGGACCTTGGCCTCGGCTGCGGCAACCCGCACGCCCTCGCCTCGCTCCGTCCCGGTGAAACCGTGCTCGACCTGGGCAGCGGTGCAGGCTTCGACTGCTTTCTCGCCGCGCGTGCGGTCGGGCTGACGGGCCGAGTCATCGGCGTGGACATGACCGCTGAGATGGTTCAGCAAGCTCGTGCGAACGCCGCGAAGGCCGGTGTCCGCCAGATCGAATTCCGACTCGGCGAAATCGAGTCGCTCCCCGTGGACACGAACTCCGTGGACGTCATCCTCTCCAACTGCGTCATCAACCTCTCGCCCGACAAGCCGCGCGTCTTCCGTGAAGCCTTCCGTGTGCTCCGGCCCGGCGGCCGCCTCGCCATCGCTGACACCGTCCGCACGGCCGAGTTGCCCGCCGACATCTTCGCCGACCTCGCCGCGCACTGCGGTTGCGTGGCCGGCGCGGCCTCCGTCGAGGAACTGGCGGCGATGCTGCGTGACGCGGGGTTCGTGGACATCCGCATCCAGCCCGTGGACACGAGCCGCGAGTTCATCCACGAATGGCTCCCCGGCAAGAACCCCGGCGACTACGTGCTCTCCGCAAGCATCGAAGGCGTGAAGCCATGAGACACTGCCGCGAGAGGACGCAAAGTGCGCAAAGAAATCTTCCTTTGCGCTCCTTCGCGGCAGTTCCCATCCCATGAGCAACCTCACCGAACAGCTCTGGCACTCGCTCGCCGCCCAGTTGCGCAGCTTCATCATCGGGCGCGTGGGCAATCCCGCCGTCGCGGAGGATGTCTTGCAGGACGTATTCGTGAAGCTGCACGAGAAGCTCCCAGACCTGCGCGACGCGGAGCGCATCGAGGCCTGGGTCTGGCGCATCACGCGCAACGCGCTGGCCGACCATCTCCGCCGCGTGCGTCCGACCGAGGAGCTGCCCGACGACTTGCACGGCGACGAGCGTGAACCGGAGCTGCCCGATTTGAGACCGGCGCTCCGACAATTCCTCGCCGCGCTTCCCGCAGAAGACCGCGAGGCGCTCGAACTCACCGAGCTTCACGGCCTGAAACAGGAGGAGCTCGCCAGCCGCCTCGGTCTCTCGCTCTCCGGCGAGAAGTCCCGCGTCCAGCGCGCCCGCGCCAAGCTGCGTGCGGAGTTCGAGGCGTGCTGCCGGCTGGACTTCGACCAGCGCGGCCGCGTCATCGAGTGCGCCGCGAAGGAGCCGGCCAAAGGCATGTGCGCGTGTGGATAAAAGGGGATTGAGCCGCTTCCCGGCGGCGGCTATCCAGTTTATATGCGCCACTTCAAACTCCCCCTCATCGTAACCGGCATCACTTTGTTCATCGCCCTCATCGCCGGCATCGCCATTGTGACGGTCATCCACCGCGCCAAGATCTCCGACCATGAGAAGAAGGCGCGGGCGGAGAAGCTCGGCGGGGGAGTGGGGGGCGTCGTGCTGCTCATCATCACGCCGTTCTGGCTGATCGGCGCGTCGAAGTTCGGCAAGGAACGCCGCGCCGCCCTCGCTGCGGAGCAGCAGGCCAAGTCGGACGAAGCCTAGGCTTTCGTCCACGACCGCAGAGAGAATCGGCGGCCGGTTAAGCGTCGCGCGCTACATCCCCTTGAACCAGCCTTTGGGGGGCGGAGGCCGCGTCACTGGGCCGGCACGCGCAGCCGCAGGCCGTAAATGTCCGACGGGCCGTGGACCTGGCCACAGTAGAAGACGGTGAACCATTCGTCGCCGCCCAGCGGGGCCATCCACGCGTAGGTGATGTCGCGGCGCTGGCCGAGCGTGCGCGGGAAGCGGACCACTTCGCCCAGGCGTTTCCATTTCAACTCCTTCGCCTCCGCCGTCCACAGCACCACGCGCCCGAGCAGCCCGCCCGGCGTCTTGTCCCCGTGCCGCTCGGAGACGAGCGCGTAGAGCCGGCCCGGATGCGCCGGGTCCGTGACGAGGCAGGGCGAGGGCAGGGCAATCCGCCCGGGGTGATCGGTGGCGAGCCCGCGTTCGAGGGTTTGCCAGCTCTTGCCCAAGTCGTCGCTGGTGAACTGCACGTAGTGGTCCGCCGTGTCCTTGGTGCGAACGAGGCCGATGAAGCGGCCAGTGCTGAAGACGAAGGCCGGCTCGACGAGGCCTTGCCGGGTGAAGGCCTGCGGCTTGCCCCACGACTTGCCGCTGTCCGCCGACCACGCGAACCACAGGCCCTGCGTCTGCGTCAGCGAGCCGTTGCGGTAATGCCCGAAGACGGCCAGGCCCTTGCCCGGCACGGCGGGCACTTCGCCGAACACGGAGCCGGTCTGGTTGCGGTCGAGCGTCGCAGTATCCGCCGCCTGCCAGGTGCGGCCGCCGTCCGTGGAGCGCCAGCCGTCCACGGTGTTGGCGGCGCTGGCGCGATAGGCCATCGAGAGCAGCGCGACGGAGCCGTCCTCGGCCACGCCGAGCGCCACGTTGCCAGCGGAGGTGTGCTCGCTCTGGGCGGTGAAGCGCTTGAGGACGTGCGGCGCGCTGAAGGTTTTGCCGCCATTGGTGGAATGCGCCACGGCCGGACTGCCTTCGCCGTGGTTGCCGTGAAAGCGGCCGGCGATGAAGGCGACGACGAGCGTGCCGTCCTGCGCGCGCACAACCTTGGGCCACGAATGGTGCGCCAGCCCGGGATCGGCGGACGCAGGGATGATCACGCGCGGCTCGCCGTAATCACCCGCCAGTGAAACGACGGGTTCGGCGGCGGACGCGGACGCGGTGGCCGCCATGAACAGCGCGCCGAGCAAGGACAATGGTTTCATGTTGAATTGGTGGAACCAGCGTAGGCCGCCCCCCTGCCCTGCCGCAAGCACACGACCGGGACATTCTCAGCCGGAGCGATGCAGTTGAAAGAATGGGGAGCGCAGCCGCCCCGGCTGCGGTTCGGCGCGCCCTCGCGCCGAACCCGGGCACGTTCGGCCACCCTGAACGGTGCGGTGGTTCGGACGGCTCCCGCCAACCGCGAGGGCGCGGTTGGCTGCGCCCGAGGCGGGCGCGCTCCCCAATCCCAAAGTCATCGTTCCGGTTCAGCCAGACGCATCACGGCGCGGCATCCCGATCGACCACCTCCTTGGGCAGCAGCAGTTCCTCTGCGCTGCGGGCGAGATACGGCGGCACGGTCATCAGCATGCGGTCGCCGGAACATTGCTCGAAGCGCCAGAGCTTGCCGTCCTCGCCCAGCGGCACGGGGACATTGAAGAAGCCCGGCTTGGCCTCGAACTTGTGCGCGACGCGACCGCTGGCATCCCGCAGCATGCCGACCCCCTCGCTAAAACCGCCCACCGACCTGGTGCCCTTGGGCACGTAGAAACACAGGGTCCAGCGCCCGTGAAAGTTGCCCGGCCGCTCGTAGCTCGACTCCACGGTGAACGGCAGGCCATCCGCCCACGTGGTCTGCGCCCCGCCGCCGCCGCTGATCTCCAGCCGGTGCAGGCCGTTGAACGTGGACTTCAGCTCCACCGGCTGCGCGCTGCGTGTGGGCGGCACCTCCGCGTGGGCGACGGACTTGCCCTCGGCCTCCGCCGCCGGGAACAGCTCGACCCGCGCAGCGCCGCGATTGGCGTAAACGGTTCCCGCCGTCACGCTCACCGCCACGGTGGCGGGCGACTGCTGCAGCCAGGTGAAGTAACGGCGCGGCGAGCGGCTGTAAATGCCCATGGACCCGGGCCGATCCGCCGCCAGCCTCAATCGCGCGGCCGGCACCAGCTCACTGCTGAAGGACACAAGGGTGAAGTCGAGCAGCTTGCGGTTGGCCACGCCGTCGCGGCGCAGCGTGTCCAGCTCGGCACTCGTGAAGGGGGCATTGCTCTTCCAGGGGTTCTTGCCCTCCGCGACGTTGAACCGCGCCTCGGACGGGATGTTCACCGACTTGTCCCGCGCGTCCACATCGCGATACAGCGCCAACGCGTGGACCATCATCGTGCCGCGCATGCGATAGACATGCCGGATCATCTGCTCGAACGCCGCCTGCCGCTGGAGGTCGCGCGCCGTCGAGTAATCGAGCCACAGCTCGACATAACGCGTGTAAAGCGTGAGGTCATCCAGCCGGGCCAGCGTGGCCGGCTCGCGCGTGAGCCCGCGCGCCTCCTCGATCAGGCGATACATCCGGCCCAGCAGATCGTCACAGAGCGGCTGGCGCTTGCCGCCGTCGAGCAGCGCGTAAAACTTCGCCATCGGGGCGCGCGCGGCTCCGAAGCACTGCTCCAGAAAGTCCGCCGTGAGCTCCTCCACGCGCTTCGCCTCCCGCACATCCCACATCATCCGCGCCGCGAGGTAGTAGCCCAGGCCGTTGGGCCCCCAGTTGTCGCTCGACTCGGCGGAGAGGAACCGCGCGGACTGCTCGTGAAAATGCGGGATGGTCCGCCGCAGATACTCGGGGTTACCGCCGCGCGCCGCGCCGGGCAGATCGCGATCCCACGTGTTCACGCTGTAATACTCGCGGATGCCTAGCATCTTGGCGCGCCTGGACCAGCCGGCCATCAACTGGTCCACGGTGAACCCGCCCGTGATGAAGGCCGTGGCCACGCTGATGACCACGCGGGGATGCGCCTGGATGCCGGGCGGCGGCGAATGCTGGTTGTAGGCATACATGCCCACAAACTTGTCCGGGTGCCGGGCCGTGACCGCCTCGGCGACGGCGTTCGCGAGCGTCACCGCGCGATCCGTGACGCTGCCCAGCTTCGCGCACGGTTCGCACTCGCACCAGCCCCCACCGTCGCTGGGGTCCACGGAGACGGATTGCTGCTCGGGATTGGCGGCGAACTGCCTAAGCGCGTCCTCCGCCACCAGCTTGCGCAGGCCGGGATTGGCAATGCAGAACTTCGTGGACTTCCGCTGCCCGCCCACCAGCCCGAGATACTCCGGGTGCGCGGCGAACTCCACCTTGTTGCGGGACAGAATGCCGTCGTAAGCGTGCCCGGTGCTGAGCTCGATGCCCTGCACCGCACGGTTCTTCTCCGACCAGTCCCGGTAGGGCTCCTTCGCGTAGTCCCACGCGCCATAGCCATACCAGATGCGGCGCGAGTGATACGCCGGCCGCTCAAAGGCCTCCACTTCCAAGGCCAAATCCGCCCGGCGCGGCACGATTTCCCAGTTGCGGCCGGGGAAGAACTGCCGGTGCCCCAGCCGGTAAAGCACATCCCACACGGCGTGCTTGACCGCCGACTCCGTAGCCCCGATGACCCAAAGCCCCTGCGCATGCGAGCGCAGCCAATACTCCTCGCGGCGCTCGGCATCGCGGGCATCAAACTTGCCCGCCAGCTTCAGCGCGGGGAAATCCTCGACGCGGCCGACGGCGATGCCCGTCGCGCCATCGCCTTCCCGCACCTCAAACTTCGCGCCGCTGATCTGGCCAAGGTAATCCGCGAGCACCTTCGCCACCGTGCGCACACGGTCGGGGGCCTTCGCCGCCACGACCACAGCGTGCGTTGCCTTGCCCTGCGCCGCCAGCTTCGCACTCTCAGCAGACGCCACCCCTGCCAGCAGCAGGACGGCCAGCCACACGATTCTGCACAGGGCGACGGGCATGCCGCGATGGGGATGAAAAAGCATGGTGAGTCGGACGGGGTTCAATCGGTTCAGGATCAAAGTCAAAACGGGTCAGCGCAACAGTCCGCCGTTCGTCTTGAGCCAGCGCTCCGCCTCCTCCCAGCGCGGGAAGGCCTCCGCCACATGCCGCCAGTAGCGCGCCGAGTGATTCATCTCGCGCCGGTGCATCAGCTCGTGGACGCAAATGTAGTCGCGCACGAAGTCGGGCGTCTGCACCAGCCGCCAGTTCAACGACACCGTGCCCGACCGGGAGCAACTGCCCCAGCGCGACCGCTGGTTTCGCACCGTGACGCGCTGGACGGTGACTTGGAGCGACACGGCAAGTTCGAGCAGGCGCGGCGGCAATTCCCTCGCCGCGAGCCGCCAGAGGTGGCGCTCAACGGCAGGGCGCAGGTTGGTCGCCGTTTGGCGGAGCGCGACGGCTTGGTCCGCGAACTTGACGATGCAACCGCGCGCGTGCGTCTCCAGTTGCAACGCGACGCGCTCACCGCGAAAGAGAATCTCCGTCCCGTGCTGCCACTCGGTCGCGTGGCGGGAGCGTGGCGGCTTCGCCAGTTGTTTCTCCAGCCACTCTGTCTGCCGCTGAGCAAACGCAAACGCC
>Ga0255093_1000946_pt1 | contig 11780 bp, 7 predicted proteins | sample Colum_Law_RepA_8_2_FD_188437 | JGI IMG/M metagenome (GOLD analysis project Ga0255093, IMG submission 188437) | Freshwater microbial communities from Columbia River, Oregon, United States - Colum_Law_RepA_8d | ecosystem: Environmental > Aquatic > Freshwater > River | place: USA: Oregon | collected...
CTACGGGTGGGGCGTTTGGGGTGTGTTCCCGGGCTGAAGCCCAGGCTACGGGTGGGGCGTTTGCGGTGTGTTCCCGGGCTAAAGCCCAGGCTACGGGTGGGGCGTTTGCGGTGTGTTCCCGGGCTGAAGCCCAGGCTACGGGTGGAGCGGTTGCGATGTGTTCCCGGGCTGAAGCCCAGGCTACGGGTGGAGCTTTTGGGGTGTGTTCCCGGGCTGAAGCCCAGGCTGCGGGTGGAGCGTTTGCGATGTGTTCCCGGGCTGAAGCCCAGGCTGCGGGTGGAGCGTTTGCGGTGTGTTCCCGGGCTGAAGCCCAGGCTACGGGTGGGGTGTTTGCGGTGTGTTCCCGGGCTGACGCCCGGGCTACGGGTGGAGCCGGCCCCGGGGTGGGCTGCGACGATGGGGACTGCCTGCTCCTGACAAAGAACGCTCAGGTTCCGCCGGCACCACTACTGAATGATTGACAACCTGAGATTCCGGGGAAACTCTGAGAATTGCGTTGCGAATTCATGATTTGTTGTTGTGGCTCTGCGAATTTGGCAACTGATGTGGCGGCTGTGGCAGAATATGCCGATGTAGTAGATCAGGGATCGTGGCGAATTGACTGGGGATACCTGGGCTGTACGGCCGTCGTTGACGTTTGGTTGCAAAAAAGCCACTGCTTTTGCGGTGTTTTTTTTGACATTCAGGTATCTACCTGTAGGCTCAGACGTGGTAATCCTTCAGGGGGGCGCGTTGGTGGTTTCAGGTGATTGCTCCCTCGCGACAATGTCCGTTTACCGACGGTGTGGAATGTCGGTGCACGCTGTTCGTTGTCGGGATTTCCCAATCTTTATTGAATCCTTAGTGGATATCGCCGGTTTCCTTTGCAAAATGGAAATGATGTTCCGCTGTTGACCTGTGCTCACCGCGGGTTGACTGCTTTTTTACGGAGTGCTTGCAAGTGTCGACAGTTTCCACTGAAAACCAGATCGCCATGCCTCAGACCGAGGACACCAGTGGCGGTCTGGACATGATTGGTTTCCTGCGTCGCCGCAAAAGTTTCATTATTCTGTTCGCGGCGCTGGGCACTGGTGTAGGCTACATGCTGCTGCAGCGGCAGGTGCCCCAGTATCGCTCGGAAGCCATGGTGCAGGTGATTCACCGCGCCGGGGATGCTCGTGTGCGGTCGATGATGGCGGAAAAGGACCTGACCGACGCCAACTATGTGCTCCGCAGCGAGCGAACTTTGCAGAAGGCGTGGCAGAAGCACAGTTTGAATTCGCGACCGTCCCTCAGCGGTTTGTCCGAAGACGATGCAATCAACATGATTGCCGGGATGCTGTCAGTGACTCCGCGTTCGGCGAATGTTTTGACCATCGCCTGCACCGGTGGAAATCCGGAGGACATCCGTGATATTGCCAATGCTGCCGCCGACGAGTACGTCGAGGCACAGCGTGAGAACTACAAAGACGCCAGCGAAGAGGTCAAGGGGATCCTCAGCCGGGCACGCGATGAATTGCATGAGCAGTTGAAAGAGGCCGAGCAGGAATATGCCCGGTTTCGCGAAAGTTCGAATCTGACCACTGATGGCGAAAATCCGCACCGCATTCGTGCTCGGGCTGCGGAGCAGCAGGTCTCCAGCTACGAGCTGGAAAAGACCATCCTGAAGGCCGAGTTGAATGCCATTCATGATGCGATTCAGAAGGGCGGGGCGCGGGAGGCCATTTTGCTTCTGATTGGCAAGAGAGACGAGATCGGGGGCACCACGGCTGTGACCGGAGGCGGTGATCCCACGACTCAGGCCTTGTTCCCGCTGATGCTTGAAGAGGCACAATTGGCCACAGAACTGGGGTCCGGGCATCCCAAATTAAAGATGATTCAGTTGAAAATGCAGATGATTCGGGACCACATGAAGGAGATGGCGGGACTTGAGAAGGACCCCAATGCTCCGGAAGAAAAGCCCACGGATTTTCTGACCTTGTACATGAAATCCATGGACCAGCAGCTGCAGATTCTGGAACGGCAGCAGCAGGAGGTTCAGGTATTGGCCACCAATGACGATGCTCTTGCTCGCAAGCTGATGCTGGAGGAGATCGAGGACAAGCACAAGAAGGCGAATATCGAACGACTCGGACAGCTCTTCAATAATACCTCTCAGGCCATCAGTGAAGTTCACATGAATGCCGGCATGGGGGGGGTGACGGCACTCGTTCTGCAGCGCGCTCGAACCGGCATCAAGATCTCGCCGGTCATGGAGCGATTCCTCGGAATGGGCGCGTTGCTGGGGGCCATGGCGGGACTCGGCATTGCCTACCTGATCGAAATGGCTGACCGCTCGTTCCGCAAACCTGAAGACATCATTCGGGAATTCGGTGTGCCGATCATGGGACATATCCCCTTCATGACAGAGCAACGCATGAAGATCAGCTCCGACGGTAACAAGTTCGACCGCTCGGCTATTACTGTGCACTTGCCACGGTCGCGTCCGGCTGAAGCTTTCCGAGCGATCCGCACGGCAGTGTGCTTCAGTGCAATGGCGGGTGAGCATCGTGTGATTTCGGTTACCAGTCCGGCGGCGGGTGACGGCAAGTCGACACTTGCACTGAATCTGGCGGTCTCACTGGCACAGTCCGGAAAACGCACCGTGCTCCTGGAAAGTGACCTGCGGCGACCCAAGGTGCACAAGTTGACCGGAGTTGATAACAAGGTCGGTGTGGTCGATATTCTGCGAGGGGCAGCGGAAATTGAAGTGGCTGTGCAGACGACGCAGGTGCCCGATCTGTTCATCATCCCCTGCGGCAGCCGCCCGAAGGACCCGGCAGAACTTTTGGCTCGGCCGGAATACGAGACACTGCTTGAGGATCTGCGATCCCGGTTTGACTACGTGATTGTGGATACGCCGCCGATTCTGGCTGTGACGGACCCGGCTGGGGTGGCAGCTCGTGTGGATGGTGTGATCGTCTGTATGCGTCTCAGCCGCCATACTCGCGATCTGGGCAAACGTACCATTGATTCGCTGCGAGACATCGGTGCAACCGTGTCCGGTGTGGTGATCAACGGGGTTGAAGAGCGGGATGCCTATGGTTATGGCAACTACCGCTATTCCGACTACCGGTACTACTACAAGAGCTACAATTACAAGTATGGCTACGGTTACGGTCGCTACGGATCCTACAACTCATACACCAGCAAGGACGGCAGCGAGTACTTCCCGGATGAGAACCAGACGGGTGGCGTAGCCACCGCAGGATCGGCCCAGTTGCAGGCGATCGCCAGCAAGTCCGAGTCGGCGGAAGAAGCTGGAAAAGCCTGATTCAGCAAATTCTCCTGAGTTCAGCAACAGGGCGTCCCCTCATGGGGGACGCCTTTTTTTGTTGACCTGCCGGGTGCGTGCAGAGAACTTTCCTGTTCCAAAGGAAAGATGTTTCACCGGCACAGGTCACGTGGCTGGTGTCAGGCTGGGGCAACGCAAAGTTACATCAGGCACAGTCGGAAGATTCCCCCGGGACGTCCTGATTCCCCCGGATCGCTGCATTACGTCGGTATTTCCTGCATTTTACTACCCTGCGGCCGATATAATCCTCAGGGTTACCGTCACCCACGGGGGCGTAGCATGCGCCTGCCGCCTGACCCACCGTTTCACGATTCAACTGTCTACCGCTGTTACTCATGAATCCTGGAAATTCCGGTTCTGCTCATCGGCCGCGCATTGTCTTCATGAATCGGTCCTACTGGCCCGACATGGAAGCCACCGGGCAACTGTTGACACAGCTATGTGAAGCGTTGACCGACGAATATCAGGTTGAGGTCATTGCGGGTCAGCCCAACAGTCTCTCTGCAGATACTCCTGCAGACTGGAAACAGCAAACTGTCCATAACGGCGTGCGTATCCACCGGCTCAGACATCTGCAGTTGCCGAAACGCAGTCTGCTGCTGCGGATGGCCAACTATGTCAGTTTCCAGTGGGCGGTTCGCCGAATGCTGAAACGCATCGGCCAACCGGACGTGCTGGTTTTTGAAACAGATCCCTTCACGCTCGCGCAAGAGGCAGGGCGGCTGATGAATCGCCACGCGGTTCGTGTTGTGGGTTATCTGCAGGATATCCACCCGGATGTCGGTGTGGCACTGGGGCGATTCAAAGAGAACAGTTTCATTAAGAATCTTCGCCGCGAATTATTCGCCATCTACCATCGCTGTGAACGCATGGTGGTGCTCAGCGAAGACATGCGTCAGTTGCTGCTGGAAAATGGACTGTCCCAGCAGCAGGTGCAGGTGATTCCCAACTGGGCTGATGTGCAGCGGATACAGCCGCTGCAGGGACCAAATGCCTTTCGCCTGAAACACGGTCTGCAGGACCGGTTTGTGGTTATGTACTCGGGCAACTTCGGCATGACTCAGCGGCTGGACCAGTTTGTGCTGGCTGCAGCCCAACTGGTGGATGACCCGCGAATTCAATTTGTGTTCGTCGGGCGTGGTTCACTTGAGGGCCAGTTGAAGCAGCAGGTGCAGGACCTGGGCCTGCGGAATGTGACAATCACCGGTTACCAGCCCCTCAGCACACTGAACGTCAGTCTCAATGCAGCCGACCTGCATCTTGTCCCGTTAACGGCCCAGTTGATTCGCTGTCTGATGCCCAGCAAGCTGTACGGAATTCTGGCTGCCGGTCGACCGCTGCTGACAAATGCTCCGGAACAGTCCGAACTGCATCAATTGACTGTGCAGAATCAGGTGGGGCTGGTTGTTCAGCCTCAGCGTGTCGATCAGATTGTGCAGCAGATTCGCTGGGCGGTTGATCATCCTGAAGAGCTGCGGCAGATGGGCCGGAATGCCCGGCAACTGGCGCTGCAGCGGTTTACCTTTGAACACAGCCTGCAGCAGTTTCGGCAGATGCTGACTTCCGTGCTGGCCACTCCGGCCCAGCATACCAACTGCCAGTGCTGTCGTCCGAAGGCCACCGCACCACCGCTTCCGGCCAGCGACAATGTATCAGGCCGTCAGGTCTGACGCCCACTTTCATCCGCTGTGATCCATCCTGATCTGTGGCTCAAAAAATCCCGCATTCCTCCACGTTTCGTGGTGTCCATTCGTGGTTCAAAGCAGACTCCTGAATTTCGTGAAACTGAAGTATGACGCCTGATCAAACTGTGTATGTGGCCGGTCACAATGGAATGGTCGGATCCGCCGTGGTGCGATTGCTGCAGCGGCGGGGTTTCCAGCGGATCATCGTGCGTGATCGCCGGGAACTGGACCTGACGGATCAACTGTCGGTGCAGCACTTTTTTCAGGCACAGCGTCCTGACATCGTGGTATTTGCCGCCGCAAAGGTCGGCGGAATTCTGGCAAATAACTCGTATCCCGCCGAATTCCTGTATCAGAATCTGGCGATGGCTTCCCACGCGGTGCATGCTGCATGGCAGGCCGGAACGCAGCGATTTCTGTTTCTGGGCAGCACCTGCATCTATCCTCGCATGGCGCCCCAGCCAATCTCAGAAGACAGTCTGCTGACGTCGTCTCTTGAACCCACCAACGAAGCTTATGCGATTGCCAAGATTGCCGGGCTGAAACTGTGTCAGTTTTATCGAAAACAGTACGGGGTTCTGTTTCATTCCGCCATGCCGACAAACCTGTATGGCCCAGGTGACAATTACCACCCCGACAACAGCCATGTACTGCCGGGACTGCTGCGACGCTTTCACGAAGCAAAGCTGGCGGGATTGCCCAGCGTCCAGATCTGGGGCACTGGTAGTCCACTGCGTGAGTTTCTGCATGTGGATGATCTGGCGGCCGGGATCCTGCACCTGCTGGGGCTGACGGAGCCCCCGGATCTCGTCAACATCGGCAGCGGCGTGGAAATCAGCATTCTGCAGTTGGCTCAGCTCGTGGCCCGTACGGTTGGCTACACCGGACAGATCACTCATGATCTGTCGAAGCCCGATGGGACTCCGCGCAAGCTGTCCGACATTACTCGAATTTGTCAGACCGGCTGGTCGCCACAGATTTCGCTGGAAGCGGGACTGCAGCATGCCTATCAGGATTTTCTGCAGTCAGTGGAAAGGCAGACAATTCGTTCGAATTGAGGCCCGGTGACGTCGGGGACAAAAGCAGGGGTGGGGCATTTGCCCGGGCTAAAGCCCAGGCTACGGTGATGTACTCGGCGTGCTGTGGTTGAAAACAGCACCCCATTGCCCGCTGGAACCAGTGGCCGCAGGGAACCCACCCGGCCGGCAGCGACGGTCATAAAAAACGCACAATCGCTGTCGTGGCTTCAATTGCTGCAAAACGCCACCGATTGACGCCGGAAAAGCTTGCAAATCTTCAGTTCAGAACGCATTCAGTGTGTCTTCAACAGGGTCTGTAGCATTGCGATTTTCGTTCTTTCCTGCTCAGTTCACTCACCTCCGTACTTGAAGTCGTCAACATGTCGAAATCCGCTTTCATTACCGGGATCACGGGTCAGGATGGGTCCTACCTCGCCGAACTGCTGCTGGAAAAGGGCTACACGGTTCACGGTCTTGTTCGTCGTGCTTCGACGTTTACGACTGGGCGTATCAACCACATCTACGCCGATCCTCATCAGGCCGGAAATCGCCTGTTCCTGCACTATGGCGATCTGACCGACGGTCAAAGCCTGACCAATCTGGTACTGGATCTGGAACCGGACGAAATCTACAACCTTGGGGCGCAAAGCCACGTGCGAGTTTCGTTCGATCAGCCGGCTTACACGTTCCAGGCCACCGGCGGCGGGGCGCTGAACGTGCTTGAAGCTGCCCGGCAACTGAACAAGAAAAAATTGGTCAAGGTTTATCAGGCGTCGTCCAGCGAAATGTACGGAGAAGTGCTGGAAACGCCACAGACGGAAAAAACTCCGTTCCAGCCTCAAAGCCCCTACGCCTGTGCCAAGGTGTATGCGTTCCACCAGACAGTCAACTACCGCAAGTCTTATGACATGTTCGCGGTGAACGGCATCCTGTTCAATCATGAAAGTCCGCGGCGTGGCGAGACTTTTGTTACTCGCAAAATCACTCGCGCAGCCACTCGGATCAAGCTGGGACTGCAGGACAAGCTGTACCTCGGCAATCTGGCCGCCAAACGTGACTGGGGCTACGCAAAGGACTACGTTGAAGGCATGTGGCGAATGCTGCAGCACAGCGAACCGGACGACTTTGTGCTGGCCACCGGCAGAACTCAGACTGTTCAGGAGTTCGCTGACATTGTGTTCGGAATGCTGCAACTGGATCCAAAGCAGTACATCGAAATCGATCCGCGGTATTTCCGACCAGCCGAAGTGGATCTGCTGCTCGGCGATTGCTCGAAGGCACAGGAAAAGCTTGGGTGGACTGCATCCACGTCTCTCGAAGAACTGGCGCGACTGATGGTCGACCACGATCTCGGGCTGGCTCGTGAAGAGGCCATTCTGGCTGCCGCAAGAAAATAGTCACGCTGACGGCTGCAGCCGACGATCCCGGCACTTCCTGAAGAAATCCGGCGTCGCACTGAATCACTAATGATTGCCGGTGATGCGAATAATACCGTTCACACCGGCCATATCGTTCCTGACGGTTGCGTAATCCCGACAAACTCAATCGGATGACTTGCTGCGTAGTTTCAGTTGCCCAATCGTAATTCTCCTACCAGGTTAAGCAGAGACTCTGAACTGTCTCAGGTTCGGCTCAGCACACAAAATGACAGTGAATCGTTGTCAAAACGGTCCACTGGCGTGATCTGGCAGGTATCGATGGCCACAGTTGACAAAATCCCTTTCAACAAGCCCTTCATTGCCGGCAGGGAACTGTTCTACATCGCTCAGGCCGTGACCTTCGGCAATCTCAGCGGTGACGGTCACTTCACGAAAAATTGCGCACATTTGATGCAGGAGCGATTCGGTATTCCGAAGGTTCTGCTGACGCCGTCATGCACCGCGGCCCTCGAGATGGCTGCTCAGTTGTGCGACCTCGGCCCCGGTGATGAAGTCATCATGCCGTCCTACACGTTTGTCTCCACCGCTTCCGCTTTTGTTCGCATGGGGGCCACCCCGGTCTTCGTTGATATACGGCCCGATACGCTGAACATCGATGAAGCCCTGATTGAAGATGCCATAACAGAACGCACCAGAGCCATCTGTGTGGTGCACTACGCGGGTGTAGCCTGCGAAATGGACCGGATCATGGCAATCGCTCGCGGACACGGTCTGCGTGTGGTTGAGGATGCGGCTCAGGGCGTCAACTCGTGGTACAACGGGCGAGCCCTCGGTTCCATCGGTGACCTCGGCTGCTACAGTTTTCACGAGACCAAGAATTACATCTGCGGTGAAGGCGGGGCGCTGTGCATCAACGATCCACAACTGATCCAGCGGGCTGAGATTATCCGGGACAAAGGGACCAATCGGCAGCGATTTTTTCGCGGTGAAGTCGATAAGTACACGTGGGTGGATGTGGGCTCGTCATACGTCCCCAGCGAAATCTGCAGTGCGTTCCTGTACGGACAACTGGAAGAGATGGATCGCATCTCTGACCGCCGTCAGGAAATTTACCTGCGCTACCTGCAGGAACTTTTGCCCCTGCAGCAGCAGGGCCTGCTGCAACTGCCGGAAATCCCCGAAGGCTGTACCAGCAATTACCACCTGTGCTTTGTGCTGTTGCCCACCCAGACACTGCGTGATGAGCTGCTGGAATATCTGCGTTCGCTGTCGATCCGGGCCGTTTTTCACTACGTGCCGCTGCACAATTCCCCCTGCGGCAGTCAGTTCGCCCCGGGACTGCACCTGCCGCAGACGGAACAACTCAGTTCAAGGCTGATTCGCCTGCCGATGTACTACGAACTGTCTGCTGCCGACCAGCAACTGGTGATCGACGCCGTGCGAAATTTCTGTCTGTCCCGCGTCAGCGTCCCGATCTGAATGCGGAGTTCCGGTGGAACTACAACCATTGACATGGGACTCGCAGTTTCTCGGATACTCCGTTGCCCGGATCTCCGCAGTCGGCAGCCTGCCGCCGCTGGCCGAGGTGCGACGTTGTATGACAGAGCAGGGGATTCGTCTGGCCTGCTTCGCCGGGCATACGCTGCAACCGGGCATGGCTGCGTGTTTCGTCGTGACGCAGTTGGAACTGCGAGCAGCGCTGCCGGATGCCTGTCCGGCAGACTCGGACACTGTCGCACAGCCAGCTCTGCGTTTTTTCGACACCTACGGCACCGCCGATGCTGACCTGACCCTCCTCGCACGGCAGGCCGGCTGGGGCTCACGGTTCCGGCTCGACCACGGTTTCGCTCCGGAAGTCTGTGACGAAATGTACCGGATCTGGCTGCAGCGCAGTTGCTTCAGGGAGATTGCCGATCAGGTGCTGATTGCGAAGCTGGGAAGTGTGCTGGCAGGCATGATCACGGTTCGGTTCAGCCAACCCGTGGCACGGATCGGTCTGGTCTCGGTGACACCGCACCTGCAGGGGCACGGGATCGGACGTCAGTTGCTGCTGCAGGTGCTGCGGGCAGCGTCGCTGGCTGGCTGCACAGAGCTCGCCGTGGTGACACAGGTGCAGAACCTCGCGGCGGTACGCTTGTACCAGTCGGCCGGGTTTCGTCCGTTTGAAATGCTGCACTGGTATCACATTCGCGTACAGGAGCAGTCAGTTTGACACAGCCCATTGAAATGCCGCTCGCCGGCAGGATTTCCGTGGTGATCCCTGTGTACGGCTCCGGCAATTGTCTGGCCGAACTCATCCGCCGCGCGGATACGGCCTGCCAGACTCTCAGCCACGCTCCAATCCAGTTCGTGCTGGTGGACGACAATGGTCCCGGCGATGCATGGGCCGAGATCTGCAGACTGGCTGCCGCCCGAGACCAGACTTTGGGGATCCAGTTGATGCGCAACTTCGGGCAGCACAATGCCATCATGTGCGGCTTCAGGTACTGCAGCGGAGACGTCATCATCACCATGGATGACGACCTGCAGCACCCTCCGGAATCTCTGCCAGCCCTGATGGAATCACTCCGGCTGCAGAACGCCGATCTGGTGTATGGGAATTACGACAGCAAGAAGCACGCCGCCGGCAGAAATCTGGGATCCGCGGTGATCAACTGGTTCTTCCGGCTGGTGTTTCGAGTTCCGGTCACACTCACTTCGTTTCGCTGCATGCGGCGTGAACTGGTGCAGGCCGTACTGCGTTACGACCTCAACTTCACCTTCATTGACGGGTTGCTGGCCTGGAATACCAGCCGCATCGGCTCTGTCATCGTACCGCATTCGGCCCGCCACGACGGCCGTTCAGGCTACACGCTGCGGAAACTGTTTGTGCTGGCGATGAACATGTTCACCAACTTTTCGCTGCTGCCGCTGCAGATGGTGTCTCTGCTGGGATTGGTGGCCGCCGGTGGTGGACTGTTTCTCGGCTTCTGGTACCTGATTGCAGCCCTCATGAATTGGCTGGTGGTTCCCGGTTACGCGTCCATCATCGTAGCGGTGCTGGTGCTGGGCGGACTGCAATTGCTCAGTCTGGGGGTCATCGGCGAGTACATTGGTCGACTGCACCTGAACGTCAATCGCAAGCCGCAATATGTCGTTCGTAAGTCGACCGGTTGTACGGAAACGGTTCAGGTTAAGTGATCCGGATCGAAGCCGTATGTGCCGCCGTACATGCGTTTGTGAGCCGCATGGTGCCAGCCAGCGGGTAGCTGTTTTCACTGTGCCGCGAGGGGCTTGAGCGACCCACCGCCGGGTATCGCCGTTCCGCTCACGAGGCCTCAAAAACCCGCCGCTGCCGCTCACTCGCCGTAACCAACCTGCCAGTCGATCGATTACACCGGATTTGACCTCCGGGCAGTCTGTAACGGCACGAGTTGTGCGGACTTTCCCCCACACAACGGAATTCAATTGCACGTTTCGAATCTGCAGGGCATGGATAGTTCTGAATTCCCTCCACCCGCTGCTGCGTCGAGCCAGTGGTCAGCGTTTTATGACTGCACCTCAATTCACTGTCGTCACACCCTGCTACAGGACTGCAGCCTGCATCCCGGAGCTGTATCGGCGACTGGTGTCGGTGTTTGCCCAACTGGAAGCGTCGTTTGAACTGATCTTTGTGGACGACGGCAGCCCGCAGAACGACTGGCAGCAGATCGTGACGCTGGCTCACACAGATGCTCGAATTCGCGGCCTGCAGCTCAGCCGCAACTACGGACAGCACTTCGCTATTCAGGCGGGACTGCGGCATGCCACCGGTGACTGGGTGATCGTGATGGATTGTGACCTGCAGGACCCGCCGGAGGCGATTCCGGACCTGTTTCGCGCCGCAGCACAGGGAGCTGATCTGGTTCAGGCACGTCGCAGTCTGCGACAGGACACGTGGCTGCGTCGAACGGCATCCCGCTGGTATTGCCAGGTGTTCAATTTTCTCAGCGAACGCAGTATGGATTCCGGCGTAGCAAATTTCTGCCTGATGAAACGGGATGTGGCAGCCGCCGTAAGTCTTTTCTGCGAACGCAATCAGAATCTGCCCATGTTTCTGGAACTGGTGGGGTTTCAAAAGCAGGTGGTCGACGTGCCGCACAGCAGCCGGTTTGCGGGCCACAGCGCCTATTCGCTGGCCCGCCTGTATCGGCTGGGGCTTGGGGTCATGGTGGCACATTCCAACCGCCCTCTCAGGCTGTCCATCCAGTTTGGCCTGCTGTTGTCAGCCGGGTCGGTGCTGTTTGGTCTGTTTACCCTCGGCCGTTACTTCTGGCTCAGTTCTGTCCCGGAAGGCTGGACAACACTGGCCTTGCTGCTGTGTTTTCTCGGAGGCCTCGGGTTTGCCAACCTCGGGATCATCGGC
>Ga0255093_1000949_pt1 | contig 11776 bp, 7 predicted proteins | sample Colum_Law_RepA_8_2_FD_188437 | JGI IMG/M metagenome (GOLD analysis project Ga0255093, IMG submission 188437) | Freshwater microbial communities from Columbia River, Oregon, United States - Colum_Law_RepA_8d | ecosystem: Environmental > Aquatic > Freshwater > River | place: USA: Oregon | collected...
AAGCGTATCTGTCCCCGCGCTCGTGCCTTCGGTGAGAGTGTCTGCTTCCGCCGTCAAGGCGGCCGCGAAGACATAGTTATCATCTCCCGATCCGCCAACGAGTGAATCATCGCCGCTGCCACCGGTCAGCCGGTCGTTCCCGGCATTTCCCGTCAGCGTATTCGCCAGTAAGTTGCCCGTGATGGTGTCGTTGCCGGAGCCACCGACGACATCTTCAATCACACTGCCAGCATTCAATTTCAGCGAGCGATTGGTATGCACCGTCTGCATAATCGATGTCTCGAGACTGCACATGACATCCGTCGTCAGTGAGCTGAACGACAGCCTGTCCGTGCCCCCACTTGCAGCTTCTGTCACCGTATCCGCTTCCGCTGTCGTTGCGGTCGCAAACACATAGCTGTCATCTCCCGATCCCCCAACCAGAGAATCATCACCGCCGACACCGTTCAGCTTGTCGTTCCCGGCGTTGCTCGTGAGTGTATTCGCCAGCGAGTTGCCGGTCAGGGTGTCGTTGCCGGAGCCACCGACGACATCTTCAATCACACTGCCAGCATTCAACTTTAGCGACCGATTCGAATGCACTGTCTGGACAATCGATGTCTCGAGACTGAGCATCACATCCGTCGTGAGAGTGCTGAACGACAGTGTATCCGTGCCTGCGTTTGGAGCCTCAGCCACAGTGTCCGCTTCTGCTGTCGTTGCGGTCCGAAACACATAGCTGTCATCTCCCGATCCGCCAGCCAGGGAATCATCACCGCTGCCACCGTTCAGCCGGTCATTTCCGCCGTTGCTTGTCAGCTTATTCGCCAGCGCGTTGCCGGTCAGGGTGTCGTTGCCGGAGCCGCCAACGATATCTTCAAACACACTGGAGGCATTCAACTTCAGTGACCGATTCGCATGCACCGTCTGAACAAACGATGTCTCCAGGCTGAGCATCACATCCGTGGTCAGTGAGCTGAACGAAAGTGTATCCGTGCCTGCGCTCGGAGCTTCAGCCACAGTGTCGGCTTCCGCTGTCGTTGCGGTCGCAAACAGATAGGTGTCGTCTCCTGATCCGCCAGCCAGAGAATCATCCCCGCTGCCACCGGTCAGCTTGTCGTTGCCGCTCCCGCCATTGATCACGTCTCCATATTCACTTCCGTGAATAGTGTCGTCACCGTTATTCCCGCTGATGGTGATTGACGTACACATTGGGAATGAAGATTTTGTTACAGCGTTCAGATTGATGATATTGTTGCCAATACCACCATTCACCACGATGGAATAAACATCAGCTGAGCTGACGTTGGCTCCGGCGTTCTGAACCACGATACCATTGACCACGACATGCTGATTTGCATCCGAGGAGATCGTCAGCGATTCAGATTCTGTGGAAGAGACATTAAGCGAATGAGCAATTGCGTCATAACTGGCCGTGGCGCTCAGCAGGACTCTGGATTCCAGTTGCATGGAAATATTCGCCACTCTTCCGAGTGGCTTAACGCGACTTCTCCGCGAAACGCGTGTGCAACCCGCGGATGCTCTCAGTGATTTCAGCCAGTTAAAACTAATCATTTTCCAACTCCGGTTCTGTATAAACTTGTATCAATGCGATGTCTGCTGAGCCCTGGAGAATTGATCTCACGGTTGGTTTCAGCGGTGTCGTTTTCTTGACACGGTCGAACACTTTGCTCAATCAACTCTGCGGAGAAGAATCTCCGATCTGTTCGTCTTCCCAATTTGATTCTCATTCGCATTCTTGATGGTTTGCTTTTCACACTTATCAGTTATTCAAAGTAGCAGCATTGGCGAGATTCGTCCGCCAATTTTTTTTCCCACTTCGTGCCCCATCGTGAATTCGAGAGCCAGCGTTCTGATTCCGATTGCGTGATGACATTCTGCTACTTCCGTTGATATCGTTCACAACACTGGCAACGAGTAGTGAAACCTCTCCAGAGACGTTCCGAAACCCCTCGTGCTTTGAGGCGATTTATTCGCACGATGATCAGTTGTTTCTGCTTGGGACTGACCGGAATAAAGCATGAAGGATGCGATTATGTTCGGCTCCGAATCGCCGAGACTCATAAGCCCGAGTACATTCATTAACAGCCCTGGTGGGGCTTTTGTACAGAACCTCTTTCTGGAAGTTCTGCGTGATAGGGATTGTCCTTTTAGGACGCGATGGCTCTCCTTCCGAAGTTCAGCACGATGCCCTTCGTCTGATGCGAAAGGGCAATCACTCCGAGTGCACTCCGGCTTCTTTCAAGCGAGAGTATTTCTGCTAGGCATACGTAACGATGCTGCAGCGATGAGTCCGTGGCAACTTCACAAGCGACGCTCGATAGTCTGAACAGCACGCCGTCCGAACCGGTCTCCGGTTCTGTTATGCCGGTGTTGTTGCCGGTGGTGCAAGAGTGTCCTTCCATTGCCAAGGCGAGAGTTTTGACATTGGCAACGGCGATGAAGTCTCGCTAATTCTGCTGTTCTACAACGGTCATGACCGCAGCCTGAGTTACTGGATGGCTGCAACGCGGCAAGTGCGTCGGCAAAATCTCGCAACGGACAGTTCAGCGACACGAAGAGATTTCACTGCTTGTGGTGACTGCCAGCCGTAGTGTTGAAGCGTTTCGACTTGCACTTCAACGTTGAAGTTAATGCAGCAACGCTCGGATGGGTGCCGTCGCGGATTGGGTCCCCACGACCTGATGATGGCAAACCACACCGCCTATTCCGTCACTCCCATTCAACTGAGCGGGATGCGGAACTCCCAATCATTTGCTCGTCGACACGACGGTTGGCCATATGGCTTATTCCGCTTTTATTCGGGCACTCATCATTTCGATGGGCGGCTTACCGGCGAGGCGTCCGGCTGACTATCGAAAAGTGGCATCGACTTCTGTACCGATTGGTACACCCCCCAGCCCAAAGGGACTGCAATCCAGATCCATGCAGAGATGAGAAAAAGCTTTTTCATGTAGCCAGGCTTAAGGAGATTCAACGCGGTGAAACTTGGGATGAACTGGTCTAACCAGAAGGTTGGCGATCAGGCCGATGATTAACAAACCTGCCATCACGTACATGGTGGAATTGTACGCCTCGGCTTTGGGCACACCGGCTTCAATCTTTGACGTCGAGATGTAGTTGACCAGACTGGGCCCCAGTATTGCAGCCACAGACCAGGCCGTGATGAGCCGTCCGTGGATGGCACCAATTTGGTAAGTGCCAAACATGTCGCGAAGATAGGCGGGGATTGTTGCAAAGCCACCACCATACATTGTGATGATGACAGCGGTCACCATCACGAAGTACGTCTTGTTCTGTGTGTGCTGTGTCCACGGGACGAGGCAATACAAAATCGCCCCGAGCAGAAAGTAAATGCAATAGACGGCTTTGCGTCCGATCGTGTCAGAGATGGACGACCAGACAAATCGGCCACCCATATTGAAGATACTGAGAAGTCCTGCAAACCCACCACCGACGGTCGCACTGACACCGAACATGTCGGAACACATTTTCGACGCCTGACCGAGAATCCCGATTCCAGCGCTCACGTTCATGCAAAGCACCACCCACAGACACCAGAACTGCGGCGTCTTCCATGCGACATCTACGGCAACATTCGCATTCGTGATCATCGAATTGACGTGCTTCGTGGGCTGCCAGCCTTCGGGCTTCCATCCCTCCGGCGGGACTCGGACGATCAGTGCTCCGAACATCATGGAGATCGCGTAGAGACAAGCCATGACCATGAATGCTTCCGCGACGCCAACAGACGTGGATGACTTAAAGTAATCCATCAGTTTGACGCCAAGAGGAGCACCGATGAGAGCCCCTCCTCCGAACCCCATGATCGCCATTCCGGTCGCCATTCCCGGCCGATCCGGGAACCACTTGATCAGTGTTGAGACGGGCGAGATATAGCCAAGTCCGAGGCCAATGCCGCCGGTGAAGCCGTAACCAATGTAAAGCAGCCAGAGCAACTTCAGCTTCACGCCGATGGATGAGATGACCAGACCGCCACAGAAGCAGAGGCAACTGACCAACATCGTCTTGCGTGGCCCGCTGCGTTCTACCCATTTGCCAAAGACAGCGGCTGACATCCCCAGCATGAAGAGCGAAATTGAATAGATCCAGCCAACCTGAGGAATGGTCCAACCTGCACCGGCTTGTGTCAGAGGAACGTTGAAGACACTGAAACCGTAGACTTCACCAATGCACATGTGGACCGCAATAGCAGCGGGAGGAACCAGCCAGCGGTTAAACCCGGCTTTTGCGGCCGTCGCCTCACGCGAGAGAAACTTCATCATTCAGAGTCCGTTGAAAAAAGCCCGTTCAGAGTTCTCCGATGACGGTGTGTGTCACATTGATTCCATGTCGCGGACTAGCGCGAGCGACCGAGCACCATAACACCCGTTGACAATGTATTCCAGCACAGCAAAGCGTGGTCGGGGACCCTGGTCGAATGAAGTACGGCATTTCCAGCGACAGCAATCTGGCTCTGACGCACGCGTTAAAGACGAAAGCCAGAACGCGGCGAATCTGCGGACATTGCTGACGAAGTTCGATCCGTGCGATGAACCCGTGGTGGATGCGAGTCCAAATGCCTTCGCAGAGAAATCTAACCGTATGCCCCACATTACAGCCCAGGGGCGGCGACATCGAGCGTTAGTGTTCCAGGCCCAAATTGATGTTCTGCAGCATTCACATCGAAGATCTGAAGCAGAACTCGTGCTGCGATGTCATCCATCGCAAAGATTCCAGATTCCACTTCGAATTCGCAAGTCACGATTTTCTCAATTGACAGGGATGAGGGTCTGAAGGTTCCACGGATGCCCTCTGCAGTTATCTACGCTATGCTGGTGGGCTGACTTGTCCCGTCGTTATGAAAGGTGACCTGGAATGACCCTGAACCGAACTCAGCCCGTGTCCATGATTGTCCTTTCCGTACTCCTCCTGTCGATCGGGATTTCTAACGCCGTAGCGCAGGGGCTCACTCAGCCTGATCCAGAATCTTTTCCGCAGCTTTTTCAATGGACGGACGCCTGCAACGTCTATGTTCTGCGAGACGGAGATGCGGCTCTGTTGATCAATCTGGGCAATGGAAGCGTACTGCCAAAACTCGCCGAGATGGGCGTTGCCAAAGTCGAGTGGGTCGTCTTTACCGATCATCATCGTGAAAACTGTCAGGGGTTCGAACGGCTCGATCGTCAAGTCACAAAAGTTGCTGTGCCGGCGGCCGAACGGGAGCTATTTGAGACGCCGAACGAGTTTCGTCGGTGGTACCCAACGCTGGGCGACAAATACTCGGTCTATGGGGCCAGCTACGTCCGTCCACCTCGACTCGCTGTTCCAGTCGATCAGGCGCTCGAAGCCGACAAAACATTTTCCTGGCACGGATACGAACTTCAGTGTCTGTCGACTCCCGGTCATTCCCCCGGTGGAATGACCTATCTGCTGAAGAGTGACAACAGGACGCTGGCCTTCACTGGCGGCCTTATCCATGACGGCGCGAAGATGACGAACTGGTTCGATACCGAATGGGACTATGGGTTCGGGAAGGGTATCGACACGCTGACAGAATCTGTTGCCCTCGTGCTGGAACGAAAGCCCGATCTCCTGCTGCCGTCGCAGGGGCCGGTGATCGCAAATGCTCAGGACCAACTGCGACAGTATGGACGCCGGCTGACTCAGTTCCGCGAACGTTACGTGCGAGGCTATCCCGTGTTCGATACGAACGAGGCGAAACGTGATCCCATTTCGAAACCCACAAAAGTTCCTCTGCTGAATCAGGTCACGCCACATCTGTACAAGCTGAATCACACCATGCAGGGACGAAACTTCTCGATCATCATCTCAGATAACGGTCATGGTCTGGTCCTGGACTGCGGTTTGTTTCCGGAAAAGACTCTCGAAGAAATCGTGGTTGGCATGCGTGCCCATCTCGGTCTGAAGCAGATCGATGCCGTGTGGATTTCGCATATGCATGGCGACCACTTTCTGCTTGGCAAAGTGCTGAAGGAAAAATACGGTGCGGAGGCGTGGACGCTCGATCGCATTGTCGATCGCTGTGAGAATCCGCGTCGCTACGACTACGCGGCCCTGATCAATACCTACGGCGATGGCTTTGACGGCATGAAGATTGAACGCCCAATTCGTGAAGGCGAAGTCATCGAGTGGGAGGGCTATCAGATTCACGTCGACTGGATGCCCGGCCAGACGGAATTCGGCTGCTGTCTCTGGCTGGAGCTCGACGGTAAGAAAATTGCGTTTACGGGTGACAATCTGTTTGGCAGTCCATCCGACGTAACTCAGGACGGGCACGAATGTGTCGTCGCTCGCAACAGTGGAATTCTTGAAGAAGGATACCTGTACGCTGGCGAGTACCTCCGAAAGTTGCAGCCCGACATCATTATGGGCGGCCATTCGTACGTCATGCCGGAGCCAAAGGAATTCATCGAACGTTATACAGCGTGGGCACAGAGAATGATCACGGTCTATCGTGAATTACTGCCCGATCCAGACTACGAATACCGCTTCGATCCTTACTGGGTCTCGGCGTATCCGTATCGAGTTGACTTCAGCGAATCGACCGAACAGACGATTCAGGTCACCGTCCGCAACTTCCGCAGCAAGGAACAGCATCACAACATCAAGCTTGTTCTTCCCAAAGGCGTCACAGCCGTCCCAGCCGTCCTGGAGGGAGTTGTCCCGGCAGAATCCCGAAGCACCTTTCAGGTCAAGTTAACCGCCGATACCGCAAGCCTTGCGCCGGGCCTGCAAATCGTCCCGTTCGACATCACGCTCGACGGTCAACCGTCCGGAGAATTGTTCGATTTTCTGGTGCAAGGCAAAGACTCGAAGCAGCCCTGATCGGAGCCACCAGTTCTCGTTGTCGACTGGCCAATCCACTGGGGTGTGCTACGACTTCTTGCTGAAGTTCTGCAGGGGGAACCAAAGAAAGAGGCCTGACCCCGTTTCGCCCGCCTCGGAAAGTATTCTCGCCTCGAAATGAGGCTCTGGACTCTCATGTCACCTGGTCCGGGACCTTGCATTGACCGAGTTCACTCCGCTGAGCTCCGGTGTGTGCGGCCGGGCTGGCGAGCACAGGCTTGCGAATGAATGAGGAAAAATTGGTTCCGGAAATGGTACGGCTGTGGTAGACTTCAGGTATGATTCAACCTTCCGCCAATTCCGTTGTTGATGAACTGCTGGATCCCGTGGGAAACTGCCTGACGCTGGAGGTCGCTCAGCGATTGGCTGGATTGCGGGCGACGCCGCAGGTCCAGGAGAAACTGGACGCTTTTGCGGACAAATCGTCCGAAGGGACGCTGACGGCGGAAGAACGGTCGGAATATGAAGCCAGCCTCCGGGCCATCAACTTTATCAGCGTACTGCAGTTGAAGGCACAAGCATTGATTTCCCGCACGGCCAGTTAACCGCGATGGCCGTTGATGCTGCCACTCGCCGACTTGTTCGACAGCGTGCCGATGACCGGTGCGAATATTGTCGATGCCATCAGGACGATCAGCCGTTCCTCACGTTCCACATCGAGCACATCGTTGCTCGGCAGCATGGTGGTTCGGACCATGAGTCCAATCTGTGCGTGGCCTGCCACTGGTGCAACCTGCACAAAGGACCAAACCTGACGACGCTGGTTCAGGGTGAATTGGTCGTACTGTTTCATCCTCGTACTCAGGATTGGAAACTGCACTTCGAGATCCGGGGAGATCGAGTTGCGGGTTTGACACCGGTCGGTATCGGGACGGTGGAGCTTCTGAATATGAATGATGAAGATCGCTGTGAACTGCGGCGTGAATCATCGCGGCGGTTCCTGTGATGTAGAGTCATCGGTCGCGGTCTTGCAAATCGCAAAAGGCAAATCGCAAAAAGGGACATTCTACTTTTCCCACTGTGTTGGTCTGCCTCTCGTTCGAAACAAGGCTTCAAGACGGAGCATTACCACTGGTGAGTGTCACCGAATGGAGTGCCTCGATCACGGCTGTGAAGCCCGTTTGTGGGCGAGCAACATGATCAGTCTGCTGCAGCTGAAAACACAGGCTCTGATTTTCACAATGCCGTCGGAGATAAGTTGGTTGCTAGCGTTGCAGCGATGTGATTGGTGCTCATTCTGCATTCATTTGAGTGCCGGTGCTGCTGCTTTGGCGGTGGGAAAAGAAGATGTATATTCCCGTCGGCGGAGCGACGGGTGTACGGTACGCCCGTCGCTCCGCCGACGGGATTCTTCTGGCCACTGCGAGCGTTTAAGCATGGGCGATGCCTTTTCCATTGACGACTTGCGTTTCTTCGAACGGAACGAAGATTTCACGATCGTTTGGAAACATCTGCCTCATTGGACTCAAGCGGCCACGCTGACATTCATCACCTGGAGGCTGGCGGATTCATTGCCTGCGGCAGTGATCTCTGAGTGGCAGTTGGAACGTGATGCCATGTTGAGAGATCTTGGAATTGATCCAGACTCCGATTGGAAGCTCGCTCTTAAAAAGCTGTCGCCCGATCGGCGAGGTCGAATACAGTGGTCGTTGTTCTTCGCATGGGACTGTCGTCTGGATGAAGCGGCAGGATCATGCCTGCTGAAGACACCCGAGTTCTCTAAAATCGTTCTGGACAGCCTGCTCCATTTCGAGGGTGACAGGACAGTTCTGACGGATGCGATCATTATGCCAAATCATGTCCATCTGATCGCAGCGTTCCGAAGTCAGGAGTCAATGTTCGAGCAGTGCACTTCGTGGAAACATTTCACCGCGACGAAGATTCGGAGGATTCAGCGGAGTCGCCTGCCGACGGAGCGACGGGTGTACCGTACACCCGTCGCTCCGCCGACGGGAGAACTCTCCGGCCAGTTCTGGCAGCCGGATCAGTTTGACCATCTGGTTCGAAGCGAAGAACAATTTCAGTTCCTTCGCGACTACATCAGGAAAAATCCTGTGCGGGTGGGTTTAGGTGCCGGGGAATATTTGCATTACTCGCGGGCAATGTGATGCGGCCCGTCGGCGGAGCGACGGGTGTACGTTACGCCCGTCGCTCCGCCGACGGGACCTTGAAATTACTCCAACCGTGTTCATTCCGAACGAAGCGCCAGCAATCGTGGGCTCAGTTCATTCACGCTAAGAAATACAGATTTCGTGGTGGAACTTTTCAGGTTGCTGGGGGAACCCTGTGCAGAGCTGGATGAGGTTTTCAATGATCTTCATTACACCGGTTAATGGATCACAAGAAAGTCTGAAAAGCCAGTGGTCACATTTGCTGGCGACACAGCCGAAACAAAAAAAGCCAGTGTTACCGTTTTGAGCGGTAAAACACTGGCTTTTTTGAGTGCACCCGGTAGGGCTCGAACCTACAACCTTCGGTTCCGAAGACCGACGCTCTATCCAATTGAGCTACGGGTGCGTTTTTGCACCTTGAAGGGGCTCGAAGGGCTGTCGGCCAGAGCTGACAGGTTTCGAGCCGGGCGGAGTTTATCGAAATTATGGTGGCTGGCAACCGACATATTCTCAGTTCCTTTCTTCCGGTTGTATGAGAACCCCCGGAGCCGTACCCTCCCGGAATATTTCGACTCGGTTCTCTCAACATTACCACCCAAAATCTCAGCTACGGCCAATCTCAGCAGGATTTTCGCTATGCACCATGGAGCTGCCAAGGATCTCTCTCTGAAACATGGCCCCATCAGCGATTTGTTCGATTGCGATGCCTCCACGGAACAGCGACAACAATGGAGGCTCTCCGAAGAACAACTGCAGTTCTTTCAGGAAAATGGATACGTCCCCGGGCCTCAGATCCTGAACGCTCGACAGATTGACCATCTGCGGGCAGAACTGGCGATGCTTTCTGAGCCAGGCCATCCGGGGTCAGAATTCTGGTACGAATACAATTCCAACGAGTCAAAGGATCCGTCGCTGGTTCTCTTCCATGCCCTTGGAGCATGGCGAATTGCGATGGGGATGCATGACATTCTCTGGAGTGCTCCGTTCACTACGCCCGCTTCGCAGCTGCTGGGTGGGCCAATTCGATTCTGGCACGATCAGCTGTTTTGCAAACCGGCCATGCATGGCGGTGTCGTGGCCTGGCATCAGGATTATTCCTATTGGACTCGCACAAAGCCGCTGGCTCATCTGACCTGTTGGATCGGTCTGGATGACAGCACCGTTGACAATGGTTGTCTGCATTATGTACCGGGCAGCCATCATTGGAATCTGCTGCCAATCACCGGGCTGGCAGGAGACATGAACGCCATTCAGGGAGTTCTCAACGAAGAGCAATGGGCACAGTTTAACAAACACGTTCCGGTGGAACTGAAAGCCGGGCAATGCGTTTTTCATCATCCGCTGACGATTCATGGTTCATTCGAAAATCGCACGCCCAATCCTCGCCGAGCCGTTGTATTGAACGTCATTCTGGACGGCGTGAAGAGCGATTCCGACAAACCGCTGCTTGAGGGAGTTCCCGTTGTTCCGCCCGGGACTCCTCTACAGGGGCAGTTTTTTCCGATGCTTTATGACCCGCGATGAGATCAGAATAATTCAGAGAACTCGGCCTCCCGCCTGAAGCAGGCGTTGCAAACGGCCCCGGCCACGGCCTTGCGGTCCGACTTTTCCGCCCTATTCCTTCATAGAAATGAGATGTCTTTGGGGGGAAATCCAAATAATTCGCATTAGCGTGGGGCGGTCGATATGATCCCGCGCATCAATTCATCTCTACTTTCTCATTTCGTCTCCAAGCATTTGCATGTCATCCATTGACGAGATTCTGTGTTTGTGCGAAACCCGCATCGGGTATCAATTCAAAGACCGCACACTACTGCGACGCTGTCTGACTCACAGTTCATCAGCGGAAACACGACTCGACTCCAACGAGCGTCTGGAGTTCCTTGGCGATGCCGTTTTGGGGCTCGTGATCTGCGACCATCTGTTTCAGCTCTATCCCGATCAGCGTGAGGGCCAGTTGACTCAGATGAAATCGTATCTGGTCAGCCGTCAGGTTTGCGCGCGAGTTGCCAAGCTGCTGGAGATCGCTCCTCTGATTCTTGTGGGGCGAGGATTGCAGAGTATTCCGGAATCGATCCTTTCAGCCGTGATTGAATCGCTGATTGCCGGTATCTACTTCGATGGTGGTCTGTCGGCGGCTCACGACTTCATTCTGTTCGGGTTTCGCGAAGAGCTGGCGTTGTGCCGACCGCTGGATACAGAAAACTTTAAGAGCCAGCTTCAGGAGTATACTCAACGCGAACTCGGCACGACGCCCGAATATCTGCTGCTGGAAGAGACCGGGCCCGATCATGCGCGTGAATTCGGCGTAGCTGCGAGAGTGAAAGATGCGGTCTTTGAAATCGGCCGCGGTCGCAGTAAGAAGGAAGCCGAACAACATGCGGCTCGACATGCCGTCCTGTCGCTGCAAAGAATGGAATCCGAAGCAAAGCTTGAAATCGCTTGCAGTGAATCGACAACCTGCGAAGAAAATGCCAACGCCCCCGCTGAAGAGAAAGGCTTCGGTGACCAGGCGACCTGCGACATCGTCATGATTCAGGTTGTTGAGCAGGCAACAGAGATTCTGATTTGCCATCCGACGGATGCTGTTGGTGATCTGACAAGTCCCGAAAATTGTCCACAAATGAAGGCAAACGTTTCTGTGAATACTATTGAAGCCGAAGTGTTGTTTCGTCCCGAGTCGGCGGCTCTGCGATTTCTTCCGGAAGGCCCTTATTCACTGGGCAAGGGACGCATGAGCTGGGTCGGAATCCAGCACGGAGCAGATTCTACTGTTGGCTCGATCAATATTCTGA
>Ga0255093_1000950_pt1 | contig 11769 bp, 9 predicted proteins | sample Colum_Law_RepA_8_2_FD_188437 | JGI IMG/M metagenome (GOLD analysis project Ga0255093, IMG submission 188437) | Freshwater microbial communities from Columbia River, Oregon, United States - Colum_Law_RepA_8d | ecosystem: Environmental > Aquatic > Freshwater > River | place: USA: Oregon | collected...
GGTCAGGGGTCAGGGGGGTGTTGTGGCGAGGAATGCGCTGCCGAAGCTCATGTGATCCTGCATGTGGGGCATACAGATGCCTGAGGCGGCGAGGATGATTGGCGGGGCGGTTGGGGTGTTGAGGTTGTGTTGGCTGGCGAGGAGTTCGGGGATGGTGGCTGAGATGGTGTTCCCGGAGTGTTCGAGGTTTGAGAGCACGTGAAGTTGTGGCAGTTCGGAGTGCAGTGCCGCCGTGAAGGCTCGCAGCAGCTTCCCGCTGGGTTGATGTGGGATCAGGGTGGCTGGCGCGTTGGCGGCGACGTGGGAGGAGTGGCAGGCTTCACGAACGGCCTGCAGCATCAGTTCGATTCCGTGCACGAAGACGGCTTCGCCGTGCATGCGCATGACGCAGCGGTGCTGTGTCTGTCCGCGGAACGAGATGGTGCGGGTTTGTTCTGTGCGGAACAGTGGTGCTGGCTGCAGCAGATGGGAAGGTGGAACCGGGGTGTGAGCAGTTCGGAGCCATGAGATGGGGCGGCCGCCGTGTTTTCGAATGATGGTGGCCGTGGCTGCAGCTCCGACAATTCCGCAGAACGCGCGGTCTGCTGCGCAGTGCCAGAGTTCGGGGGTTTCGACATTGAGCAGCAGGATGCGGCTGTCTGCGGGTGAGGTGTGCAGTAGTTGGCAGGCCAGTTGCAGTTGTTGCAGAAAGCCGGTGCAGCCGGCGTTGAAGGTCCGGATGTCGCAGCTGTGCTGGCAGGTGAGTCGGGCATGCTGCTGCAGTTGGCTGGCGAGGCGAGTGACAGCGGAGGGATCGGTGTGGGAGTGGCACAGCAGGGTGGCGTGGAAGTCGGGGAGGCGTCCAAGATTCCGCTGATCGAGAGTGTGAGTGAGTGCGATGGCGAGGTCGAGTGGCTGGATGTCGGGCTGCAGGATCCTGCGTGTGAAGACTCCTGTGGACCGCAGCACTGCAGCGGCACTGGGGAAGCCGGAAGTTGTTGAGCTGGAGTGTGTGTGCAATTGTGACAATTCGCAGATGCGATGATTGTCGAGGATTTCGAAGAGGTCGCAGCGGCTGCTGAGGCTGATGGTTTCAGCGAGGCAGGCGTGGTGTTCTGTGGCTGCTGACGTCACTGGGAACTTTCATGTGTGTGTGCATTGACAGCACGATTCCAGCCGGCGTTATTGAAGCGAAAAACGGGCGGGCCGTCGACAGCAGCTGCTGTGACGGCCCGATTTGAAGGATGTGGTGTCTGTTTTCGAGTCGTGTCACACCTGGATTTCGTAGCCTTTTCGCTGTTCGCGGGCCTGCCACAGTGCGGCCTGGGAATCACCGACAATCTGTTCGGTATCGGGGTCCCACTGGATGGTGCGATCGAGTCGAATGGCGATGTTGGCGAGGTGGCAGACGGTCATTGCGCGATGGTGGCTGTGCACATCGCTGATGGGCTGCGTTCTGTCGGCGATGCATTCGAAGAAGTTCTGCATATGGTTGCCGGGAGTTTTGCCTTTGTAGAGGGTTTTGAGTGTTTCCTCTTTCAGGGGGTTGGTCTGCAGTCCATCCACGGCATCTCCGGTCAATTTGCCGCGGTTGACGAAGATGCGGCCGTTGGTGCCTTCCAGCAGTAGTCCGTTATCGAAGCCGAGGTCATTGGCGGAATCGCGGATGTGCAGGACGGCGCCATTTTTGAAGGAGGCGGTGACGTGGAACTGAGTGGCGGTGTTGTACTGCGACGGGTCGGTGGGCATACCGTCTTTGAAGGCCACGGGGTGCACAGCGGCGACGGGTTCGACTTTGACGGGTCCGGTATTTTCGAGGTTGAAGGCCCATGCGGCGATATCGACGTGGTGTGCGCCCCAGTCTGTCATTTTTCCTCCGGAGTATTCGTACCACCAGCGGAATTCGTAGTGGCAGCGTGAGTTGCCGTAGCGGCCGTTGGTGGCTTTGAAGCGGTAGTCTGTGAGTGGCGCCTGTCCGAGCCACATCTCCCAGTTGAGTTCTTTGGGGATTTCGGCGACGGGGATTTCTCCGCTGGAGGGAGCTCCGCCGATAGCGCAGGTGACGGTTTTCAGATCGCCGATGCGTCCTTCGCGGACGATGGCGACGGCGTGGAGGAAGCGGAGTGCCATTTCTGAGCGTTGCTGTGTCCCGACCTGGAAGACGCGTTTTGTTTCATCAAGGACTTTGCGGATCTGTTTGCCTTCATCAATGGTGAGGGTGAGTGGTTTTTCGCAGTAGACATCTTTTCCAGCGCGGAGTGCATCGATGGCGATTTTGGAGTGCCAGTGATCGGGAGTGACGATGGTGACGACGTCGATATCTTTTCGGTCGAGCAGTTTGCGGTAATCTTCGAACATTTCGACGGATCGTTCGGTTCCGGGTTTGGCCTGTTTTTTGAGTGCTGTGGAGCGACCTTTTTCGACGTGGTTGCGATCGACGTCGCAGACCGCGGCGCAGTCGCTGAAATTCATGGCCTGAGGTCCGACGGCATTCCAGCGATCGCCGGTTCCGATGCAGCCGAGCACGGGACGATCATTGGGGCTGCGGAATGGCGCGGCCATGGAAGAGGGCGCGAACCAGTACGGTGCGGCTGCAGTGGCAAGCGACGCGAGACTGGCGGACTGGAGAAAGTGGCGACGTGTGGGGGTGTTTTTCCGGCTATGTTCAAGACTCATGGCGGGTGATCTTTGCAAGAGTTTGGATTGAGACGGTGCAGAGACGGACAAATGGAAGGATAGACGCTACGCCGATACGGTCAGAATGTCCAGCGATCCTGCTCTCAGGGGGTGGTCTGGACTGTCACCAGTGTTCTGGTCCATTTGGAAACTGCGGAAGACAACCCGGCGTTGATCGTGCATCCCGACGCCCTACGAGGGCTGGGGAAAATAACTTTGATGGTGCATCCTGCGTGCAAAAAGGGGGCAAACGCGGTCAATTGGCGAACGTTCCGCCGCGAGGGGTGAAGCAGGCAATGAGGCGCGATCGCATGCATTGGCTCACTGCACCCTCCCCGCAGCCAGGTTGCCGAAAATAGTCGCACCGAACGTGTTGTACCCAACAATCGACCTACTTCGATGATCACTATGTCCAGCGCCTCGAGTTCAATACCTCGTAGAAAAATGCAGATACCATCCGTCAGTCGGATTTCGATCCGCGATGGGATCGCCTCGACAGTGCCTTCGTCGGCCGTTCGACGAGGGGCCCTGACCGCGGTAGTCGGCACGGCAGCAGTTACTTACAACCACTCTGTTACACGAAACGGCTGGAGGGACTTCCGGCCAGTGAACCCTCCGGTCGCGGAGCGACCTCGGCAGTTGGCAAATCGGTATTCGCTGGGCGCCTCGGGTGACTACCCGCCAGTTTCTTTCGCCAAACGTAAAACGCAGCGACCGACACGCCCTCCCAGTCATATAACTCATCCATGGTCAACTGGGAATCTGCGTATCGCCGCAACCGCTCCTCCCACTCACGCCCCTTGACACCTTCAATGGCTCTCCCCATGACACGCCCTCCACAGAATTCGGTTGAAGACAAACACAAACCGAATCAGTGTGAGGACCATGGCTACAATGGTTGTGGTGTACGGTTACGCATTTGCAACATCCCCAACAGGGTTCAGCCTCCCCGATGAGGAAACTTAGAACGAGATTCTGTGGATTCGAATTCATTGAGAAGGCCGCGGGGACGTAAACAGGCGCCTGCCCCGGTGACGGTCAACAGGTTTTCGAAAGCGCCGCCAATGAACCCGGTGTGCCATCCGGCAAGCCACAGCAATATTAGTTGGGGCTGTCGCCAAATCAATTGCGGATATCTCGTGAAGTTCATGTGTTTGCGGGTTTGAATATTGACCAAACCGACCATGAAGCAGTACTTGGAAGTTGACTTTCCAAGCGGGTTCCCTATACTACCAGGCCTCCGTGTTTGTTTTGTTTTGTGTATTTTCACAAGGAGACTGAAGTGGGTATTTCTCGACGCCAAGTAATCTCGGGCATGATCGCATCGGTCGTGGGCTCAGAATTTGTTCTGGCAGACACCAAAGCCATCAACCCAAAGTGGGTGTGCACAAGAGAGGTTTGGTCATGCCCAGATCCGCCCACCGAGGAAGAGTGCAAACTCCTGTGCTCTGCCGAGGGAGAAGCTTCTCGTTCTGAGGACGTAGCGAAAAACTCGGCCCAAAGAAAGTTTAATGACGTGTGCGCAGACCTCTCTCAGTATACTGTACCTGAGGGGTATATTCTCCGTTTTCGATTTAATTGTCGTCAGGTGGCATTCAGGAATTCCAACTGCAGATTGGAATGTGAAAAGTGTGAAGATTGTCAGGTGACGTGCCGCGCGACATTCCGCGACAAATGCGGCTGCGAACACGCTGCATTGTTTGACGGTCAAGGAAAAACGTTGCGACTGGCGAAAATCGATGCATTGAAACAAGTTCGATACTACGCACGACATTGGCACTTCCGGATCGTGTGTCACACATTCCTTTCCTGACGTCGCGTGAAGAACGAAAGAGGCGATAACTCATCCAGGTATTGCCTCTTTCTACCGATTCATCGCGTCCCCTGACGTGATGCCAAACCGGGTAGTTTCTTCGACGCTGAATGAACGAGAGGGCGCAGCCAATTCCCCAGCGATCACTGCAATCGGCCAGCACTCTAGTGAGTCGGCCGTAAAAAGAAGATATCGTTCATCTGGGCTGGCCACTGGTGATCCGCTACCATATCTTCCGCCTGCTTTTGCCGTGTTCCTGAAGAGGGGGAATCGGAACTGCGTAAGAAGGTCTGCGTTCTGTATGCTGTATTGAGTGATTGCTTCGGCGGATATGCAACGTACTTCTGATGCATTTGCGCCGACTTGGATTCGAATCGCTCCGGGGAGTTTCCAAGCCTTGGTGATGGAATTCGAACCCTGTGCTACTGTGACAAGCGAGATTGCTGTCTCGTTTGTTGAACTACTTGTGATTTCCCCAGTTGCACCTTCGACCAGAACAAAAAGCTGGCCACTTGGCTCGTGAATCGCGACGTCCTTAACGACTCCACCAAGATCTGGTTTGGCAATGACACCAGATTTGAGGTCTGCATTCACGATTTCCTTCTGCTTGGTAACAAAAGTCACAAAACTTCCAGTTTCTTCCCATCTGACTGACGCTGCTGCGACGTCGACCCGGAAACTCTTTTCTACGGATCCGAGCTGACTAACGATAGCATATTCCTGATAGATCTCAGCCCAGTGTGTGCCTTTGGGGTGTACACACAGTCTTGAAGGTAGCGAATTCAACGTCTTGACCCTTTGGGGTGTACCTGCCGTCAGAGGTGTCCACACAAAAAGATCGCGCTGGGCATCAACAAGGAGAATAGCTGAGCCATCCGCAGCGGCATCCGTCAGGCGAACAGGGTTCGAAATGAGTTGCAGCGGGCCGAAGGTTCGCTCGAAAGAGTTATTGGATGTGTCAAAGATCTGAGCGGAACCATTAGCGGTAACAGTTAAAAGATTCGCCGTGCCTTTGACGAATCGGACAATCGAAAGTCTTGCGTCAAATTGGCTCATGCGTTGTGGTGTAAACTCCTTTGTAGGTGAATAGAGGGTGCACTGTGGAGTGTGTTTCTGGAGTAGAACAGCAGGAAAATTGACCGAAAATGGAATAAGGACTCCTGTATACCCCGAAGCTCGATGCAGTAGTTCGAACGACTCGGGGTTTTCTTGCGGCCTTGACACGACCACTCTTTTCTGGAGCCTCCAGCGTTCGCGATTGTTGTCATCTTGACTGGTCTGTTCGCCGTCTTGTTCAAGGCAGATTAGGCAGCTTTTGTAGGTGGCCAGTCCGTAGGTGGGGATGGTATGTACTTTCACTTCGGTGCGCTGTTGAATGTCGTATCGTACTAGTCCAGTATCGGAGGCGATAAATAGAGTGCTTGAGTCGTCGCTCCACGCTGGGTGCGACTGTTGTGATCCAGTTGTTTGGTGTTCCATCAGTTTTTCGTTATCAAGCAGATTGATAATTTGAAACTTCCCACCGCGGCGAAGGTCGCCAACAAGGAGAAGAGTTTGATCAGGTGAGATCATGAGGTCTGGGTCAGTCAGGTCTGTTTTAGTCAGTGGTGTCCGCTCAATTTTACCGTTCTTATTAGCAAACACAACAACTTCGCCATCTGGTGCTGCGGCGTAAAAAACGTCGTTGTTGTGGGTGAATTCAAATGAGGAGAATGGCTGGTTCGTGACAAAAACTGTTGTGTCTATGCCATCTTGTGTGCATTTGATTAGTTTACCTTCTCCATCACTCGTGGAGACGGCGATATACATTCCGTTTGCCGAAACTCCGTAACTGGCAACGGACTGCCACGACTCCGTCAATTTCAGCAATCGATCGTCGGAAGGGGCAAGTAAGCCAAGATCGCCGTTTTCAAACGTTATGAAAATATAATTGCTGGCAGAGAGGGATTGTGCAGTCTGTACCCGCTCCGGAAATTTTGCGACTCTAATGGGATTCGCAGGCGGACTGTCTGTGAGCTTGTAAAAAGCAATGTTGCTGCCCTGTATGGTGATAATTGAGTTTGCGTTTTGTGAGGAAGCGGAGGTTAGCCCCGGGATGTGAAATGCTTCAAATGATTTAGATTCCAGGGGCACGATTTCGGTCTCGTTGGTCTCGTCCTCGACTGTGACGATCGCTGCTGAGTCAAATCGGAAAACAGGACGTGAGTCTTGCGTTTGTGGATTGATCGTCGATAGTTCATAGCTTTTGGAAAATGGTTCACTGCGAAGGGTGCGGAGTTTACCTGAGGCGTGCACGATGATAGCCAGATCGTTGGATGCAACCGCAATATCGGCGATGACATCCGTTTCCGTGTTTGCTGATAATGGTATTGGAGTCACACCTGTAGGAGATAGCGTAAACAGGCCTGAATCGTATGTTGAGATCCATAGATTGCCGTTGTGGCTGCCAGTGGCGAGCAGGTGGATCGAAGATTTCAGATACGAGCTGAATTCAGGTTTTTCGAAACCGTGTGTATATTGCACGATATTGAAGGTGTGTCCGTATGCAGCGATACGCTGGGTAGCGGGGAGGGAGCAAAAGAAGGGTTCGGATATCTGTTTTTTTATCTTAATTTCTGATTGCAATATTTCAACGAGTTGTAGGCCCGTTGGTGAGCATCTTAGGATATGAGTCTCGTCCGTGAATGCTATCCCCGGCATATTGCGTCGCATTTTACGACCTCGGAGTTCCTGTGATGCGATAGTTTGCCAATCTGTTGCGGATTTATAAATTGAAAAATGGGTTTCAGTTTGGGTTGCGATTTGACCGTTTGGGCCTTCGGCGATAGATGTGATGTGGCTGTTTAATTGGCGTGCTGGTGCAATTTGTGTTAAGGTGGGGCTGAGAGCGTGCAAGAGGGGACCTTCGGTGATGAATACGCGATCGCCTGTGCGAGACCACGTGATGCGTGGGGTTGAGGCGTGCGGTGAATCGTTGGGGGCTTCTGGACGACGCAGCAGGAACCGTTGGCCGACAGCAAGTTGGCGGATGGCTGAGTTAAATGTGTAGGCCTGCAGGGCGATGTCTGTTTTTTCCGTGGACGGGTTGTGTTTTTCGGTGAGGACCAGGACTGTGGTTCCATCGGGGTTCCACGCGAGGTCTCGTGCCTCGCCGGTCAGTTTGGTAGTTTGCAACATTTTCCCTGTCATGGGGTCAGACAGATGCAACAACTGACCGTCCCCAGCCGGATCTGCCGTAACGGATGCGAATTCGATTCCATTCGGGCGAACTGCTGATGTGATCACAGGAGTTGGTTTAGGAAGCGGATGCCAGACTCGGATTTCATGCGACCGGCGCAGGGCCTCTATTGCGGCAGTGGTTGCTTCGGGTATTGCGTCTGGTGAGAGTTTTTGGGCCTCACGGGCCAGAAGATAGGCTAGTCCGGGGTCGGTTCTGTTCTGTTCCAATGAGGCGAGGGCCAGTCGATGGGCCTGCGCGGTTTTCTCCCGACGTTCTGCAGCGTAGCGTAGTTCCTGCTCTTGTTGTTGAGCTGAAATCGTGGTTTTGAGTTGTCCATTTACCAGTATCAGCAGGAGTCCGAGGATGACGATGAGGAGTGCGGCGGAGGCGGCGAGGGAGGCGGCCAGTTTTTGTTCACGTTCAACCCAGAGAGACAGGCGTTTGAGTGGGCCGGCTGGCTTCGCAAGGATCGGCTCGTGCCGCTGAAAACGACGCAGGTCGTCCGACAACTCCTGCATTGTCTGATATCGGTCCCGTGGACGGTGCGAGATCGCTTTGTGGATGATGGTTTCAAGATCACGCGGGATCGCAGGGTTGCGTCGGCGCAGCGAAACAGGCTCACCGAAGGCGACTTTGTTGCGAATTTCCTGCGAATTATTGCCTTCGCGGACCGGTTCAAGACAGAGCAATTCGTAGAGGGTGGCGCCCAGCGAATACATGTCCGTGCAGCGGTCGATCGACACCTGACCGCCCAACAACTGCTCCGGACTCATGTACTTGAGTGTGCCGTGGACATGGCCTGTCATGGTCAGCGGTGTGGCGTCCTGTGCCTGGGCAAGTCCGAAGTCCGCAACCCAGATGCGTCCATTTTTGTCGAGCAGAAGATTGTTGGGTTTAAGGTCACGATGAATGACACCGGCATCATGCGCATGTTGCATGGCGTTCGCAACATCGATCCCGATCTGCACGATGTCCTTCGTCGCCTTGTGATTTTCGGTCCGGCTGCGCTGTGTGCAAAATCGAATAAAATCTTCCGAGGGATACTCAATTGCCCCTTCCGCAGACTTGTGGTTCCCACTGGATGAACCTTTGCGAATCAGCGGCGCGGAGGCTGGATCAGGAGGCAATGTGCTGTCTGCGGCCTGATGCGGCGTCATCGCTGTGGCAGTATTGCGCCGCTGGTTGACGGCCTGCTGTGCTGCCCTGATCAGCAGTTCAAGATTCAGACCATCCACATAATCCATCGAGTAATAGAGCACCTCATCCTTCTCACCGCTCTCATGCACTCGGACGATGTTGGCATGGGATAACCGCTTCAGTGCAAAGATCTCGTTTTCGAATCGCAACTTGATCTGCGGATTAGCCTGGTGCTTCCTGTGGATAATCTTGATTGCGACAGTCCGCTTGTAACGCCGATCGTATGCTTGAAAGACGGCTCCCATCCCGCCTTCACCAAGGCCTTCCAGCATGTCGAACCCGGAAATGTGCGGGGCCGGCGTTGAAACGCGGGGATGTTTCTTTTTGGGTTGTGACCCCTCCGATGCTGCATCTGCCGGAGCCAACTGCGTCGCGCACTCGTCCGGCACTGCCTGTTTGACAGGATTACGCGACAGAGCCTTGTCGATGATGGCATGGTCCTGCGGGAATCGCTGGCGCAGTCGATTGGCGTCCGGCTTCTGGCCCTGCACAGTCAGATACTCCAGCTCTTCACTCAGGAGGCATTCCAGTAACTGCTGACGTGGCAGGTCACTGTGCTGCTGCAGCAGTGATTCGATGGAGGGACGGTCCGCACCAGTGGTCGACTGCCGTAACTGATCGGCAAACTGCAGGCAGATACTGTCGATGCGATATGCAATGTCGTAATGCGTGTTTTGCGGTGTCATTTCTGCTACTCGCTCTTAAGTTTTTCCAGGCTGTTGCGGAAAACTGCAATTCGACGTTCGACAGTGGACAGCGTGGTTGGTTTCCGCTGTCGTTGGACAATCTCTGTCAATGTGTATCCTGACAGCCAATCCATCACAATACTGCGAAAATCCGGGGGTAGATCGTTGAGGCAAACCTGCAGCAGATCAGACACCTCAGCCGCGTCGGCTGGAGATGGTTCGCGACCGGCCACATAGCTGAACGGCTGTTCGAGGTCGTCTGCTGCCGCAAGGTCGGCCGCTGCCTGCACCGCCCCGCCGCCTCGCTTCTGAGCCTGCTCTGCCCGCCAGCGACCTCGTGCCTGTCGCTCCGCCAGCATCAACAGTACCTGCCACAGATCCTTGCGGTCGTGCAGATTGCGGAAGCGATCCTCACGCAGCCCACGATGAAGTTCGACGAACACCTCATTCGCGATGTCATCACCATCCACGATACGACGCAGGTTCCGGCTGAGATGCGAAGTTGCCTGCCGGACAACCTGGGCCATGTAACGCTCAAAGATGAGCGCAAATGCTTCAGAGTTGGATTCATCGCGAACTCGGTTCAGCCACTCCGTGACTGACGCATTTGATTGGTCCGGCTGACTGGCATTGCCCGAGTTCCGTCCTGAATCTGCCATACAAAACCTGTCATCCCAGAGTCATTACATGTTCAGTACCTGTATATGATCCTTTCCGGGACCGCGGCAGGTCACTGTGACAATTGGCAATGGTTGGAATAATAGGTAAATGAACCCGGATTCGCCAGCAGTTTCAGGCTTGTCGTACAAGAACTTGACGCAGTGACACCAGTTCCCAGCGGGCGGCGCCGGATTCGCCACGGGCGAGGTACTGATCGGCGTTCTGCAGGTGCCGGGCAGCTCGCACCCGGGTCTCGGCCGATGCTGTCAGCGAATGCAGCAGGTTGCGAGCATGTTCGATGGCCTGGCGGGATCGGTCCGGGCAGTGAATGTGTCGCAGAATTCCGCTTACACATGATGTCAGTTCCTGCAACTGTGCCAGCGGTCGATGACCGGATTCAACGTCCATGCGGCGAACATTGCGATCCACGGAAAACATTTTTGCCTGGTATGCCATCTCTGATTCTCCTTCAGATTCTGTCGGTCTGCAGCGGACATTCCGCTGAAGACGATTATGTTGTACTGTTTCAGTTTGCCGCGGCGTCCCGCATCAGCGGGCATATTTTACTACTGGTAAACGGCGCGGAATTCCCCTCAGGATTTCTGCAAAAAATTGCGGGGATTCGGAAACTGGCGTTTTTTCTGCGTTTTTGGAGCGTGGGCAGATGTGTGGTCGCTATACGCTGAAGACTTCGCCGCAGCAGTTGATGAGTCTGTTTCAGGTGCCTGTACTGCCGGAGATTGGGCCGCGTTACAACATCGCGCCGACGCAGCAGGTGCTGGTGTTCAGGGCGGCAGCCGTGGCGGAACGGGGGCAATTGCCATCGGTGACTGATGCCACAGACGGACGCTCCGGGGGGGCTCGGCTGGCCACGCTGATGCGGTGGGGGCTGGTGCCATCGTGGGCGAAGGATCTGAGCGTGGGTTCGCAGATGATCAATGCGCGTTCGGAAACGGCGGCGGAAAAACCCGCATTTCGTTCGGCATTTGTCCGCCGACGGTGTCTGATTCCGGCAGATGGTTTTTATGAGTGGCAGAAGCTGACGGGCGGTCGGAAGCAGCCGTGGTGGATTCATCCGGCGGACGGCGGAGTCCTCGCTTTGGCGGGTTTATGGGAGCTGTGGTCGGGTGGTGCCGAGGGGGCTCCGGTGGTGACCTGTACAATCCTGACGACAGCGGCCGGTCCGGATGTGCAGGGGCTGCATGATCGGATGCCGGTGATTCTGGCACCTGAGACGTGGGATCTGTGGTTGAGTGTTTCAGCATCGAAGCCGCAGCTGCAGTCGCTGATGCGGCCGTTGCCGGCTGGCAGTCTGCAACTGCAGCGGGTATCGACGCTGGTGAACCGTGCGACGGTGGACAACCCGGACTGTCTGCAGCCGGCTGGTGATTTGTTTGGTGATCAGCGGTTGTAGGGAGTAGGGAGTAGGGAGGGGTTCACCACGGAAAACACGGAAAAAAACGCCGAGGTGGCGACAGCGAGGCAGTGGTCAGTTGTCAGTTGTCAGTTGTCAGTTGTCAGTTGTCAGTTGTCAGTTG